>Ga0116193_1002936_pt1 | contig 12577 bp, 19 predicted proteins | sample AD_UKC115_MetaG_FD_89892 | JGI IMG/M metagenome (GOLD analysis project Ga0116193, IMG submission 89892) | Active sludge microbial communities of municipal wastewater-treating anaerobic digesters from Hong Kong - AD_UKC115_MetaG | ecosystem: Engineered > Bioreactor > Anaerobic > Digestate... | reverse complement strand
CGCCTGTCAATAATTCAAATGCATTAATTTAACCGCAGGTGACGCTGACACCTGTTATCTTTCGAGCCGTCCGTGGTGGACGGCATGGATCAGCGACCATGACAATCGTAACACGTCCTAGCGTAGTAAAGCAAATCTCTTCGCATAGTAAAAAGAATCGGTCCCAACGCCCACAGCAATCCCCACGCCGGCCCCGGTTCCACGGCCACCCGCGCCCTGACCGATACCGCGCACCGGCCCGGCCCCGGCCCCCAAGGTACGCACTCGACATGGGGCGCAACATTAGCCTAGCGTTGACCCTGACACGCTACGGGATCACCCCAAACAAAGCCACCCTCACCAAGATCGGGGGTGCGGAATGAATAACACGCGCTACGATCTGCACCAACTGCTCGTTCACCCGGCACTTATCCGCCAATTGCCCGGTCTGCACCGGGAGGGTCACTATCTGGCCGCCAGTTGCCCCAAGTGCAATGATGGCACCCGGCGCTTTTTCGCCGGCCCTAAGTTTGGCTATGCCGTTTGGCATTGCCGGCAGTGTGGCCATTCAGTTACAACCGCTGTTCTTTTGGGGCAAGTATGGACCGTAGCCCCACGCCCAGCCGTCAAGCCCCACGCCGAAGTGCAGCCCTTAACCGCTGAACGCCTGGCCGCCATCCGCGACCGTTATAATGCCCTGGCCACCTTTGCCCAGACGCAACTTGCCCACCATCCCCACGCCCAAACCTATTTGATTAACGCCGGCGTAACCCAGGATATAGCCCACCAGGCGGGGATCGGCTTTATCGACTGGCCGTTATATCGCCAGTGGTATAACGCCCAAACCGACGCCCAGCGCGCCGCGTGCGCGTGGGGAGGCTTACCAGACGGCAACCGGGAACGGGCGACCGGGTTTGCTGCCATGTTTGCCGGCGGACGCCGTGGGAAGATCGTCTTCTCCTACGCCAATCTGACCGGGGCAGTGGTAGACATCCGCACCCGTTCCATTAGCCCCAATGACACGATCAACGGCAAACAGGTTCGTTACACATCACCGCGTGGTGCCAATGCTGAACGCGGCGTCGATGCCCCCTATGGCTTGCCCTTCCTTGGTGACGCCCGGCGCTTTGTATTGACCGAAGGCGAGAAAAAGACACTTGTGCCAATGGGAAAAGGTTGTACTCTACCTGTAATCGCCTTACGTGGTACGGATGACATGCAAGCCGCCTATCTGGCCTATTTCCGTAACCGGGTTGCGATCATGGTTTTCGACAATGACGCCGAGACCCAGACCAACGGGTTGACCGCCGGCCAAGCTGCCACGGTGAAGATCGCGCGCTATCTCCGGGCGCATGACATCCCGGTCATGGTGTTGGACCCCATCCAATTGCGAGACGCCAAGGGCGCAGACGATTTTGTCAATATGTACGGCATTGCGGCCTTTAACAAACTATTGCAACCCGCCAACCTGATCACCCTGCCCGAATTTGAAGCGCAGTTTACAAAAGACCAGCTCGCCCACTTTGCCAATCCCAAGGCCGACCCCGGCACTGTTCGCCAATGGATGCCCGCGGATCGGGTGGATACGTTCGCCCATGCCGAGCAGCCGACGATCACCCTGATCGACGCCGAAATGCAGATACGTGACGCGGTGACCGTCCACCTAACTAACTACCGGCGCGGCAATGACCAATTGCTCATCACGGCACCCGCCGGTGTGGGCAAAACGCAGATCACGGCGACCGTGGCGATCCAACACGCTCAGGCCACCGGCCAAACCGTGGCCGTTGTTCTGCCCAACCATGCCACCATTGATGAAAAAATCAACGATGGCACCCTAGCCGGCTTTCGTCATATTTATGGCCATAATGCCGACAACTGTAAACAGGACCAATCCGCCGTGGCCCTGACCCGCAACGGCTACAGCCCAGGCACCCTCATCTGCCCCACCTGTCCCGCTCTTAAGTGGTGTTACCAGGCCGGCTACAAATCCCAGTTTCGGGGCAAGGAAAATCGCGCCTACGTTCACGCCCACATATTCAGCGACTACCCCCAGGGGGAGGACGTTGTCATTGTCGATGAACTCACCCACAAAACTTTTATCGATAATCTGAATATTTGGCCCGGTGATCTCACCAATGCCCTGGCCAAAGCGAAATTTGCTCCGGCCCAAGCTGACCTGTTACACGCCCTTCTGGCCATGTTTGCGGCCCCGGCCCTTGGCGATTTGGAGGGGCTAGAGTTTTACGAAGTCTTACAGCGCTTTTACCCTAACTTGCCGGATGTAGACGCATGGGGTGATGGCTCATTGGTCCAAGGCGCATTGGTTGACATTGCGCTTGAATTTGCCAACCAGGACCACCGCAACGCCTACGAAGCGGAGGAACTCCCCCAAGCGTTTGGTGAGAAATTATTTACCTTGTTGTCCGCGGATGTGCGCCGTCTGAACGCTGGCCAATCACCTACAGGGCGCGTGCGCCTGGTGGACGGGCGCAGCTCGCGCCGCCTGGCGTTGACGTTCAGCCGTGGCCCCCTGCCGGCATGTTACAGCAAACGTCCTACAGTTATTCTCAATGCCACCGCCGACGCTGAGATCATGGAAGACTTGATCGGCCCGGTCAACGTGCTGGCCCCCAATGTGGCCCTGGCCGCGGGTAACGAAATTGTCCAAGACATCACCCATAACAACGCAAAATCTGGTTATTTGGGAGACAGCCCCGACGCCCAGAAACGGCGCGCAGCGTGGCTTGATAATATCCGCCAACAGATCGTCCAAAACGCAGGCGGCGAAAGCGACACCGTTTTAATTGCCGCTAAGGCCCTCACGCCCTACCTGGCAGAAGCGTTCCCCCTGGCGCGCATCGCTCACTATGGCGCGCTGGAAGGGCGCAACAATTTACAAGCGGGGTTGACCATCCTGGCCACCGCTGCCCCGGTGAACCTGGCCGCCATCCAGCATGAAGCCGCCGCCCTGTACCCAGGAATTGACCTGACCTTAACCCGTACGCGAACCGCCTTTGATGAAACCAACGCCAGCGGCGAGGCCCTCACCATTGAACAGATTGACGGCACCGATCCCCGGTTGCAACGCCTAATCTGGCAACACCGCGACGCCGCGGTCATTCAGGCCATTCACCGGGCGCGTCTCATTCGCCAAACGGGGCGCAAAGTCGTAGTAATGTTTAGCCGGCCTATTCCTGGCGTGAAACCGACCACACTGATCCGCGACTATCCCGGCCCAGCCACCAAAGCCGCCAACCGCTCCCAGGAAACAGTTACCAAACTGATCACTGCCGGCGCAGCCTTACTAGACGATGTGTGCGGCTTTTCCGTTGAAACGCTGGCAATGGTCGCGGGCTGTTCCGTCAACACGGTGCGCAAATACTGGGTCGAGGTAACTCAGGCTTTGAATTGCCGCTGGTTCGACCTGCCTGTTCGGCAAATGCTCGCCAACGGCGGCACGCGTGACCGTGCGTACCGGGTAGCTTTACCGGCTGAAACACTGAAAAACACCGGATCGCACGTGGATCACGAACATTATAGAGATAGTTTAATAACGCTCGTGATCCACGTGCGATCCTTGCTGCCTACTGGCTGGACCGTAATCCTTCCAGACCCGCCGCTGCCACCATCCCCGGTCGAAACGCCGGCGTTGCCCGGTCGTTGGGGGCGGCTCCGCAACCCGCAAGCTTTTAAACGCACGCTGATGCGCGCCAAAGACAGCCAAGACCCGGCCCAACGTAACGCGGCGCGGACCGCTGTCGCTTGGTTTAACGATCACCTGGACGATGATCATGCCCTGGCTAGCGCGTTGTGGGCAATGGGGGAGAGTTATGCGGTTAACTGGCAGTAACCCTGATTGGACCCAGGCTCCACCGTGGGCGCTCTGGTGGACGTGCGATCAAGACGGCGAAGCGTTTTGGTATGAGTGCCGGCCCCGGCTGGGGGCGAAGATGTGGTTCAGAGTGGGGGGACGGGCGCGCCTTGCAGACGCGGTCAACCCCCATTGTGTTAACTGGCGAAAGGCGGTGCAGCGTTACCCGCAGAAAATTTCTGATCGTCCTGGCCGGCGCGGCGAATGAGCCGCGCCGGGAAATCGCGCTCCAACTGTACACCCGACCTAACCGAGGGAGCGTGACCACGTGGGAAAGTTGGCCCCTGGCACCGCCAAAAAAGCGCCAAAAAAACGTCGAAAGTTTGGTGAAATAACATAGAATCGACACAGAAGTCATATACCGACTGGGACATAGTTTGCTATACGAAGAAATGAGGGGTAATGAAAATCGAAGATTTAATGATGCGGCACAACCTAACCGGCGTGCCTTAGCCCTGGAATGGGAGCGGTACCGTGTTCTGGAACTGCGGTGAAGTCGGCAAAATGAGAGCAAATGTCAAAAAATGAGAGTGAGGCCCTGTCCCATCGCCAACTGAAGGCGATCCGGGCGCTACTGACGAACCCGACCGTGGCCCAGGCCGCGGTGGACGCGTCGGTTAGTGAAGCCACGATTTACCGGTGGCTGGGCGAAACCCCATTCCGTGCGGCCCTGGCCCAGGCCGAGGGGGAGGCCGTGGCCGCCGCGGGCAGGCGATTGGCCACCCTGGCCGAAACGGCATTGGATGAACTGGCGCGGTCAATGACCGACCCCACGACCCCGGCCCCCGTGCGGGTGAGAGCGTGCGAGGTCATTCTCAACAATTTGTTGAAATACCGGGAGATCACCGCGTTTGAGACAAGATTGGACGCACTGGAAAGGGAAGTAAGGGGGGAGAACGATGCGTAAAGCGATAGAGGCCCGTCTGGACCGCCTGGTGGAAGCCCGGCACGAACAGGACGCGGCGAAGGTCAAAGGCATTATAGACGAATTTTTGGGGGGAATGACCCCCGGCGAGGTGTGGGAGTGCCGCGAACCGGCCATCCTGCGGCCCAAATTAGAAGAGTTTCTGACCACCCAGACGAACAAAGCCATAAGCACCATTGAACGTTGGTCGAAAAATCGAAAGGGGGGAGCGTGACCGAAATCATCACCCAAGGGGGGACCGTGACCGCCCAGGCCCCGACCCTGGCCCCAGAGAAGCGCGGGGAAGTCGAACTGTTGCTGGCCGAACTCATTCTGTTAAGCGCCGCCGTGGCCGCCGTGCGCGGTGCGGCCCTCAGTCGAACAGAGCGGGAAAAAAGGCTCACGCCGATCCTGGCCCGGCGCGAGGCCCTAGAGACCGCACTGTTTGGGTAGGAATTTCTAAACGTTTCTAAATGTTGTTTAGAAATGTTTAGAGACTCGGCGCTGATCCCTAGGATGTCCCTAATCGCGTAACCAACAGCGAATAAGCAAACGACCTAAGCGAATGTCAAAGACAGGGATTGTACCGGCTGCACCTAAACATTTTCTGCCAATAAACCAGTAAGCCTTTGGACGCCAAAATAGGCGTATATGTTTGATGCGCATCTTTGTTCGCCTCTCCTAGGACACCTACTCCCTAAATAAAAGATGGGCGTTTTGTGTGGTTATTATATCGCCTTTCGTAAATTTATTATTGTCAAGTTTGCTATGCGCTTTTTTCTGTCTCAGGTTTCGGAGATTCTTTGGCGCATAGGATTCCTTTGTATCCTTTCTATATCTCTTATGTGTCCCATGAAACACATCTGTAATGTTAGTATTTATGAAATATATATTCATATTAAGATGCTGTTACATAAGATTTACAGGAGGTTTTTTGTTATATGTTTAGAAATATTAGTATTCTTTTAATTGAAGATGATGAGGTAGAAATTGAACACATCAAGCGATCATTCCAAAAAGGTTTTTTTAACGTAGCCCTCACCTGTATCAATAGTGCTGTTGAAGCGTTAAATTTCCTACGTGACCCCAATAACCGTAATCCTCTTGTTTCTTCCTTTATTATTCTTTTGGATATGAACCTACCGCGAATGAAGGGCAGTGAGTTTTTGCAAATACTGCGTCAAGACTCAGCGCTTAAAATCAGCACCGTTTTTGTCCTAACGGGTTCAGTGAATGAACACGATGTACAAGCGGCTTATAATGCGGGTGTAGCCGGCTATATTCTAAAAGACAAGGTTGGTGAAGATTGCCGAGCGCTTATTGATCTGCTTAAGTGTTACCTACTTGTCAGCTCTCCGTTTAATGATTATCTCTTTCTTGAAGGTAATAGCCCTAGCGCTTAACAGCTAACTTTGACTCGAATCCTTGACCGAATTTGCCTTTTGCCCTAAAACGTAGGGATTCCGAGCCTATCGGTTGGTGCTTTTTTGTGGTAAAATCGGTTATGAAAATGGTTGTTTTCAACGATTAATTAAAAATGTTTAAGTCTCATTTCCCAAAGGACAATCGATTATGCATCCTAATGAACAATGGACATTTGAAGTAGTAGTTCGTCTGAGTGATTCAGGCCCCCCTTCCTATATTGCTTATATTCTACCATCCACCAATAACCCGTTGACGGAAAAAGCGAAAGAGATAATCGGGCGCGGTCAAAGCCCCGCCTTGGCAATCGCTAATTTATTCCACCTAGCCTACTGGCAGGTAGAACAGGGTGTAGACTAGTGTATCCATTTTCAATGATTAATCAGGAGGCTTTCATGGAAGACACGGTTGCTCGTACCCTAAAACCCCTTAGTAATGATGATTTGGCCGAATTGTTTGAGGAAGTCATCAAGCTCTTTTTGGAATATCGTGAAAAGCACCATTACTCCATAGAGACAGCCCAAGGCCGCGCTGTTTGTGATTTAGTTGACCGTGTCCGCGGTTACATTGACACCGCTCCAAGTAAGGGAGACTAACTATATGAATGAACTGGTCCCTACTCAACCCACGGTCCTTGTCACAAAACACAGCACCCAGGCCGACCGCAATCCGGCGTTGGTCTATCTGGCCACCCTAGCCGAATCCTCACGCCGGCCCCAACGGCAAAGCCTAGAGGTCATTGTTACCCTGGTGCAGCCCGGCGCAGTGTTCGACGCGTTTCCGTGGGGGGCGTTACGGTATCAGCACACCCAGGCTATTCGGGCGCAACTGGCTGAACGGTACAGCGCCACCACCGCGAATCGACACCTGTCGGCTCTTCGTGGGGTTTTAAAAGAAGCCTGGCGATTAGGGGGAATGAGCGCGGAAGATTATCAAAGGGCGACTGACCTAAAGACCGTCAGGGGGACGAAGGCCGCACAGGCGGAGAAAGGCCGGCACCTGCGACAGGGGGAACTGGCGGCCCTCCTCGGAGCGTGTCAAGATGGTAGTCCCGCCGGCGTACGCGATGCCGCGCTTTTAGCCGTAGCCTATGTTTGTGGGTTGCGCCGCGCCGAACTGGCCGGGTTGACCCTGGCCGATTACGATCAGGAAGAAGGTACATTGAGGATCACCAAGGGCAAGGGCAACAAAGAGCGCATTGTCCCCCTGGCTGATGGGGCGCGCGAGGCCCTGACCGACTGGCTAAACGTCCGGGGAGGGGGAGATGGTCGCCTCTTTACGGTCATTCGCAAAGGGGATCATGTGACCCTGGGTGGGTTGAGTGCCCAAAGTGTCTATGATGTTTTAGCTAAACGGGCAGAAGAGGCCCACGTCAAGAAGTTCAGCCCCCACGATCTGCGCAGAACATTCGCGGGCGATTTGTTGGACGCCGGTGCGGATATTGCCACAGTCCAAAAGCTCATGGGCCACGCCAACGCCAACACAACCGCAGGTTATGATCGGCGCGATGCCAAGGCCAAAAAGGCCGCGGTTAATAAACTATATGTCCCTTATCAACGAAAAAGTAAATAAGGCTACAGGATCGCATAGTCAAAGATTTAAGGTGTTAAAATGGGACAACGGCACACGAAAAAATATATGCAGGCCCTCGTTATTGCTCGTCAAATCCCAAACTTGCTGCTCAGTGCAGGTTTGTTGTCGGCATTAAATCTTTATTCAGCCCTCTACCGGCAGGGGTATTACTGGAATGGAAAAAAGTGGCACAAAACAGGGGCGGATCAAGGACAGCCCAAAGGATAGAAAAGCCGTGCACATTAGGGAGAGTGCACGGCTTTGCGCCGCGTATCTTGTCACAGAAGTGGGCGCACCTTTCATTCTACAGTAGAGTCGAGCGATGCACGTTTTGGAGCGGTTTCGGTATTGTTCTTATGTAAACTTTATATGCCAATCATCGCTGATTCATAGGAAGGGTTATAACGCTCACACAAAACACACGCTATCCTTACGCCACCCACACCAATGATCCTAGCATCACATCCTTACTATTTGCATTTATGCATTTAACGATCCGATAGAAGGGGAAAACGCGCAACAACAAAAACAATTTATGTAAAATAGTACTAAAGACGTACTTGTGACTAAGCCAAAAGTCTCTATAATAAAAATGCCTCGTTATCAACCCTCTAAATCTTCTAACCACACCTCTAGGATAAGCCGGTTGCTACGCCGCGACCGGCCATTTTATTTCTCTTCTCTTCGGCCCACTCTAGGAAAAGAAAAGCCGTGCGCCACTTCCAAACGCACGGCGATGCGCCGGCATTTTATCCGTTAACTGCGGATTAGTGGCGCGATAGGTATTGGCAATATTACTAATCATCCTCTGTTGGGCCACAAAAAACGCGCAACCAAAGCAAGATGAGAATCACACCCCAGGCCCACAGGCGCCACTTATGCTTCATCTCAAGTCCTTAACTTTCCACAACGGATACCATGTAATCAACGGCTTTGTAGTAGTTTTTGGCAAGCTTCAGCGCGTCTGTTTGTTTAATGTGAGGAGTCCTAACGCAATACTCACGCAAAACAAACGTCATGCATACACCGTCGCTCCTATGCCAATTCTGCGGATCGCTCATCTGGGCAACCAGTATTTGCCGTTGTTCAACGGTCATGGCCTAGCGTTGCGCCTAGTCAGCCAACTCATCTCTTGCTATAATGAGGGGGCGAAAACGCAAGCTATCCTGCTCGGCTTAGGCAGCGCAAGGTGTTTTACCGATGAACATGCTACCTATGGTTCACAAGCAATCGCAGTCAGTCTTCATCCCTGTGCGACACTGCAAAGGCTTAACTGAAACAGGAGAAACTATGAAAGCATGGGAACAGGAACGCGCACAACAATACCCCAACCTGTGGCGACTCGCTAAGGTGTTGACCGACGCTCGTTGTTTGACGGCTGATGAAAGCAAGCTCCTACAGTGCTTAGAAGAAAAGACCCAAGAACTGCCCGTCCAAAGGCTGATGGCCACCTACAAAAAGCCTCGCCTTGCCCCTAAAAAGCTCCCCAGTCGCCAGCGGGCCAAGAAGATCCGTACCCGCATCAAGGTCGGACTCACCTACTGGATCGGTGAATGCCGGGGGCAAAGCATTCGCACGGTCTGCCAGACGTATAAGCTTGTGGCCCTGAATACCTACTACACCTATCAACAAGAGGGACTCGCCTACACCGAAGCCGATCTCAGGCCGCTTGGGGTTACCTGGCCAGAACTGTGGGTCGCCCTCCAGCAGGATAAAACCGTCCTTGAAGCGCGGATTGATACTCTGCTCTTGGCGAAAACCTGGCGGGGCTAACCACGGCAGGCTCAGCCACCAGCCCACTGTCCAAAAGCCGTGGTGCAGCGGTTAGATTAGATTGTATTCACGGCGCGTTCGATCAAGCAGACTGACCAAAGGCTGCGTTCCGGTATGTTCGTAATAATCGGTCGTCATATTGAGCAGGGCTGCCACGTACCGCACTGACCTCGGCGTGTGGCGTTAATTCCCGTCGTTTTCCAGGCGTGAACGACTCTGGACCTTTAATACAGGGATGGACAATTGGGGGGGAGTCTAGCCCTTCCTGTAAGGCCGGGAGAGTGTCTAACGCCGTTTGTTCGTTATCCGCCTGATCGCCCGGCACTATCTCAGGAAAGGTCAACCCCGCCAACTGTTCTGTGATTTTGCCAGGGGCAATCGGTAATTGTTCGGTCATTGTTCTATCTGCCTATTCGTGAGCGAACTGTTTGGATCAAGTGATCAGTAGAATAAATCAGACAACCCCACTCACGCAATGAGGAATTTTGCCTGTTGACACAAAAAAAAAGAAGTGGTAAATTTTCTATATAAAATTCTATATAGAGCAAGGATAAGTCTATGAGCATACCCGTTTATACACCCGTGACCGAGCTACAGGCAAAGTACAAAGAGACAATCCTCAAAACAAAAGAAGGCCCAGTTATCTTATCGCAACATGCAAAACCGGTTGCAGTTTTGCTTTCAACTGATGCCTATGAAAAATTGGTGGCCGACGCCCAAGAGGCAAAACGTTTACGACGTTGGCGCAAGGCAGAAGAAGCCGCCGCCCGGATGGCTGCCGGGGATTACATTGAAATGAAACCGAACGAAATTTTAGCACTAGGGTAAACGATGCGAGTTCACTTGTCGCCAGAGGTCGTCGCCACTTTACGCCATTCCACCACGCCACCAGCAGTACGTCAGGCTGTAGCGGCTTTCGGTATAAATCCATATCCACCGGACGCACTGGCGGTTACAGGCCATCCAGGATTCTTTGAAATCTTTGAATCTGGCTTCTGGATCACGTTTCAAGTAGTTGAGGGTACGGAAACCATTGTTAGAGTATTGAACGTAGAAGAAAATTAATTTGTTATGACGCGATGGTGCCGGTATCGTGAACAGGTAACGACGCCGACACTATTGTTGATGACTGACAAAAAAATAAGAGAAACCCCGATGTCAACGATGGTGTCCATAAACTTCGCTGAACATTCTGTTCTAATACAGCGCCAACAGCGTACTAACAGGCATCACAATGTCACAGACACAAGCCTACGCCGGTTGCTACGCTTACTCATAGCATTGCAATACAGGCAAACGAGAAGGAGATTCACAGAATACTGGTTTGAATCCAGCATTTAGGTCCGTGCTGAATGCTGAGTCTGAGCCATCTGGAGCCGTAATCCCTAGATGATTTTAATCCCGGTTTTGACTACACAGCTCATTCACTTTTTACAATACCAAAGGAGCGCAGTATGTTAAGGGAATTCCGTGATTTTATCAATCGTGGCAATGTGCTTGATCTGGCGGTTGCCGTCATTATTGGCGCAGCCTTTAGCGCCATTGTTTCCTCCTTCGTTGCGGATATTATTACGCCGCTGTTGCTCAACCCGGCTATGCGAGCCGCCCATGTCAATGATTTAGCCCAACTGAGCATCAATGGGATCAAGTATGGTAACTTCTTGGCGGCGGTGCTGAATTTTCTCGTCGTGGCCTTTGTAATGTTTCTTTTAGTACGTTCGATCAATCATTTCATGCCCAAAAAGAAGTCCCTAGACGAACCTACGCCCCCACCGGCTGATGTACAATTACTTACGGAAATACGCGACCTCCTACGCGCGGGCTATTTGCCGCCCCAGAGTCGAACAGATCGGTCTTAACTATCTGTTGAGGTGATTGAGGGTAAATCCCTGTTGGCCCTTGCGGCCCACCTGAATACCAATGTGACCCCCATCTCTACGGGGAGGCAGTAGTACCGGTATATCCTAAGTAATGACGTATATGCTGGCCGGTCGCAATGGTACCCAGACGTCACCAAGGAACTGCTCACCATCGAAGGTGCTTACCCGGCCATCATCACCACGGCCACCTACGAAGCGGCCCACCGTCGCCTACAAGCCCTTCGGCCCGGCAAGCAGTTAGCGGGGGAGATCGCGCCGGCTCCAAACAGCCTAAGTGCCAAAAGAAACGCCGTGCACTAAGTTGTATGTTCCCTACCATCGAAAGGCTGATTTTGGTTTGGCCCTGTTTTGAGCCATTCTCTTCTATTCCAATAATACCCGTGTCGGTAGAGTGCCGCATAGAGGGTTGACGCAGATAAGGAGCCTCCACTGGGCTGAAAATTCGGGATTTGGCTAGCGATAGCGAGGGCCAGCATGTACTTTTTGGTCCGACGGTGTCCCATCTTAGTACCTTGAACCCGTATGTTTCCTTGCGGCCTTATTCACTTTAAGGTGTAGGAAAGCCGTGCGCATTAGGGAGCGCTCACGGCTTTGCGCCGCGTATCTTGTTACAGAAGTAGGGCGCACTTTCATTCTACTGTAGATCAGCGCGGTGACCGTTTTGGTGCGGTTTCGGCATTATTCTTGTAGGCATAAAAAAGCCGTGCGCGCCCCGACTCCGACCACGCACGGCGATGCGCCTTAGCATTTTACCCGTCCAACCTGCGGATTGGTGGCGCAACCGGCATTGTACCACATGGGGGACCGTTTACCGCCCCCGACTGGCCACCAACGCCGCCAGTTCAAACACCACCGCCAACCCCAGGTTCAGGCCAGCTAAAATTAGGCATAAAAAAGCCGTGGGTTTCGTTCTAAACCCACGGCGATGCGCCTAGCATTTTATACCGCCTAACTAGCGGATAAAGGCGCAATGTCATTGCAACATAGGGGCGAGATTCACCGCCCCCAGTCCCCCTACTCATGGGGCAACCATCCGAAATACTTCTTTCGCCCCCAACATACAGGGGAATAACCGATCAGGATGACCTGATTGGTATGGCCTAGACACCGGCCCACCCCCATATACGGGGGATAAATCTACCTACAAGCGAGAGATTTAAAGACCCTAACGGT
>Ga0116193_1002935_pt1 | contig 12582 bp, 10 predicted proteins | sample AD_UKC115_MetaG_FD_89892 | JGI IMG/M metagenome (GOLD analysis project Ga0116193, IMG submission 89892) | Active sludge microbial communities of municipal wastewater-treating anaerobic digesters from Hong Kong - AD_UKC115_MetaG | ecosystem: Engineered > Bioreactor > Anaerobic > Digestate... | reverse complement strand
TGGGTTGATCTGTCATTGCGAGGAGGGCGTCAGCCCGACGAAGCAATCTATTCCCGCATAGGGCAGGAGATTGCTTCGTCCCTACGGGACTCGCAATGACAGGTTTCATCCATACCATTTGACTAGTTATCAAATAAATTCATATATATCACCATTTATTAAGGTAGAAGTAGAAGTCCTTTATTTCTTTTGATTGTCGCTGTAAACTAACCCAAGTACCGGATCATCTGTAATAATCGCATCCACGCCAAATTTTTGCATCTGCATCATATCGTAGGATTCATTCACAACCCAGGGACGAATCATTCTGCGGCACAGATGTTCATGCTTGATCATTCTTTCCGTGATGTCCGAGATATTGGGATGTAATGCATCCACATCGATCGAATGATTTAGAATATTGCGCGCACTCCATCCTTTGATGCCTTTTTGTGCAATGAGCGCACACTGAACTTCCGGCATAATGTCTTTTGCGCGTACCAGATTCCGAAAACTAAAAGAAGATAAAATGATCGATTCCTTTAAATTAAAATCGCCAATCATTTCCATGACAATGTCCACCAATCCATCTTCTTTCTTATTGTCATAATTCGCCAGCTCGACGTTGATCGTCATCTGGTTTCCCAGATCCTTAAAGACGCTTTCCAATGTCGGGACAGGTTCATTTTCAAAAGAGATCCCTTTTTTTATACCGGCATCCAGTTTCTTGATTTGATCGTAAGTCAGATTCGCAACCTGCCCGGATCCGTTCGTGGTCCTGTCAACACTGCTGTCATGCATGACCACGACAACGTTGTCGGCTGTAAGGCGAGCATCCAACTCGATTCCGGATGCGCCAAATTCAAGCGCTTTTCGAAACGCCAGCAGGGTATTTTCCGGGTAAACGGCCGAATAACCGCGATGTGCAAAAATCTCCATAGGGCTTCCTCTACCAATCCGCTTTCTTATCAATCTGTTTCAGCAGTTTTTGCATGAGCAAAGAAAAATATTCTTGATAATACCGATGAAATAATGATACCAAAGAACTTTTGGAAATATTGAAAAATTTTCAGCAATTCAAAATATGTTGATGATTCATTATAACAATACGTTTTATCCGATTGATTTGCTTAGTAAGTTAATATTTCGAATTACTGGGTCACCGAGGATGACCTTTTCCGTCTTATTTTTTTCGATTATACTAACAGCAACTTTGAAAGTGGAAAGGCTGCTCATGGACTTAACTGTCATAATTCCAGTTCTGAATGAAGAAAAAACGCTGAAAGAGATTATTTCCAGGGTTAAAGCAACAAACTTGGCCTCTGAAATATTAGTGGTGGATGATGGATCAACCGATGGGACAAAAGAAATTTTAAAAGGATATGCATCGGATCCGCTGGTACGAGTTATTACAAGTGAGAAGAATGAAGGGAAAGGCGCCGCTGTCAGAAAAGGGATTCAACATGCGCGCTGTGAATATGCAATTATCCAGGATGCCGATTTAGAATATGACCCGAATTGTTATCCGAAACTGATTAAACCAATCGAGGACGGTGTCGCCGATGTGGTTTATGGATCGCGTTTTCTGGGCGGAGCCCGAAGACCGATTTTATTCTGGAATATGGTGGCGAATCGCCTGCTGACATTTCTGACAAATATTCTTTATAACAATATTTTGTCGGACATGGAAACCGGTTATAAATTATTCAAAGTTTCTATGATCCGTGATATCCCGCTTCATGCGCACAGTTTCGATTTTGAGCCGGAGTTTACTGCGAAGGTGTTGAAACGCGGTTTTCGTTTATATGAAGTTCCGATTGAATTTACTCCCCGCTATTATACCGAAGGGAAAAAAATTAAAGCTCGGGATGGTTTTATCGCTGTTTGGACGCTGATTAAATATCGCTTTATCGATTGATTGAACCGGAAAGCCGTTCTGATTTTTTCGGATGAATATCCATAATTCAAAATTTAATAAAGCCTGTTATCGTGTTGTTTTTGCACTCTGTGCAAAAACAACACGATAACAAATAATCTTTCTCATATTTCGAATCGCAGATTCATAAATGGAGCCTTCCATTCATGGATCTGTTTTTTTATTGGCCGTTTTTTCCTTTATCGTCGGAAGGACGAATATCGAGGATATTCAGTTGGTAGTTTTCCCTGTCATGCCAGACATTTTTTTCAAAATAACACAGCACATCAATTTTCGCAGGCATATCTTCAGCCCAACTGGATTGTCTGAACGCAATGCCATCAATACTGAGATTGTTGTCCGAAATCAATGAAAGGCGTAAATGATTTTGATCTGTTCCGACAGACCGGGCGGATTTCACTTGAAGATTTTTGACGATAAAAACAGCCTCCGGATTACTGTAACCAAATGGTTCCATTTCCGCTATCTGATCCAGGACAAATCCCTGTAAGTAATCCAGCGATATTTCTAAATCAGCCGTTTTAGATGGGCAAAGGTCCTTCCCGTTTAATTCATTCTGAGCGATTTCAAAAAGTCGAGAAATCAGCGTTTCCCAGTTTTTATTCTTCACGGTCAATCCTGCCGCCATGGCATGACCGCCGTGCCGTTCGAGTAAATCAGCGCATTGATCCAGGGCATGCGTAATATGAAATTCCGGTATACTTCTGCAAGAAGCCCGGGTGAATTCTTCACCGCTGGCGCCGACGATTGCCGGCCGATAGTATTTTTCGGTCAATCTGGATGCAACCAATCCGACAATCCCCATATTGAACGCCGGATCTGAAGCAGCGATCAAGTGCGGGATATTTTCTGAATCAATCTTGCGGATGACATTTTCCTGAGTGACTTTCGTTAATTCCTGCCGGAATTTATTCTGTTCATCCAATGCGCGGGCAAAATTGCAGGCATCTTCGTAATTTTCGCTCATCAGCAAATCAAAGGAAAGTTTTGCCGTTTCCAGTCTGCCGGCTGCATTCAAGCGCGGTCCTAACGCAAATCCGATATGGGAAGCTTTCATATTGGATAATTTGAGACCCGAAACATCAGCGAGCGCCTGAATCCCGGGTTTGGTGCTTTGCTGCAATTTTTGGAGCCCTTTTTTAACCAGACTTCGATTTTCATGGATCAGCGGAACCATGTCTGCGACAGTACCAATTGCTACCAGATCCAGCCAGTCATCTGCAGAAACTCCTTCAATCGGTTTGGTTTTCAGCATGGCTTCGGCGATTTTGTACGCCAATCCGACACCTGCTAAATTTTTATCCGGATAGGAATCCGTGGTCTTTTTCGGACAGAGAATTGCAGCGGCTGCAGTCGGCAGCTCATCCGAAGGCTCATGGTGGTCTGATATGATAACCTCCATCCCCAACGATTTGGCAAAGTCGGTCTCTTTTGCAGATCGAATTCCGCAATCTACCGTGATCATTAACTGGATTTGTTCATCATGCAGGATCTGAACGGCATCCATATTCACACCGTATCCTTCTTCAAATCGATTCGGAATATACCCCCGTACATTCGCATGATATTTTCGCAAGACCTGAACCAGCAAACTGGTTGCAGTAACGCCATCGACATCATAATCGCCATAAATAGCGATGGCGTTGCCGCTTTGAATCACAGAAAAAATGGTTTTTACCGCTTTGTCCATATCATCCAGCAGAAAAGGATCATACAAAGATCCTTCCTGTCTGAGAAAAATACTGGCATCTAACGCTGTGCGTATTCCTCGGTTGAAAAGCAGTTTTCTTTGTATTCGCGGGTATGCGGATAACGCTTCCGATATTTCCAGCGGAATATCGGGATAGAGATTCCATCGATAGAGTGAATTTGCCAAAATGAATCCTTGTTAATTAATCATTAAAATTAGAACAATAATTTTTTCTCGCTTTATTTGAAGGGACAGTTGGTATTTCGAGTTGCTGCTTATTAAAAATAAATACGTTTTACGCGGTTGGAAACCCCGCAGGTTACTTCATAGTTAATCGTTCCCCAGCGATCAGCGACTTCATCAGCCGTTATGCTTTCATCGCCTTGCGTTCCAATGAGAATGATCTCATCGCCGGGTTGAACGTCTGGCACCGGGTTCAAATCAATCATGCACTGATCCATGCAAACGTTGCCTAAAACAGGAACGCGTTGTCCTCCAGCTAAAACAACGTTTCCGGCAATTCGGCGAAATCCGTCCGCATATCCGACAGGGATGACGCCGATCCGTTGACCATCAGATTTTGTCACGTATTTGTGCCCGTAGCTGATACCTGATCCGGATGGCAGCGTTTTTATCGAAATGATTTGAGCTTTCCAGGATAAAGCCGGGCGAAATTCTGCAGTCAGTCTGGTTTGCGATGAGGGATTTAACCCGTAGATTGCAATTCCTCCGCGAACCATGTCATAACGGCAGGCAGCAGGGTGAAATAAGGCGCCGGCTGAGTTTGCAGTGTGCACGATTTTTGGACGCAGATCGTTTTTTGTCAGCTGGTCGACAAGCCGATCAAATCGTTCGATCTGCAGATTGGTTGTTGCCGGTTCTGTTTCATCGGCTCGTGCAAAATGCGAATACAGCCCCTCAATTTCCAGCTCTGGTGTGTCGTGTATTGCCTGTACCAGTTCCAACCCGGATTCAGAGGGTATTCCGAGCCGTCCCATGCCTGTGTCTACTTTTGCATGAACGAGTAATTTTTGACCGGATGTATGAAGGACTTCCGACAGTTCGGTAATTTGTTCCCGGCAAAAGATGGCAGCCCGGATTTTTTCATGAGCTGCTTGAACTGCATCTTTCGGGGACAATCTTCCGAAAAGCAGAATCGGATTTTGAAATCCCGCATTCCTCAGTTCCATCGCTTCGCAAAACCGTGCGACAGCAAAAAAATTGCTTCCGGCATCCATGGCTGCCTGCGCAACCGATAAGACGCCATGACCATAGGCATTTGCCTTAATGACTGCGATTACCGGACAGCCGGATATCTTGCGAATCAGGCGAATATTTGTTCGAATCGCTTCTAAATCGATTTCAACCCAGTTTTCATAAATTTTCTGTTTCATAAATTGCCACACTGAATCATAAATGGATCTCATAAATAACCGGCAAGCAATTCGTTTGCGCCTTGTTGCCAGGTTCCGACAGGTACTTTTGCCGCTTTTTCTTTACGCATTGCGTCCGTCCATTGGCTGATTTCGCACACACAATCACAGAGCGTGTCTGTGTTATCCAGTGAGAAAAACAATCCGCCTTCTCCGACCACTTCATGATATATCGGTATATCGCTGACAAGGACCGGCAGACCGCGCAATGCGGCTTCAACCACCGGCAGTCCATATCCTTCTCCGCGTGAGGGTGAAATCAGCGCAGTGGATTGATCCAAAATTTCAACCAACTCCGATTCGGAGGCTCTCCCTGTATAGAAGAACCGTTTTCCCGCTTCCGGATGATTCAGAATCCTTTCGTATAATTCATCTGCCATCCAGCCTTTGCTGCCGACATAAATCAGACGATAATTTTTGTCTCGACTCCACAATTTCTCAAAGGCGTCCAGCGCATAATCCTGGCCTTTTCTCGGCTGAATCACACTGACCTGAACGAATATGCACGCTTTTTCAGCTTTTGCATTTTGTAAAAATTGCTGTAATGATTCCCGGATTGGCGATTTCTGTGTGTCAGTATCTCCGATTTCAGCTCCCTGTGTAAAGGTAAGGAGTTGTAAGCGACTGATTTCCTGCGGGCAGTTTCGTTGCACCCATGCTGCCATGTCTTTGCGGGTTGTCTGAGAGATACAGAAAAGGATGTCATTCCATTGGCAGATTAACGGCAAAGTACTGAGAAAAACCGCTAAAAAGTCCTTTGGAAACCATTCCGGGTGCTGCGTCGGTAAAAGATCATTGACGACTGTACCGATTTTCCCCTGAAACGATCTGACCTTTTCAAAATAGGGCAGATAGGAAGGCAATTTGTCCCATGCATTATCCAGGATCAGAATCTGATCCCCTCTTTGTATTTCAATTTTCTCGTCAATTCCCAGCGAACCGGTTTCGAGAGATAGAATTCTTTCCGTAAATCTGCGCGCTGTATAGAGTTCTCCGTTCAGGATCATCACAAATTCAAAAGAAAAGTCCGATTGATCTGTCTGGAGGAGCGCAGCAGCGATTTTATTCACAACACGCGGAATACCGCTTTTTTGTGTGGAATAGACCTGATGGCTCACGTCAACCAGCAGCCTTTTTGGCGCGGCTTGATTTACATAAAAAGCCATTTCCTGCAAGACTTCATCTTTGAACTGGGGTTTCCGAAAGAGTGCGGATTTGATACCCGATGTATAAAGGTATATCAATCGGCTGAGAATTGGATTGGGAATTTTTCTGGAAATCTTGCGAAGCAATGGATTCATGAAAAGATTTTACCACTGAGGAGATCTTTCTTCAGTAATTCGAGATATAGACTTGTATTCGAATTCGTCTGGAAAAACTTTTTGGCGTGATGTTTTTTATGCGAAGCGGAAAAATAACACAACAACATTTGTTCTCTATTTGTGTAAAAGGTATTTCTAAAATTCGAATTGCTGATAAAAAGACTGCCGGATTGAATTGATCGAATATAATTCAATTATCACTTTGAGGGGATGAAGAACATGAAAGAACGAATTCGAGAAAAATTTTTGGCTTATCAAAAAGAAATGTTTCAGGATTTAGCGGAAATTATTTCTGTCAACAGTGTGCGTGGTGAAGAGGCTCCCGGTTTGCCGTTTGGATCAGAACCGGCTCGTGTTTTGGATCTTGCACTGAAACAGGGCGAAAAATATGGATTCAAAGTCGATAATGTCGACAATTACGCCGGAGCGATTGAATATGGCGATTTCGATGAATCCATCGGTGTGCTGGCACACCTGGATATTGTTCCGGCAGGAAAAGGCTGGGCTACCGATCCATTTGAACTGGTCATCAAGGATAATCGCCTGTATGGCCGCGGTGTGCTGGATAACAAGGGCGCCGTAACCGCTGCTTTATACGGTATGCGGATTATCCGTGATCTTGGTCTGCCGATCAAACGAAATATTCGTCTTATCATCGGGACCAATGAAGAACAGGGCTCTTCCTGTATGAAGTATTATGCTGCGCATCGTCCGGTGCCAGCGATGGGATTTACACCCGATGCGGAGTATCCGTTGATCTATGGAGAAAAAGGTAATTTTTGGACGAAATTACATTTTGCTGCGGAAGAGACTCCGATTTTGGAGATAAAAGGCGGTGTCGCTTTCAATGCAGTCTGTTCCGAGTGCATTACCAAACTCGACGGTTCAAAAGTATCTGCACAGGCGCTGAAAGATTCCATCCAATCTGAGGACACGCTGGGGTATGATGCTGAAGTAACAACCGATGCCGATGGAAATGTCATCCTGGTGGTCAAAGGACTGGCAGCGCACGGCAGTACGCCGGAAATAGGCGTCAATGCCATTGTGTCGACATCCATCATCCTGTGCCGTTTCCTGGGGGAAAAGGCAGGCAGCATGCTGTTCTTTGTGCGTGATCAGATTCGCCGAGAACCGGATGGCGCAACGCTTGGATTAGCATACCGGGATGAGATTTCCGGCGGGTTAAGTCTGAATTTGGGCTATATCGAAATGACTGCTGACGCGAGCTGGCTTGGCATTGATATCCGTTATCCGGTAACCAGCTCATTAAGTGAATTGAAAAGCAAGTATGAAGCCATGACAGCGCGTTTTGGTTTGCAGTATCAGCTTGTTGAATGTTCTGAACCGCATTATGTTCCAAAAGACAGCGAAGTGGTCAAAAAACTTTTGCAGGTTTATCGTGATGTCACAGGAGATCAAAATGCAGATGCGTTTACTATCGGCGGCGGCACTTATGCCAAGGCGCTCGGGAAGCAATTCGTAGCCTTTGGTCCGGAATTTCCGGGAGCTGAACCCTCCAATGTGCATAATGTCGATGAACACGTCACCATCGACGCCTTCATCGACCATTGTGTGATCTGTACGATGGCGATGTACGAACTGGCAAAATAGCGTTCTTTTACTCCTGCTGATATTTTCCTGAGTCATTCGGGATCATATCAGCAGGAGGCTGTGTCCGGCGCTAAACAACATAAAACCATATCATTCTTTCCCTGAATTAATAATAATTTTACAAATTATATGCACTTCTATTCGGACTTAATTTCCATTTTTGTTGCATTTACTTTTTTAATTCATCAATGGGATTGATTTAGTATATCAAATGATAAATATTGACATAAAATTTATCATTTGATATACTAACGTTAGACCTTAAGAAGATCAATCATTGAGGCGTACATGGAAGGTTTTTCTGAAGAAGAACTACGTCGTCAAATCCTTATTTTCCTGAAAGACTTTAAGGAACTGATGGGTCAGGGTTACTATTTTGTCAAAGAACATCATAAAAACGTCCAAACACTGAAAAATTTGGGAATTACTGCCAGAATCCGTGACGAAATAATTCTTTCGGTTGCAATGGAGGATTATTCTTCTGGCCCCAATCCCGATGAGTATCATCCTGGTTATTATTGGATTTTTGGCAAAAACATCGATTCAAATGAGATTTACATCAAACTTAAGATTGTTACTTATAACAACGGGAATGATCGGGCTGTGTGTTATTCATTCCATCTTACAGAATACCCTTTGAACTACCCGCTTCGAAGATGAAAAAAGTATCTGTAATGAGTAAAGAAGAAGAGGCAAAACAATGAACGCATTTTGTCCAAATTGCGAAAAAGTAACTGAACAAAAATTTGTGGACAAACTTGAAGAGATCGTCATCCGGGGTGAAATGATCCCTGTTCATATGGAGTATTATCATTGTGAAGAATGTGGTGAGGATTTTGAAATTCCCCGCCCCGATTATGATCCATTGGATGCAGCCTATCGCGAATATCGAAATAGAAAAGGAATGGTGCAGCCGGAAGAGATCAAAAAATATCGCAAGGAATTAGGGCTCACTCAAAAAGAATTGAGTGAAATTCTTGGAATTGGAATCGCTTCTTTAAATCGATATGAAAATGGGGCTCTGCAATCTGAAGCACATGATCAGGTTATTCGATTGAGTATGCAATCGGCTAATTTGTTACAAATTCTGGAAAAAAAGCCAGAATTGCTTTCCGAACATAACAGGAATCGGATCGTTCAACGTCTCCAGGAAAAAGAACAAGATTGTGGTGATTTGCTTGAAGAAGCGATTGAGCAATTCGGCAGTTATTCTCCGAGCTTATTGAGCGGATTCATTCGCTTTAATGCCAATAAGCTGTTCCAGGCTATCAAATTTTTCTGTTATAAAGATCAGGTTTTAAAGACAAAGCTCAATAAACTGCTGTTCTATGCGGATTTTAAACACTTTAAAGAGAATGGTGTTTCAATTTCCGGTGCTCGTTATGCCCATGCCTATTACGGCCCAGTTCCTGATCAATTTAATACCTGGCTGACTGCAATTTTGGAATGGGACAAACAAATAACAAGCAAGGAACAAGCTTTTGGCGATTTTGTTGGCGAAGTCTACACCAGTAGCGAGCCTGATTTGACTGTTTTCTCCACTTCTGAGCTGGCGGCTCTCGCATTTGTCAAGAATAAATTCCAAAAATATAGTGCCCGACAAATCCAGGATTTCTCCCACCAGGAAAATGGGTATCGAAATACGAAAGACGGTGAAATCATTTCCTACCAATATGCCCAGGAGCTCCAAATATAAGATTGCCAAATTTGTTTGGCGAATCGAATAGGTGCTTTTTCCGCAAGTCGTTACTATACTTTTTCAATTCACGCTTCTGTTTCGAATTCCTGGGTGGTTTGAAAATTACGAGAAAAAAACGTATAATTTAATTAGTCCAGCCTTCTTGGATAAGGGGATGTCATTAGACGTCCTCTTTTTTTTATATTAGTATTTTTATTTTGGAGGAAAATTATGAACAACGATATCGAAATAAAGAAAGCCAAGATCAAAATAATGAAGAAACAACTTGAATCAGCTTTCAATATCGCAACGCCTGATGAAAAAGGTGAAAAAACTGTTCATACAAACAGATGTGTTTATTCTATGATTGGAGGGAAAAATGATCCTTATAAGTTGATATTTGAAACGAATCCTGGCGATGACTGGTTTTCACTACCTATGGGCGCTTTCCAATTTGAAAGATATAAATGGCGAAATGAAGCTGAGTGGTACGAAGTAAATCACGGATTACATAAGGAAGAGTTTAGAATTGTTTATTTTGAAATTTAAATGAAAGAAATAATATCAAACAAAAGAGTACATTTGCTTTACTGAGAATCCGATCGTAGCCAAATATTTAGATTTTTTTTTGAATTGGTCTGATTATGAAAATTGGTATTATTTCAGAATAAATCAAAAATAATAGGATTGACCTGAAAATTTATCCAAATAATTTTTCGATGGATAATAATTATTCGTTTAACGAATCTATTTAAAATTACAAATAATTATTACAATTGAAAAATATTATTTGCAAAATGATTATAAAATGAACTAAAATAATATATAAAAATTCGCAATTCGTTTTTAGAAAAAGGAAAAAGGAAATGAATAAGTTTGTCGTAAAACAGGATACCAATCTATTACTAAAACGTTTCGTATTCCTGAAAATTTGGTAGATAAGATGGAGCAGCTTGCTATAGAGAATAACATTTCATTGAACTATTTGGTAGTTCAAAGTATCGAATATGCCCTTGAGAAAATGGATGATGGAAATATCGTAGTGGATGAATAAAATTGGAAAAAATGAAAAATTACCGTTCCTATATTGGAGAATTTCTGAATTTATTTCGAATTAAGCGTGGCTAAATTTTTGAAGTATTTGTTAATTTGTTCTAATTTGTAATTATTGTTAAAAATAACACTTAAAAATCAAACTACTATGCAATTTTGAAAAATAAGTGTAATTTGGGGACGCTGTTTGAGGCTAGAAATGAATGAATCTTTTGTTTTATAAAGCAAATGAAAATCAGATTCAATTCACGCCCATTTTCGAATTCCTGGCGTCCAGGCATTTTCCTTGTCGAAACAGAAAAAACGAGTATAATAGGTAACGTTGTACGGGGCATAGCGCAGCCCGGCTAGCGCGCTTGCATGGGGTGCAAGAGGTCCTGAGTTCAAATCTCAGTGCCCCGACAAAAATCCTTTAGCCGGGGAAAAGAAAACAGACTGTAATGAGTCTGTTTTTTGTTTAAATCCAGATTATTAGACAAAATGATTCATAACGCGGCAGATAGATAAGCAATGTTTTGATTATTATTTCGACTGATTGTTTTTCTGAAAAATGTCAAAAAGCACATTGACAGGCAAGTAAAAGTGTTCTATATTTTAATAAAAATATAATAGAACATAAATTCTAAATAATTCAGGATAAAAATGACACAATTGATTTACATATGCGACGGAACGAATGTGCTTTTCAGCAAAACCGATGCCTCAAAGGACGAAATCTTAAAAAAAATGGAGGATCATCAATGGCAATTTCCATTCCGCTACGAAACGCCAAAGGTGCTGCAGATCGACGGCTTGTTTGTCATCTATGGTCAGAGCCAGGAGACCCTGTTCCATCTGTTGACGCCTCAGCAGATAAAGATCGTGCGGCGCCTGGCATGTGGTGAATCTGCCAGTCAGATTGCGGTCGCCATGCGAATCAGTACGGATACCGTCAATTATCACATCAAGGAAGCCAAGAAAAAACTGCATGTTGATACCCGCAATGAGCTGATCGCACTGTATTGCCGGGAAACGCCCTTTGAATGAATAGAGAAAATTGGTTGTTATCGTATGCTTGCGCCATGCGCAAGCATACGATAACAACCAGGAAGCCACTCCATATTTTGCAATTAGAAATATGAGAAGAATTTTTTTTGTTCTAATGGTTTTGCTCGAAGCGCAAAACCATTAGAACAAAAAAAATTCTCTTTCTCTATTCGAAAAGTCATTCCATATTACGAATTGCTGGCTCCATATTTCGATTCATCGGCAGAGGATATAATGGAAAGATGAGTCAATCATCAACGAAAATTTTTAGGGAGGAGTGAAACAAAAATCTCCTGAATCTCGTTTTACCAACAGGAAGGTGCATATGAAAAATCAACTTAAAATCGCGATCGTTGTATGGATCATTGTTATCAGTGTGACAGGAAATTTTTTTGCAGCCGCTGCCGAACCGGCATTCATGGCGGTGCCGGACAAACCCAATCCGGTCAGCCCGAGAGGATATGATAATTTTTCAAGGACTTTAACTTTCTATTGGAATCCAGCCGCCAATGCGGAAAATTATACGGTTTATTGGAATTCGGACAACGGCGATTCCGGAAATCTGACGCTTGCCGCTTCGGATGCAAGCTGCGGCGGGGGACGCTGTGCAGTTTCAACCACACTGCCATTTGAAGGGGAATACCATTGGTATGTCGCCGCAATCAATACGGAAGGTACGGTCAATTCGGACACGATCGATTTCACGTTAAATTCCAACATTTCAACGCCGGACGCCTATTCTCCATCCGGTACCGTATACGACAATCGGTTTACAACGTTTACTTTTACTGACGTTCAGGATAACGTCAAAGAATATCGGATCCGGGTGCTGGATGTCTATTCTTCACGCGTTG
>Ga0116193_1002933_pt1 | contig 12585 bp, 12 predicted proteins | sample AD_UKC115_MetaG_FD_89892 | JGI IMG/M metagenome (GOLD analysis project Ga0116193, IMG submission 89892) | Active sludge microbial communities of municipal wastewater-treating anaerobic digesters from Hong Kong - AD_UKC115_MetaG | ecosystem: Engineered > Bioreactor > Anaerobic > Digestate... | reverse complement strand
TCACGCCCAGCGGCACCCGCATCTTGCCAACCTGAATGCCTGACGGCCGGGTGCGCATCCCGTCAACGGCGCCCACCGGATCAGGCAACTGCGCAATCTGGCGCAACCCCTCGGCCATCGCGGCGACGGATTTCGGCGTCAATGTCAGGCGGTCGATCAGCGCCGGCGTGAGATCGGCCTTCTTGGCGTCACGCACGTCGGCCGCGTTTTCTTCCAGAATGTGTGCTTCGCGCTTCTCAATGGTGGTGGCAATTTCCAGCAGGGCAGCGTTTTTGCTGGCGGTGCTGGCACGCGCAACGACGCGAGCCGCCGAACGGGCCGTGCGCCCGACCAGATGCATGTATTCAGTGACATCGAGAAGCTTGTTCATGATGTCATTCTACCGGCCATGACGAAGGCATGAATCGTCATTGGCTTTTTCAGATACCGCCTATTTCATAGGGCTCACAGGCCGAAAATAAGCAAAGTCAACTTCTGGCCATATCGCGCAGTGTGCCGCGTTCAGACGCCATTCCGCAGAAAAGCTACTGCTTGATCATGCGTTCCGCTTTCGTCGGCAGATAGCTCGCGTCAAAGATGTCCTCGGCCTTCGGTTTGTTGCTGAACTTGAAGCCTTCGCCGATCTGGTCGATCGAGCGGGCCAGACGCTTCATGTCGACGCCGCCCATGCCGCTGGCACGCACCTCGGGCGTCAGCACGTTCTGGTCAATCGCCATTTTCAAACGCACAAACTCCTGGCCGTCGTTGAGGATCGCATTGCGCTTCATCAGCGCCGCGATCGCCCCTTTCGGGTCGGCAATGGCGTCCTGCCAGCCCTTGAGCGTGGCCTTGACAAAGCCCTGCACGATCTTTGGATTTCTGGCGGCGTACTCGCTGTCAACGATGATGCCGTTGCCATAGAGCTCGAGCCCGAGGTTGCGCATTAGCATGACGTTGATGTCGTCCTGCGCGATGCCGCGACCGCGCAGATTCATGTACGACGAGAACGAGAAGCCGGTGATGGCGTCGACCTTGCCTTCCACCAGCATCGGCTCGCGCACCGGAAAGCCCACGTTCTCGATCTTCACCTTGCCCGCGTCGATGCCGTTCTTCTTGACGAACGCTGGCCACTGGGCGTAGGCGCCGTCAGCGGCTGGTGCGCCGAGGGTCTTGCCTTCCAGATCCTTTGGCTTGCTGATGCCAGACTTCTTGAGCGAAACAATCGAGAACGGCGGCGCGTCGTAGATCATGGCGACGACCTTGAGCTTCTTGCTGTCGGCCTTGTCGCGGAAGCGCACCAGGGTGTTGATGTCGCCAAACACAAACTGATAGGCGCCGGATGCCGCGCGATTGATTGCTTCGGTCGAACCGTTGCCGGTGTCGATGGTGACGTCAAGCCCCTCCGCCTTGTAATAGCCCTTGTCGAGCGCCACAAAATAGGGCGCTGCCGGCCCTTCAAAGCGCCAATCCAGTGCAAACTTGATCGGCGTCTGCGCCGCAGCGATGGGCGACAGCGTGGCGAGTGCCGACAACGCACCGATGGCGAGCGTTGTGAACAGGGCGCGGCGTTTCATGTTTTCTCCGTCTTTTCAGGTCTATTGCTTGATGTCTCCGGTACGCAAATTGCGTGCCGTGCAACAAAAGACTGTGCGGAGCAAATGATGGTGAAAGCGGGGGAGCCGCTGGTCGTGCTGGATCACGTGAGCATGACGTATGGGCACGGCAAGAACGCGGTCAAGGCGGTCGATGACCTGACGCTGACGATTCGCAAAGGTGAGTTCATCGCCGTGGTAGGTCCGTCCGGCTGCGGCAAAAGCTCGATGATGAAGCTGATCAGTGGGCTCAAGCCAACGTCGGAGGGCGTGCTGACGATCGAAGGCAGGCCCGTCACCGGGCCGATCAACAAAGTGGGCATGGCGTTTCAGGCCGCGAACCTGCTGCCGTGGCGCACGGCGGTGGACAACGTGCTGCTCCCGCTCGAAATCGTCGAACCGCACCGCTCGCGCACCGGACGCGAAAAGGCGGCATACCGCGAGAAAGCGCGCAGCCTGCTGGCATCGGTGGGACTCGGTGGTTTCACCGAAAAATTTCCCTGGCAACTCTCCGGCGGCATGCAGCAACGCACCAGCATTTGCCGCGCGCTGATCCACGAGCCGGAGATCTTGATGCTTGATGAGCCGTTCGGCGCCCTTGACGCCTTCACCCGTGAGGAGCTTTGGTGCATGACTCGCGACATCCACCAGTCACGCGGCGTCACGGCGATGCTGGTGACCCACGATCTGCGGGAGGCGGTCTTCCTGGCAGATACCGTGTATGTCATGAGCGATCGCCCCGGAAAGATTGTCAAGGTACAGACCATTGACCTGCCGCGCCCGCGCGACCTTGAAATCACCTATGAAAAGCCATTTCAGGACCTCGTTCACGAGCTGCGTTCCTACATTGGCAGGCACTAGGAGCCGAGCATGAAACACTGGAAAGAAAACATCCTCGCCCCGCTCGCCTTCACCGTGGCCCTGATCCTGCTGTGGGAGCTCGCCTGCGTCCTGTTCAAACTGCCGGCTACCGTGCTGCCCACACCCTCAGCGGTTGCCAAAGCGATGGTCCAGTACTGGCCCGCGATCTGGGACAACAGCCTGCAAACCTTGATGACCACGCTGCTCGGCTTCGGGCTCGCCATCGTCTTCGGGCTGGTGCTGGGCGTGGTCATCGGCTGGTCGAAACTGATCTACGGCGCACTCTACCCGGTGATGATCGCGTTCAACGCAGTGCCCAAGGTGGCGGTGGTGCCGATCCTCATCATCTGGTTCGGCATCGGCACGATCCCGGCCATCTTCACCGCTTTCCTGATCTCCTTCTTCCCGATTGTCGTTAACGTCGCCACCGGGCTCGCCACCACCGAGCCCGAGTTGCAGGACGTACTGCGTGCGCTCGGCGCCAGCAAGCTCGACGTGGTGCGCAAAGTGGGTATTCCGCGCTCCATGCCCTACTTTTTCGGCTCGCTCAAGGTCGCCATCACGCTGGCCTTCGTCGGATCAGTGGTGTCAGAGACGATCGGAGCCAACTCGGGGCTAGGCAAGATGATGCTCGACGCGCAGGCAGGCTTCAACGTCGAGCTGGTGTTCGCGGGCGTGGCGGCGCTCGCTATTTTGGGCATTGCGCTCTACGCGGTCACCGCCCTCGTTGAGAAGCGCTTTACCGGATGGGCGTTCCGGGCCGAGGGAATTGGCTAACAGGCCGTGTTGACGCTACTCAGGCAAGCCGCATTGCGTGCGGGCGAATGCGAGCGCCTTTTTGGTTGAATTACGCGGCGACGACAGGGTGATGCCCTGGCCGATGGCGGCCCCAGTGAAACCCAGCATATGTCGCGTGATCAGCAGGCCATCTGCGGTCGCCGCCATCGTGCTGTCGCCATCGAGGTCGTAACAGTTAGGTTTCGGTTCGGTGCCCGCATAACCCAGGAGCGTTGTCTGTAGTGCAGTTGGTGACACGGTGGTGACCGGAGTCGCCGTAAGCGGGCAGGTTAGCGTTGCGGTGCGCACGCCGCTACCGACCGGGCGGAACTGCACCAGCAGCTGTCTGGTTTGGCCGGCGGCTACCGTCACGGCGTCGGACACGACTGCGAACTGGGCGGCATTGGTACCGCTAATCGTGCAGAGGCCGCCGGCAGCGTTGACGTTCACCGTGGCGCCATTGCTGGCCGGTGCGCTCATCAGGATGGGCAGCGCCGGGCCGAATCCGACCGCCGGACTGGCGCCGAACCGCAGTGTTCGCGGTGCGCTCGCTAGCGTGACGGGCAGCGGCGCTGATTCCAGCGTCAGGCTGGCGGCGTTGACTTGCCCGGTGTCATTAAGCGTCCAGTCACGCACCTGCAATTGCCACGTACCGTTGACTTGTGCCGTCGAAAGCCCGGCAAACGCGGCCACCAGATTGGTCAACGGTGGTGGCGAAGTCACGCCCGCACCACCAATCGGCGTCGTCGCGTACGTGCCAGGGGGAATAACTGACGTGCTGCTGGTCCCCGCTGCCGCCGCGCTCCAGAGGTTTTCCAGGGATATGGCAGGGTCGACAAATTCGTAGATTCCGCTAAAGTCGCTGCCGTCGCCGTAGGAGGTCCAACTCGTACCGCCGACGCGGCCGAACAACGGGAACGAGACGGTACCGCCCGGCGCGATGAGCCGCGCCTCCAGATCGCCGGCGAAGGTGTGAGTCAGGTCGATACTGACGCGAATATCAGTCAGAGGCGCCACCATGCCACTGACGGTGAAGGAGACGGTGCGTGGCGCGCCGGCGGTGACCCACGCGGACGAATTCGGGCCGTCTGAAATCAGACCAACTCCCGAGCCGGTAAATGTGGCCGCACCGGCTGTCGCACTGGCCCAAACGGAACCTGCAACGACAAACACGCCCGCCATCCAGCGCTTGCACAACGCAGTCAACATGGTTTTCTCCGCACCGAGTCAATCCGGCACATTTTGCCGGCTTCCCGGTGTTACGGAAAGCACGCTTGGAGTCGGACAAACTGGACACTACACAGCCTGGTGTCAGCCTGCCGACATAGACTGCGCATGCGGCCGCGTCGTTTCGGCAACACTCACCCCGCATTTTCGGAGTCATGATGAATCCCATCTCTGTATCACGCCGCCTGCTGACCCGCGGGTTGCTGGTGCTCGGCGTCGCTGGCCTGCTTGCTTCGTGCGCGACGCCACCGGTCTCCACTCCGCCAGCGCGCAGCGCGGAAATCCGCGTCATTACTTCGGGTGCGTTCACCGAGGCCTACAAACTGCTGGTGCCGGAATTTGAAAAGGCGAGCGGCCACAAGGTCATCTCTTCGTTTGGCGCCTCGATGGGCAACGCGCCGGATGCCATCCCCACCCGGTTGGCGCGCGGCGAGAAGTTCGACGTCATCATTCTTGCCGGCCCGGCGCTGGATCAGTTCATCAAGGAGGGCAAGGCGATCGCCGGATCGCGCGTGGATCTGGTGCGCTCGACCATTGGCTTCGCGGTGAAGAGTGGTGCCCCGAAGCCTGACATCAGCACGCTGCCCAAGCTCAAGCAGGCACTGCTGGATGCCAAATCCATTGCCTACTCGGCGAGCGCGAGCGGCACGTACTTCTCAACCCAGCTGGTGCAGAAACTCGGCATCGCCGATCAGGTGCTGCCCAAGAGCAAACGCATCCTGAGCGAGCGCGTGGGCACCGTCGTGGCGCGCGGTGACGCCGAGCTCGGCTTGCAGCAGGTGAGTGAGCTGGTGCCGATCCCCGGCATCGACTACATCGGCCCGCTGCCCGATGAAGTTCAGCAAGTAACCTTCTTCTCTGCCGGTATCGTCACTGGCGCCGCCGAGCCCGACGCAGCACGCGAACTGATCCGCTTCTTCACTTCGTCGAAAGCAGCCCCGGTGATCGCGAAAACCGGACTCGAACCGGTCGGCAGCAAATAAAAAAGCCGCCGGGCCTTCGCCCTGGCGGCTACCAATGCTGTTGGTTCCGGAGAAGTTGCTGCGTCGCGCGAGCGCGCAGCAAGGTCGGACTAGAACGTGTGGCGGATACCTGCTTCAAAGCCGGTCGAGCTGCCACCGGCGGTCACCGGTTTCAGGCCATCGCTGACACCGAACGTCTTGCCGGAGCCCTTGTTGTCGACCTGGGAGGCGTCGACGTAAAGCGTGGTGCGCTTGGACAGGCTGTACAGCACGCCGCCCATGATTTGCCGTGCACCGTCACCGCCTTTAACGCGGGCATCGGTATAGCCGGCACGCACTTCGAAGGCGCCCAGCGGCACGGCGACCCCAACGTGCAACGCCGAATTCTCTACGCTGGCTTTCTTGTTGACACCATACAGTGCGTTCACTCGTGCAACGCCAAAGTCATAACTCGCGCCGGCAGTGGTTTGCGTCTGATTGCCAGCGAGATAGTTGGTGCGTGCGGTGCCGACCGCGATGTGCAGCGGTCCCTGCTTGTAGCCGATGCGCCCGGCGGCGTAGCGGCCGTCGGAGTTGGTGGCATTCTCACCAAAGGCGTATGTGACGTGCCCGTAGACCCCGCCGAGCCCGCCCGGCGTCAGGTAGCTGATGCCGTTCGACGCACGCACGTGAGTGACGCTGGAGAAGATTGGGTAGAACATGGCGCCAGCGTTGCCAGTGCCGTTGGTGCCGTACAGGTTGAAGTCAGACAGGTTGTTGAACGCCGGCGTCAGGTCGCGGCCGAGCCGAACTTCACCAAAATTGCCTGACAGGCTCACGGTAGCACGTCGGCCGAAAAGACCCGAGGCAGAACCGGAGGACTGATTATTGGTGTTGGTTGAACCGATGCTGCCGCTGTCGCCGCTGAAGGCACCTTCGAGCCAGAAGCTGGCGGACACGCCGTCGCCCAGCGACTCGGTGCCGCGCAAACCCCAGCGCGATGAGCTCAGCCCGTCAGTGCCCATGCGGTTAAGCGAGGCTGCGCCCGACGCGCTGTAGCGCTGCAAGTTGGTATCGATCAGGCCGAACAGCGACACATTCGCTGTCTGTGCGCCAGCGGTTGTCGCCAGCAACGCTGCTGCCAGCGCCGAAAGTGCGTGACAATGTCTGTGAAGTTTCATCACATATTTCCCCTTGGCTTAACACTGGAACTCCGGCGCGATGGCGCGCCGAAACTGTTAGCCGCCGTTGCTGGCAGTGCAGCAACCGGCGGCAGCCGGGATCATTCCGGCTCGATCTTGGCGTCCTTGACGACCTTGCCCCACTTCGGCATTTCCGCCTTGATCAGTGCGGCGAACTGCTCGGGCGTGCCGCCAGCAATTTCGTTGCCCTGATCGAGCATCTTCTGGCGCAGATCCTTGTCCTGCAATGCCTTGTTGGCGGTGGCATTGAGCAGCTTCACCAGGTCCGCCGGCATGCCTTTGGGGCCGACCAGGCCTTGCCAGTTGAGCACCTCAAACGCCGGGTAGCCGGATTCGGCCATGGTCGGCACGTTGGGAAGGATCGGCGAACGGGTTTTGCTGGTCACTGCAATTGCACGCGTCTTGCCCGATTGCACGCCCGGCACGGCGACGTACATCTGCTCGAACATCATCTGCACCTGGCCGCCGAGCAGGTCCGTCGCTGCCGCTGAGCCGCTCTTGTAGGGTGCGTGGATCATGTCGATGCCAGCCAGATGCTCAAACAGCGCTCCACTGAGATGATGGGTGCCACCAATGCCGCCGGAACCGTAGGAAAGCTTCCCGGGCGAAGCTTTGGCAGCTTTCACGATGTCGGCCACCGTCTTGAACGGCGAATCGGCGCGCACCGTCAGGATCAGTGGCCCCTTCTCGATCAGCATGATCGGCACGATGTCATTGATCGGGTCGAAGTTGATCTTCTTGAACAACGCGTGGTTCACGGCGAGCGGCGCAAAATTGCCCATGCCGATGGTGTAGCCGTCTGGTTTGGCCTTGGCGATCGCCTCGGTACCGATGTTGCCGCCAGCACCAGCCTTGTTGTCGATGATGATGGGCTGACCGAGAATCTGGCTCATCAATTTGCCGACCTGGCGCGAGCGGCTGTCTGCACTGCCGCCAGCGCCGTAGGGACAAATCCAGGTGATCGGCTTGCTCGGATATTTGTCCTGGGCGAATAGCGTGCCCGGCAACAGTGCGGCGCCTGCAGTTGCCTGCAGGAAAGTACGTCGTTTCATTTGCTAACCCTCCTTCACGGACATCTATCCGTGCTTCACGGCGCAGATTATTGGTGCGCTGGCTGTCGTTTCGCTTGAGCGCGCACTGCTTGTGTGCATGCGCGGCGATGGCGGCAGCGCAGCATCTTTGTCCGCCAATCGGCATTGCAACTGGGCTTACCGGGAGAAAATGGCGATAGTCGACTTTCGTTCGAAAATAACCTGGAGCCCTGATCCAGTATCGTTCTCGCGCGAGAGTTGCTGGCACGCATCGTTTACATCTGCCTCTTTCAATGCGTCCAACTGCCCATAACTGCCCACGATGAACGATCGCTCCGCCGTCCTGCAATTTATGTGGCCGTTTGTGCGGCCGTACTGGCGGCGCATCGCCGTGGCGATGCTGGGCCTTGCCGTCGCCGCCGCCGCAGTGCTTGCCATCGGCGAAGGTCTCAAGCGGGTTATTGATCAGGGCTTTGCCGCTGGCAGTAGCGCCGAGCTGGACAAGATCCTGGTGGTGATGGTGGCCCTCGCGCTGGCGCAGGGCATCGGCATCTACGTGCGGTTCTCCAACATCGCCTGGGTCAACAACCGCGTCGTCAACGACATCCGGCAACGCATCTACGCGCACCTGCTAACGCTGTCACCCGCGTTCTTTGAGCGCGAACGTGTCGGCGACGTGCTGTCGCGTCTGACCAACGATACACAGGTGCTGGAGGGCGTCGTGTCCAACGCATTCTCGTGGGCGTTGCGCAATCTGGTGATGATGCTCGGCGCGCTGATCATGCTGGCGCTGACTTCTCCGAAGCTGCTGGTCTACGTGCTGGTCGGCACGCCGCTCGTGATTGCACCGGTGGTGCTGCTCGGCCGCCGCGTGCGCAATCTGGCGAAGCAAAGTCAGGACCGTCTGGCGGACGCCATGGCGCGCGGCGACGAAACCATTCACGCGGTGCGCACGGTGCAGGCCTATGCCCGCGAGGGCTTCGAGCGGCAACGCTTCTCGGAGCGAATCAACGCCGTGTTCTCCAACGCCGCGGCACGTGAGCGAACCAGCGCGACGCTTTCTGCCATCGTCGTGGTGCTTGCGTTCACCGGCGTGTCGGTGATCCTGTGGATCGGCGGTCACGACGTGCTAGCCGGGCGCATGAGTGCGGGCGAGCTTTCTGCCTTCATCTTCTACGCGGTGATGGTGGCGACGGCAGTCGGCGCAATCTCCGAGGTATTCGGGCAACTGAAACGGGCAGCGGGCGCGAGCGAACGTATCCGTGAGCTGCTCGCCACCCCGACCGAAATTGTTGCTCCGGCAACACCGCTCGCGTTGCCTTCGCCGCGCGGTGAGGTGGCTTTCGACAACGTGACCTTCAGCTATCCAACCCGTCCACAAACCGAAGCATTGAAGGACTTTTCACTGTCGGTAAAGGCCGGTGAAGTTGTCGCCCTGGTCGGCCCGAGCGGTGCCGGCAAGAGCACCGTGTTCCAGTTGCTGCTGCGCTTCTATGATCCGAAGGCCGGCGTGGTCGCGGTGGACGGCGTTGACGTCAAGGCCGCCGACCTCAACGCACTGCGCGAACGCTTTGCGCTCGTCTCGCAGGAGCCCGTGATCTTCTCCGGCAGCGTCACCGACAACGTGCGCTACGGCAACCCGGATGCGAGCGATGCTGACGTACGCGCCGCGTGCGATGCAGCGCACGTGACCGAATTCGCCAGCGCCCTGCCGAACGGCTTCGACACCGAGCTCGGCGAACGCGGCGTACGCCTCTCCGGCGGGCAACGTCAGCGCGTCGCCATCGCCCGCGCCATCCTCGCCAACCGCCCGATCCTGCTGCTCGACGAAGCCACCAGCGCGCTCGATGCTGAAAGCGAAGCGCTGGTCACCGACGCCATCGAGAAGCTCGCCCGTCCGGCCGGAGGAGACCGTGTACGCACCACACTCATCATCGCGCACCGCCTCTCAACAGTGCAAAACGCCGACCGCATCGTCGTCATCGACGAAGGCCGTGTCATGGCGCAGGGCACGCATGCCGAGCTGATGCGCAATTCACCGCTGTACAGTCGGTTGGCGTCGTTGCAATTGCAGGGCTGAGATTCCGCAAGCGCCGACGGTGACGCCAACGCGCGGCAACCCATCGTCATACGCCGTTCCCCGAAACGTGGTAAGTTTCGTCCTAGTGACGCGACCGCGTTGCGAAAAAAGTGACCGTTGTCTGCGCCGATCCGGCGCAGGGGGAGCAGCGAATCGATGTCGTTAGCGATCTTGGCACTTGACGCCGGTGGCCAGCCGAAAGGCTGGATGACGCCGGAAACCGCTGTTTGCCAGTATGCCCGTGGCACTGTCGTCTGGTCTCTCGGACAAGTCATTTTTACCTTTCGCGGTGGCATCCAGCGCTGTAACGGTGAGCGCAGCGTTATCGAGGTGGCATCGATCATCGCCTGCGAGGGCGAACACAAGCACAGCACCTGGAGCCCGGTCTCGGCACTACCGGGGCGCGACAATCGCCTGCTGTTCTCGCGCGATCGTCACATCTGCGCCTATTGCGGCGAAGAATTCAGCGAAACCGAACTCACCCGCGACCACATCGTGCCCCGTTCTCAGGGCGGCCGCGATACGTGGGAGAACTGTGTCACCGCCTGCCGCGAATGCAATCTCGACAAGGCGGGGCGCACACCCGAGCAAGCCGGGCTGCGGTTGCTCTACGTGCCGTACCGCCCAGTGAAAAGCGAGAAGCTGATTCTGGCCAACCGCCATATCCTCGCTGACCAGATGGAGTACCTGCAGGCCCTGGCGAAGACCCACAAGAAGCTCATGCGTGCCGCCTGACGGCTGGCGGCTGGCGTCGACAACGACAAGCGCCTGGCAGCGCCTCTGAAATTCAGTCTTGCAGGCGACGCGTCTCGCCATTCTTGAACACGTGAAAGCGCTGCGGCATGACGCCGTGGCGGTCAAGCGATTTCGCGAGATCTTTTGGCGGTTGGTCGAGTGGCTCGTCAGTCAGCACAAAGGTGCCCCAGTGCACCGCAAGCGCCTGCCGTGCGCCAACGTCCTTCATGATTTGCACCGCCTCGTCGGGGTTGATGTGCTGCGCCTTCATGAACCATCGCGGCTCGTAGGCACCAATCGGCACGGCGATCCAGTCGAACCCACCGGCAAAGCGGGAGCCAATGTCAGCGAAGTCGCGGGAGTACCCGGTGTCTCCGGTGTAGAGAAATCGCCACGGCGCAGCATCGGCACGGGGTTCGCGGCCACCCGGAGCGTTGCGGTCCTCGATCACCACGCCTCCCCACAGCATGCGGTTGGTATCAGTCAGTGTTCGCTTGCTCCAGTGCTGCGCTGGCACCAGGGTGAAGTCGAGTGCTCGCAGCCTGATGCGGTCCCACCAGTCGAGTTCGCGAACTTGCGACGGGGCGACGCCATGGTCGACGAGCCAAGGCTTGAAGCCGAGGGGGACAACGTACACCGCGCCTGGAAACCGTGCGCTGAATGCCCGGATCGTGTCAGCATCCAGATGATCGTAGTGATTGTGCGAGACGAACACCACGTCAATCACCGGGAGCTCGTCGATTGGCAGCGCCAGCTGCACTTGTCGCTTCGGCCCCGCAAAGCGTACTGGCGAGGCGCGCTCCGAGAACATCGGGTCGGTGATGATGTTGACGCCGGCGGTTTGCAGCAGGACTGTGGCGTGGCCCAACCACGTCAAACTGCGTTCGCTGCGGTTCTCGCGCAGGAACGCGATGTCGGGCCGCGACTGCGGAAGTACGCTCGACCAGCCGCCAGCAGGCGCTGGCGGCGGCAGATTCGCCATGAATCGCTCGTATTGCCACTGCCAGAAACTCTGGTCGGTCGCGTGCGGGTAGTTGTTGCGGAAGCCGGTCGCGGTGTGATGCTGCTTGCTGGCATCAAAGTAGGGGTTGCCAGCGTGCGACAGCAGCGTCGCACAGCCTACGGCGCCTGCGGCGACAACCGTGCCGAGCAGCCATTTGACGATTGCCTTCATCTGCCTAAGATACAGCGCATCGCGACCAATTCAATGCAGGAACAACCCGATGCACTGGGCCGACATCATTGCCGAGCAGCGCGTAAATGAAGCCGCCCGCAAGGGCGAACTCAGCGGACTTAACGGCGAAGGCGCACCGCTCGACCTGAGCGAGGATCCCCTGGTGTCGCCGGAGTTGCGCGCGATTCATCGCGTGCTCAAAAATGCCGGCTACTCACCGCCGGAGATCGCGGCCATGAGAGCCATCGCCGGACTCGAAAAGGAACTGGCCAACCTGCCCGATCGCGACCGCGCTGCACGGGCGACAGCACTGCTGACGAAGATTGCGATGCTGCGCGAGGCGCAGGAGATGGCGAAGAGCGACTAGCCCAGCTTCGCCTTCACCTTGCCAGACACCGCGCTCATGTCGGCCTTGCCGGCGAGCTTCGGTTTGACGATGGCCATCACCCTGCCCATCGCCGCGTTGCCGGTGACGCCGCTGGCGGCAACTTCGGCGACGGCGGCAGTGAGCACGGCGTCCACCTCGGCGTCGCTCATCTGTGCCGGAAGGTAAGGCGCGAGCACCGCCATTTCAGCAGTTTCTTTCTCCACCAGATCGTTGCGGCCACCAGCGCTGAACTGCGCGATGGCTTCCTTGCGCTGCTTGATCGCCTTTTCGACCAGGGCGACGATATCGGCGTCGGTCAGGGTGATGCGCTCGTCCACCTCGCGCTGCTTCATCGCCGCCAGCAGCATGCGGATGGTGCCGAGCTTCTGGCTGTCGCCCGCCTTCATGGCAGCTTTCATGTCGTTGGTAATGGTTTCTTTCAGGGACATGATGAATCCTCGATCAGGGTGCGTGGCTAGACAGGCTCACCACGTGCGGAAAACAGAAACGAAAACGGCCCCGAAGGGCCGCATCAAGACTCAGCGAACAAAGCTTCTTAGTAGAGCTTCGGAGGCAGTTGCATGCTGCGGATGCGCTTGAAATGGCGCTTGCAGGCAGC
>Ga0116193_1002932_pt1 | contig 12587 bp, 11 predicted proteins | sample AD_UKC115_MetaG_FD_89892 | JGI IMG/M metagenome (GOLD analysis project Ga0116193, IMG submission 89892) | Active sludge microbial communities of municipal wastewater-treating anaerobic digesters from Hong Kong - AD_UKC115_MetaG | ecosystem: Engineered > Bioreactor > Anaerobic > Digestate... | reverse complement strand
TTGCCGGAACTCTCGCCCAGCTTGCCCGGTGAAGCCTCGATGCTCTGCTCTTCCAAAGCCTGGTTGACATCCGAAGCCGACAACTTATAGGCCGTCAGCTTATCCGGCTTGAGCCAGATACGCATGGCATAGTTACGCGTACCGAGAATATCCAGATCGCCCACACCATCCACACGACGCAGCTCCGGCGAGATGTTGATATCGGCATAGTTGAAAAGGAATTTCTGATCGGCATTGGGATCATCGCTGTAGAGATTGATGTACATCAGAATGTTCGGCTCTTCACGTGAGATCTTCACACCTTCACGGATGACAGCCGCCGGCAGCTTGTTCGTCGCAGCCGACACACGGTTCTGTACATTGATGGCGTCCACGTTGGGATCGGTCCCGAGCTTGAACACGATGTTGATCTCGCCTTCACCGTCGTTGCCGGCATCAGACTCGATATATTTCATGCCCGGCACACCGTTCAGCACCTGCTCCAACGGAATGACGACCGACTTGATCAGCAACTCGTTGTTGGCACCCGGATAATTGGCGATCACATTAACCTTTGGAGGCGAAATGGACGGATATTGGGTGATAGGCAGATTGAAGAGCGACAATATGCCAATGAATACGATAATAAGGGAGACGACGATGGAAAGAACCGGCCTCCGTATAAACATCTTGAACATCGTTAGTTGGCATTAAGTTTGACAGACTGGATAGCTGTGGACGGACTGACGTAGCGGCAGGAAATGCGGTCGCCGTCGTTCACCTTCTCTACGCCATCGACCAGGAATCGCTCGTTCTGCGACAATCCTGCTGAGATGACATATACGTCCTGCTCTTCGAACGAGACTGTGATCGGACGTGAATGTACGATGCCTCGGGCATCGACTACGAACACATACTTTTTATCCTGCACTTCGTACGTGGCCTGCTGCGGAATGACCAACGCATTCTGGACGGGAATGTTCATTCTCACGGTTCCTGTCTCGCCGTTGCGCAGGAGATGATCGGGATTGGGAAATTTGGCACGGAAGGCAATGTTGCCCGTGTTGTTGTCAAACTCACCCTCGACATTCTGGAAATGGCCTTCGGAACCGAATGGTGTGCCGTTGGCAAGGATCAGCGTCAGCGGAAGCTTGTTGCGTTCGGCTGCATGCTGCTGGTAATCGAGGTATTCCGGTTCGGAGACATTAAAATAGACATACATGTTGCTGTTGTCGGAAAGGCTGGTTAGCAGATCTCCGTCCTGGATCATACTTCCCTTCTTGTTCGGGATTCTTCCGATGATGCCGGTAAACGGAGCATTAATGAGTGAGAGCCGTTTGCGCGTGCTGGCATATTTGTAGTCGGCCATCGAAGCATTCAACTTGGCCGTTGCCATTTTCTGCGCATTCTTTGATACAATGTCATTTGAAGCCAGCGTGGAGGTGTTCTGCAAATCGATACGCGCCTGCTCCACTTCAGCTTTCGACTTCTCCAGTTCCTCCTGGGCGCCGACGATGGAAATCCGGAACAGTGGCTGGCCGGCTTTCACCATCTGCCCTTCATCAACTAAAATGTCCTGCAGGATACCACCGACCTGAGCCCGTATCTCAATGTTCTTCTCAGACTGGATGTTGGCAACATAATCCTTCGCGATCGAGGTGTTGATGACTTCCGGCGTCGTGACGGTATATACAGCCGTGACATCTTTCTCCTTCTTTGAGTTACAACCTGTTGCCAATAGTGAAATTCCTACGGCAAACATAAGCAAATGCTTATTCATATTATTTACAAGCTTAATTTCGACCGCAAAAGTACGGCTCTTTTAAAGGTCGAGGGAATAGAATCAATTAAAAGACCTTTACTTGAAATTAGAATTTTCTAATCTCAGAGGAAAAAAGAGGGGGAAAATAAGAGGAAAAAGGCAACACGGATGATGGGATTTCTATGACGACAACTTAAAAAAACGCATGGAATCCTTTCTGTCAACGTTTATTTGTATTACCTTTACGTAAAATTTATGAGTAAAAGATCGGAAACATATCATATGGAGAAGCTTTGGAACATCAATTATGTTCGGGTGATGGTGGCTAATTTCATGATTTACTTTGCCTTCTACATTCTTACGCCTCTGCTTCCGTTGTATCTGGCCGATCGTTTCGGGGCGACAAAAGATGTTATTGGCATCGTTCTTTCCGGTTATACCGTTGCAGCACTGCTTTCCAGACCTTTCAGCGGATATATCGCCGATAGCTTCGCCCGTAAGAAAGTACTGCTGATCTGCTTTTCCGTGTTCTTCATCTTCTTTGCAGGATATCTGGCTGCCGGCACACTTCTCATGTTTGCCATCGTCAGGACGCTGCACGGAGCACCGTTCGGCTCCGTCACCGTAGCCAATACGACCGTTGCAATCGACGTCCTTCCCGTGTCGCGGCGCAATGAAGGGATCGGCTATTACGGACTCAGCAACAATATCGCTATGGCCATGGCGCCTTCAGTCGGTATATATATCTATCATGCAACCGACAACTTCCAACTGCTCTTCTGGATCGCTTTATTTATGTCGGCCTTGGGATTGTTCTTTGCCTCGAGAGTGCAACTGAAACAAAAGGAGATCGTCATCAATAAAAGCAAGCTCTCTTTCGACAGGTTCTTCCTAACAAGAGCATGGTTGCTGGCCGTGAATATAGCCTTCTTCGGATTCTGCTTCGGAGTACTGAGCAATTATCTGGCCATATACGGGAAAGAAGAATTGGGCATTACAAGCGGCACAGGTACCTATTTCATGATTCTGTCGCTGGGTCTGATTCTCTCCAGACTGCAAGGAGCAAAGGCGCTTCGTGCCGGCAATCTGACTCATAACGCCGCGTATGGTATGCTGATCTCACTGGTAGGCTATGTGCTGTTTGTCTCGTTCCACAATATGGCTGCCTATTATGCATCAGCTCTTTTCATCGGACTGGGCAACGGCCACATGTATCCCGCATTCCTTAATATGTTCATCAATATGGCGCATCACAACGAACGCGCCACCGCCAATTCCTCCATTCTGACCGCATGGGATCTGGGATTCGGCATCGGCATTCTGATGGGCGGCGTCGTAGCCGAATATTTCAGTTATGCTTCTGCCTTCTGGATGGTCGCAGCTATCAACATCATCGGCGTCGCTCTCTTCTTCTTCGCCACCCGACGCTTCTTCCGAAAAGGATGCCTCACCGATGCAAGATAAAAGATTTATCTCTCCGCTCCCAACATCTTCAACACGGATTCCAGGCGACGTACACAATCACCTTTTACGATGACATGGTGATTGCCGATGGAACGTTCGAGGAAATAATCGAGTGGCTCGTGTAACTTCAAGTGAAGCTGTGTGCGACACATATTGGGATTATCTGTGTTTTCCACCAGCTCCGCCTGACTGATAAAGAAACGGTCCATGTGAAGGCCTCCACATTTGACTACAGTGAGCGGCTCCGGATTCATCGTGCCCTCTATGGCGACGCCACTCTGCGATTCATAATGCGAACGGATGATATACCGATCCGTCATGCAAGGCGCGATGGTGCAATGGGAGAATATCATCTCATGAGCGGCATTGTCGATGATCTTCGAAGGATTGGCCATGAAACTCGACTGGCCGGTTGCTGCTTTCACCACGAGCATGGTGAGCAGGGTCTGAATATCGCCCTCGCAACCTGCCGGAATTCCATTGTTATTCAGCAGAGCCAGTGCCACACAACCCGTTGTACGAGTCAGCGGAATCAGATCGAAGCAATTGAGCGTGAAGGCATCCAATTGGTATTTATCCACCATTGTCTCAATCGCATGGTAAAGCCGCATGGATTTGAAGATATCATCGTGCGTCGGTTCTTTGATACCAGATGCATTGCGAATGAAGCGAATCACATCTTCGCTAATCGCTTCCGGAGAGATGTGTTCAAAGTTATCCACCACCTCATTCAAAGATAGATCGATGAGATCCGTTCCCCACGTATCGCGCAGATAAGCATAATCTACATTGCTGGAGATGAGCCATCCCGAAGGTTTTCCAATTACTCCGACACGCGCATATTTCAGTTTCATTAAAGTCTCATAAGCAGCCGCATAATCCGAAATGTCCTGCATCATATAGTCGATATCACCATGGATCACTCGACCTTGACGACCTTCCTGACGCATCCAAGAGAGGATCTCGAGCGAAGCTGCCAACGAATTTTTCATTCCATCGGCGATGAGAATCACATACGACGGCAGTTTGTCGATGACCGCTTTCACCATCTCTTCCACACCTCCACTGCCCACGAATACCATGGAGACTTCCTCCGAAGGCGTCTCATCAAGCTGCTCAGGAAAAATATAATTCACCTCGAACAGCTCTTTTATTCTATCTAATATCTCTTTATGTCCGTCAAAGATCGACGATCTCGACGTAAGCGATGATCCGAAAACGATTAAATTCAGTTTCATGTTTGTGTCCTTATAGCAACTTCTGTCAACAACAGACAAAGATAATTCGTTTCTATAAATATGAAACGAAATAGAAATAAAACAAAGAATTAGAAAATGACATTTCGCATTTTCACCGATGTAGAGCCGATTTCAAAAAAAACAAGTATGTTTGCATAGAAAAGGAAAAGTCTTGCACTTTCAAATATCAAACGTTAAAATGCCATTTTTGAAAACTCTGTTCAAGCCGAGGATAGGGTAAAACAAGGCGAAAACGGTATTTATCATGAAATCGGTTAGACATTTATCAATAAGATGATAGACAGAAACGATTTTAAAGCACTGTTTGAGGCGTATTACGAATCAATAAGGCTTTACATCTACTTTAAAATAGCCGAAAAGGAGGCGGCTGACGACATGGCACAGGACGTTTTCATGACAGTCTGGGAAAAAAGAACTCTCATGGAACAGAAGAACATCAAAGCGCTCCTGTACAAAATCGCGGCAGATCTGGTGGTGGATTATTATAGGAGATGTGAAGTGAAAGCAGACTTCAGCAGATGGATTAGCTATGCCGGGAACGAGACTGCCACATCAGCCAACGAACAAGCCGAGTATAACGAGGCTATGCAGCGCTATGCAAACGCCCTCAACCTCATGACCGACGGTCAGAGAGAAGTGTTTATGATGAACAGAGAAGAGCAGCTTACCTACAGTGAGATTTCCGAACGCCTGCAAATCAGCGTCAAGACCGTGGAGAAACGGATCAGTGGAGCTTTGAAATTATTAAAAGATAACATGTTGGAGCCGTGAAAAAGTTAGATCATAAAATTACAGCTATGCCCCAATGGGACAAGACGGCCGGTCAGGTCTGGGATGAGCGCTTCGAAGCTCTGACCCGTAATAACGACTTGGAAAAAGACATCGACGCCGATGCTCATGCGAAGATCTTCGGTCTTCACAGAGCCACCCGATATGTGCTCTCCATAGCTGCGGCTGTTTTGCTGCTGTTCACTGCGGTCTCATTGCTCTATACCAAAGAGGAGACCGCCGGCAAAGGTAGAACCACATCCGTGAATCTGCCAGACGGTTCACTGGCACAGCTTTCTGCCAACTCCAGACTCAGCTATCATCCGTTGTTGTGGTTCCTCTCACACAAAGCAGATCTGAATGGAGAAGCTTACTTCAGCGGAACTCATGCAAAAGGATTTACGGTGAATACCGCACAGGGCAACATATCCGTACTCGGCACCTCCTTCAATGTCTCTACTTTCGACAACCGTTTCGTCGTAACCTGCGTAACCGGCAAAATTGCAGTCAAGAGCAAAAGCGAGTCCATCGAACTCACATCCAACATGGAATCGACAATTCTGGATGGACGACTGACGGCTCGTCACATTGCCAATGCGGAAAGCGCCATCGAATGGACAAAAGGGATCTTCACCTTCGACGACAAACCGCTCTCTGAAGTGGTCAGATATGTAGAGAGATACTACGGCATAAAAGTGAAGCCGCAAGAGGGTATCGATACATTAAGATACAGCGGACGTTTCACCAGTGAAAAATCAGCTATAGAAGCCCTCACCATCATCGGACAACCTTTCGGTATAACCTTTAAGATGGTTCAATGAGAAGCCGTTCGTTACTCATCCTATTCGTTCTGACGTTCTCGTCCATCACAGGCTTTGCACAAAAAGTGCATGTCAAGGCCATAAACGAGCCGCTGAGTTCCGTCATCAAAAGACTCAATGCAGAGGTTTCTTTTGACAACAGACTGCTATCGACCTATTTTGTGACCATAGACCAATATTTCGATTCGCCTTTCAAGGCCATCTCCTATCTCATCTCCGGAAAGCCGCTGGAAATGAAAAAAATCACGGGTGTCTATGTGATCACGGCTAAACAAACGCCCCAAACGAACAAAGCCAAAGACAACAAATCCAAGCTCACTCCGGCAGTCCGGAAAATACCGGACATGGCACCCATAAATGTCTCTCTGTCGCTCGACGAAATCATCATCACAGCGGCCAGCCATCTTCCTTCACTCAGCAGTGAGAAAGCTGGAGAATCGATACAGTTCAACCGCTACACGGCTGACGCCATGCCCGGACATTCGGACAACCGCGTATTTAACGTCCTGAGGATGATGCCGGGCATACGAACTTCGGGAGAACCGTCAGATGAACTGTATGTCTGGGGAAGCAGCCCTGGCGAAAGCCGCATCACCTTCGACGGGATTCCTCTTTTCAAAATGCAGAGCTACAACAGCAACATCAGCTTTATCAATCCCTACATGTACAATGAAGTGATCTACAAACGCGGCATCTTCTCAGCCGACGAGGAAAGCCAAACCGGCGCGAAGGTGGAAGTGACAAGCGACATGTCCTCGATCACGAAGCCCGTGGTCAAAGCAATGCTAAGTACTATGAGCGTCAATGGCTTCGGATCAATCCCGATTGGCAAAAACAACGTATTGTCAGTTGCCTACCGTCACACGCTGAACAGTATCGGCTCTAACCTCTTCAATGCCTATCGTGAAAAAGAGGAGAAGGAGCATTCATCAGAATCAGACGGGACGATAAAAAACGGAATCTCTACAACTGCCGACTCCTCATCCTATGCTTTACAAAACACGACAATCTCCCCGAACTACCGGTTTCAAGATGTGAATATAAACTTGACAGGAAGAAACGATAGCAACATGACGTATAAAATCACACTGTACGGCGGGAAAGACTATCTGAAATACACAAACAACGATACACTAAGTTCATACAACAAACAGAACAGTTATCAAAGCGGCATCTCCGGTTCTCTGGAGAAGAAATGGGACAACGGAAACAAGAGCCGGATCTCCTCGTACTTCTCCAAGCTGCATTCGACAGAAAGCGGGAATCTGTTTCATTACCTGTCAGATTCTAAAGAAAACGTGGCGGAATGCAATGCCCGGTTCGAGCAAAACGGCATCGGAAAACTACCGGATCTCAGTGTGGGAGCTGAAGTGACATCCTACAGGGTCAACAACAGTCAGACCACTCAAACCCTTGTGCAGCCTACAATCTTCGCTACAGAAAAATACGAGAGGAGAAATCTAAACCTGGAAACCGGACTACGTATCGACTTCATGGGTAACGGTCTCAAATGGCAGCCAAGAGTGCTGCTCAGCTATTCGTTTCTAAAATATCTTACATTCACATCCTTTTGGGGCATCAACAATCAGTATTTGGTGGAAAATCCGTTCGCTGTAAGCGATGGATTCTACAAATTCAAATGGGACATCAACAAAAGCCTCAAGAGCTATAACACAGTAGCCGGAATCGCTTTTAACAAAGGAGCTGTAAACATTTCAGTGGACGGTTATCTGAAAAATATCCGCCATTCCATATGGGTGGTTAACAAACAGCTGGCGGCCTACAATTTTAACCTGAGAGGTCTGGACGTCTCCACAACATACAACTGGATGCACGGCCTGCTGTTCGCATCATGGTCATTGTCGAAAGACAAGAGACAATCCGACCGGACTACCAGCGAGTTGAAAGCCGGCAGCATGGTGCGTTTCTATCCCTTCACCTTTTCACTCAGTTATATTTACAGTACAGGGTACAACAGCTATCTACTTCCTGCCAGTTCGTATAATGAAAAAACGGTGAATGGAGAAGAGAATAAAAACAAGATAGAGGATTCCGATAATCCCTATTCAAGAATGGATATCTCAACCTCTTACGACAAACAGTTCAAACATTTTGGCATTTCTACAGGCCTCTCATTGATTAATGTATTTGACAAAGAAAACGAGAAATGCATAACCAGCTCGATTCCTCGAGACAAAGCCTCAACCTTTTATACTCGCGCTTCCAGGTTTACGCCAATAATATTCATAGAATTAAAATTTTAGTTAACACCGTTAGGGCATAGAAAAAACTTTTCGGTATAGTACTCGAATTTAATAAATCGAGTATGATGCAAAAAAGATTGTTTTTAGTGCTGCTGATTGTCTTTTCAGCATTCGCAACGGCTCAAGCCTGCGATTTCAACTTCAAGGTGAATGGGAACAAGAAAGATTGCAAACCGGGCGATGTGATCGAGATCACCGTCGAACTGGCTCTTACACATCGCGTCTGCAACGTAGCTCCTGCCGAGACGAAATTCAAAGTTGACGGCATGAAAGTACTCAGTGCCTCGCAATGGAAACAGACCAGCCCGACGCGATACGAACGGACGGTCACAGCCCAAGTTCTCAACGACAACAAAAAAAGAATTACACTGATGGCTGTACGTACCTGTACGAAAGAGGGCGGAACGGGAACATTCACCTTACCAAAAGACTGAAGTCATGACGCGTAAGATCCTGTTGATCGTATTCTTTGCCTTCACTCTGACCGCAGCCTTTCCAGAGGTGTCCAGACAAACGGCAGACAGCATTGCCAACATCCTCAATCAAAAAGAGGCTGTTTGCGACAAAAGCTGTCCGTTGTTCGAATCGGAGAATTCAAGCAAAGGTCTGGTCAATACCTTGTTCATCGACGCACTGGCATTGATAGGGACAGTCTGGCTGTTTTCCAATTACAAGAAGAAATATATCATCGGGATAGGAGCCGCTGTCATCATCATCGTCACAGGCTCGCTGTTTGTCGGCAGTTCCAGTTCTAATCAATGCGTTGAGTATTCAAATGCGGATCTGAACTGCAAGATTGTTTCCCAAGGAAAAACGCTTTCCGTTCCGACCGTTGACACTTTGGCGACAGCCGGAGATTCATCTGCGTCAGTATCTGATTCAACAGCCGCTCTTTCTGACGAATTCAGCAGCTTTGATGCAACTACGACAAACATGGCAACGGCGGCTCCGTCAGAGACATCCACAAAATGGATGACCAATCCGGATGTTTTGGATCCGATTCTTGCGTTTCTGCTTATTGCTTTGATAAGCCTCGGTATCAAGCATCCGTCATTTGTGCGTTTTAGAGGTTTGTTTCTGATTGCCGGAGTCGCATGGTTCGGATTTTACCGAGGCGGCTGCAACTGCATGATAAGCAGCTTCCAGGATCTGATATCCGGCATTTTTAATTGGAGCATGGTTTGGAGCCACTTGCTATGGCTGGGGTTGCTCGTTGTCGCCACATACCTTTTCGGACGGATCTGGTGCGGATGGTTGTGTCATCTTGGCGGAGTACAGGATTTTCTTTTCCGGTCTCCAAAATTGAAAATCTGGGCCACAGAGAAGAGCCAAAGATATCTGCGGGTCACGAGATATACCATCTTCGCCTTATGGATTCTGCAGCTGATACTGATGCGACAGAACCTATTCTGTCAATATGATCCTTTCAAGACACTCTTTAATCTCATCTTTACAGATTGGGTGAGCATTGCTCTACTCGCCTTGCTGCTGTTGTCATCGGTATTAATATACAGGCCCTTCTGCAGGACGATCTGTCCTGTCGGTGTGATACTTGGATGGATCTCGAGATTGCCGGGAGCAAGACGAATGGCCATAGGTTCGGACTGCATAAACTGCGGTTTGTGCGCTAAGGAATGTGCCATGCATGCCGTAAAGAGATGTGGCGAGAAGTCTCTTATCGACAACGAAAACTGCATTGCTTGCGGAGAGTGTGCCACGGCATGCAGAAAGAATCAAATTAAAAATCATATCAAATGAAACGAATAGCAACAATCATTCTGTTGATCATCACGACGGACTTCGGAGTTTACGCTCAATGGGAATGTCCGAGCCGTCTGGGAGCCACGCTCAAACCTATTGGCGACAGCAATCTGATGTGGAGTTCTGAGATCACGACTTCCGCCGGCTGGATAAAAAACAACTATGCCGGAAACACGATGGTGTTCTTAGGATTAAATTACGGGATCGGGAAAAGCAGCTTTTATCTGGAAGGAGGATTGAAAGCATGGACAAGAGGAACGAACAAAGAACTCTCTTTCAGCGACGACGCCGGGGAAACGGTCACTCACAAATCCGATCGCACCAGTAAAATTCTGCCTGGCCTTCGCGAAGCATTCTACAGATACAACGGAGATAATAGCACTTTGACCCTCGGACTTCAATCAGCCAAGGGTGATGAAGATTATCTGCTGAACGAGCGCATCGTGGGAGCCAATTATTCTTTACGGACCGGGAACTTCAGACTGAACGCCATCGGAGGTTCGGTCATGCAGGAGTTTGCTCGCAACGGACGTTTCTGCACGCTGGGATATCTTTATAATGATATAGTCGTAGGACGCCCGCGTTCATTTGTGGGAAACGACTTTGGCGACACGAACTTTGGAATGGCCACCTTTTCGTTCCTTCCGGAAAAAGCCGTTGACGAATTTGGCAACGAATCTTCGCCTTTCTTTTCTCTCGACAAAATCGGGGGCGTGGCCTACACTGAATTTGGGCGCCAGATAAACAAAACCGTATTCTCGAGCGGCCTCTATTCAGAGCTGAACATTGCTGGCATTCAACTAAAGCCGGAGGTCTTATACCAGTATTCCGACAACAACAAAGCAGTCATCTACAATGTAAGTGCCGAAAAGAAAATCCAGTGGGGCGCATCGCAAAACACCAGTCTCTATGCACGATATTTGGGATACAGCGCCATCGATAACGGCGCTCGGCCGGTCAATTCATTCAGCAATCTGTTTATGGGAGATATGTTGCGTCAGGATGTTTTGGAGAATCCTGTCGTGATGTTAGGTGTGAAACATTCTTTCTCATCCATAAAGACATCCATAAAGATTCAGGGAGTCATGCAGACAAAAGCCTCCACGCTAGGTGGAAACTATGGTTTTGTGCCGGACTACTACACATCGCCTCTGACCAAAATGAAAGAGCTTGACTTTGGCGTTAGCAAAAATTTCGGCAAATACGTTTTGGTGAATGCAACGATCGGCATGCTGGATTATCCGAATCTAGAACTTACCAACACGGTCCTGCATTATAATCATGTTCAGACCATGTGCGGCAAACTGGAATTTAGATTTACATTCTAATTATCTATCAAAATGAAAAATATAGCATTCTTCATTCTTTTTATTACTGTCGCCGCTGGCTGGATATTGGTCTCTTGCAGCACTGACGATCCTATCGTGGGCGACGGGACTGAGACAACGGGAACGACAGTGACAGCGGAGACTCAAACATTAAGCCTTTCGCAAACCTCCCTAAATCTGACAACAGGCGAAACAGCTACGTTATCATTGGTTAGCAATTATTCTGTCACAGCTTCTGATGCGACCTGGTCGAGCAGTAATACAAGCGTGGCAACAATCAGCCAAACGGGTACTGTGACAGCTATCACACAAGGCACGTCAGTCATCACCGTAACGGTGAATGGAATAAGTGCCTCGTGCGATGTAACAGTGACAGAGAATGTTGTGACAGCAACTTCCGTATCCTTAAGCGCTACCTCTGCAACCTTAGCCGCTGTCGGAGCAACGACTCAACTCACAACGAGCCTCACTCCAACGAATGCGACGAACGTAACCTTTACATGGTCAAGCAGCAACACCTCCGTAGCGACTGTCAGTCAGTCAGGACTTGTCACGGCAGTTGCGAACGGTACGGCTGTGATAACCGTGAAGACCAATGGCGGACTGACAGCGACAGCCACCATCACTGTTTCCATCACCACGGCTGCAACTACAAAATACACCGTCAGTTCATCCAGCTGCACCGGTTGTGGCAACTGCTTGTCTGCATGTCCGAACGGAGCAATCACAATCAGTAACAGAAAGGCCTATATCGATCAGACGAAATGTACCGCTTGCGGGAAATGTTACAGTCGCTGCGGTCATCATGCCATCGTGAAGACGACCAATTAATTCAATCCAATATCAAACAATCCGATATGAAAACAAAACAGAACAGAGTCGTCGGACTCCTATTCCTTGCCGTCACTATGGTAATGGTGCTCTTTAACAGTTGCGACAAGTATGAGACAACGTATTCAGTCAACAACTCTAAATGTGCACTTTGCCTGTCATGCATTTCCGTTTGTGGCCAGCATGCCATCTCATTGGAAAGCGACGGCACGACACAATATGTAAAAATTGATCAGGACAAATGCATCGGTTGCGGAAAATGCTACAACGCCTGCAGTTATAAAGCTATTTCGTCCAACTGATGAAAAGATTCCTTTTCATAACATTCTTCGTCATCCTCTCCTTCAAGG
>Ga0116193_1002931_pt1 | contig 12593 bp, 13 predicted proteins | sample AD_UKC115_MetaG_FD_89892 | JGI IMG/M metagenome (GOLD analysis project Ga0116193, IMG submission 89892) | Active sludge microbial communities of municipal wastewater-treating anaerobic digesters from Hong Kong - AD_UKC115_MetaG | ecosystem: Engineered > Bioreactor > Anaerobic > Digestate... | reverse complement strand
CGGCGTGTACACCAGCAAGGGCGCGACCGGTTACGACCTCACGCGCCTGCTGATCGGCGCCGAAGGCACGCTCGCCCTGATCACCGAGGCGACCTTGAGGCTCACGCCGCTCGCCCGCGCCCGGCATACGCTGCAGGCGAGCTATGCCGACATCGATACGGCCGCAGCCGCGGTCGCGCGCATCATGGCCCAGCCGGTCACGCCCTGTGCGCTGGAATTCCTCGACGACGAGGCGCTGCGTCTCGCGCATGCACACGGTGGCGAGGCCGTGCCGCTCGCCGGCGCGCTGCTGCTGATCGAGGTCGACGGCGAACCCGATGCGCTCGCCGCGGCGACCGAGGCCGTCGCACAGGCCGCATGCGGACCGGGCCTGATCGCATTGCACCGCGCGGTCTCGAAGGAAGAAATCGAGCGCCTCTGGGCTGCGCGCAAGGCGCTTTCCCCGGCCCTGCGCACGCTCGCGCCGAACAAGATCAACGAGGACGTGGTCGTGCCGGTCGCGAACCTGCCGGCGCTGGTCGGCGGGCTCAAGCGGATCGCCGTGCAGTACGGCATCCCGATCGTCAATTTTGGTCACGCCGGCAACGGCAACATCCACGTCAACCTGCTCTACCGCCCGGAGGAACCCGCCCAGGCCGCAGCCGCACCGGCCTGCCTCGATGCGGTCTTCGACCTCGTGCTGCGCCTCGATGGCACGTTGTCCGGCGAGCACGGCATCGGCCTGGTCAAGCGCGAGTTCCTGCCGCGCGCGCTCGACCCGGTGGCGCTGGACCTCATGCGCCGCATCAAGCATCAATTCGACCCCGATGGGATCCTCAACCCGGGCAAACTTCTGCCAGACTGAGGACGAAGGCCCGCAGCGGCCACAATCCCGGGGGAATCCATGTCACGCCAGCTGTCCCGTGCCGTCCTGTTGCCCGCCCTGCTGCTCGCCGGCCTGCTGCTCGTCGACCCGCTGTCGGCACAACCCGCCACGCAGGCCGTCGATCCGGCCATGGTCCGCGCCCGTGACTGGCTGCAGACCATCGACCGTGGCGAATTCGAACGCGCCTGGAAAGACGCCGACGCCTCCTGGCAGAAGAAGGACCTCGAACGCTTCACCAAGGACGTGAGCCGTAATCGCCCCGAGGCGCCCGTCACGGTCGCCTGCCGTGCGGGGCTGTACGTCGAGCTCGTCGATCGTCCGCCAGGCAGCATGGCCTACTTCGATACCCGCTTCAGCAACGGCAAACGCGTGACCGAGCGCGTGACGCTGTATTACGGCGAGCAGGACGTGCTGCACGCTGCCGCCTACAAGATCGACCCGCCGCAGAAGGGCAAGGGTGGCTGTGGCGGCTGAGGCGCGCGATCCGGCCGACCTCGACCGCCTGCTCGGCGCGATCCGCGCCTGTCGCCTCTGTGAAGCCCATCTGCCGCTAGGCCCGCGGCCGGTGCTGCGTGCCAGCCGGATCGCACGACTGCTGATCGCCGGACAGGCCCCCGGCACGCGCGTCCACGCGAGCGGCATCCCGTGGAACGATGCTAGTGGCGAGCGCCTGCGCCGCTGGCTCGGCCTGGATGCCGCGACGTTTTACGACGAATCGCGCGTGGCCATCGTGTCGATGGGATTCTGCTACCCCGGCCGCGGCGCGTCCGGCGATCTGCCGCCGCGGCCGGAATGCCGCCGGACCTGGCATCCGCAGCTCATCCCACTGCTGCCGGACGTGAAACTGACCCTCGCGATCGGCCAGTACGCCCAGGCTTATTTTCTCGGCGAGCGCCGCCGGAAGACACTGACCGAAACGGTCCAGGCCTGGCGTGACTATCTACCGGACATCCTTCCCCTGCCCCACCCGAGCCCGCGCAACACCGGCTGGCTCGAGCGCAATCCGTGGTTCGAGGAGGCGCTTCTGCCGGAGCTACGGCAGCGGGTGGCCGCAGCCATCGGCCCATAGACGACGTGACATCGTTGCGCGCATCGATCCGCAAGGCGACCGCCTGCCACCAGCCAATGCTTCATGGACTCGTCTACGCCGGACTCACTCCGCGGGCGTCATTCGATTCAGCCGGGCTCCGAGACCCAGAAGGATTGCAAGGCAGCCTGCACCTCGCCGTAGATTTCCCAACCCTGGTTCCGGTCCGCCAGCAAGTCGAGCGCTTCCCGCTCGATCAACTGGAGGAAATGCTTTATCGCCACGCGCTGTGCAGGCGTGAGGCACCCGAATGTCTCACGATGGAATTCGTGCCTGTAAGTGAGATGGAAGAGGACGGCATGCAGGAGACCTGCCTCGAACTGCGGCGCAGAGAACCGTTCGAGCGATCGACGCATGTAGGCAGGGATGTAGAAACGCCACCCCTCGGCGGATAGATGGCACAGCGATCCATCGCATTCATCCAGTGAAGCGGATGGCACGTCGAACCATGCCGTCTCGCCATCGCGACGCCCTGCCGCCGCCCATTCCGCTCCAGCTGCGGGCTGCGACAGCGCCTGGCCGACGAGTTGCGCCTGATGCAGCGAAATTTCGGGATCGCGGCGAACCCCGGAAAAGGCGGCAGAGAGCTCTTCCAGGAATTCGCTTCGACTCGATGTCGGAGTCATGTCGGGCATCGACGAGCCTGAATATCGATGACGTGCGGAACCTCGTTTGCCGACGGATTCAATGTGTTGCGGAAACCGTAGCGAACGCCCCCATCCCCGTCGCAAGCCACAGCATGCCGGCGGCCATCAACCCCGCCAGCGCGTCGTCGAGCATCACGCCGAGTCCGCCTTTCACGCGGCGATCGGCCCAGGAGACGGGCCAGGGCTTCCAGACATCGAACAGGCGGAACAGCGCGAAGCCGGCCAGTACCGCGAGCCAGCCCGGCGGCGCAGACACGAGCGCGAGCCACTGGCCGACGAATTCATCGATGACGATCACGCCGGGATCGGCAAGACCGAGCCGCACGGCGCTAACGCGCGCCGCCCACGTGCCAGCCACGAAAGCGAGCGCGACGAGGCCGAGATAGAGCGGCAGCGGCAACTCGCGCAGCACGAGCCACGGCAACAGCGCGACCGCCGAGCCGACGGTACCGGGCGCCCACGGGACGAGTCCCGCACCGAAACCGCAGGCGATCCAGCCCGCCGGATGCGCGAGCAGCGCATGGCGCTGGGCAGTGCTGAGCCTCATGCGAAATGCTCGTAGCCGCGCCGCGGCGGTACGACCTCGCGCCCATCGACGTCGAGCACGCGCACGCCCCGGCCTTCGACGATGCGCCCGATGCGCGTCACGCCGCCACCGAGGCGCGCGAGCTCGGCGATGAGGCCCTCGGCCACTTCGGGTGCCGCAGTGAAGCACAGCTCGTAGTCGTCGCCTCCGCCGAGCTGCAACGCCGTTCGCTCCGCCTCGTCGAACAGGCCGAGCAGCGCGGAGGACGCGGGCAGCCGGGCAAGGTCGACCTCGGCACCAACGCCGCTCGCCATGCAGACATGGCCGAGATCGGCGACCAGGCCATCGGACACGTCGATCGCGGCACTCGCGAGTCCGCGCAGCGCCAGGCCCTGAGCGATGCGCGGCGTTGGTCGGTTGAGCCGCGCGAGCAGTTCCTCGCACCACGCCGGATGCCGCTCGCCGGCACGCGATGGCTTCGTGCCGAGCAGCGCGAGGCCGCCCGCCGCGTCGCCGAGCGTACCGGTCGTCAGCGCCACGTCACCGGGTCGCGCACCGCTGCGTCGCACAGCCATGCCCTGCGGCACGAAGCCATGCACGGTCAACGTCACCGTCAGCGGACCGCGCGTCGTATCGCCACCGATCAAGGCGACGCCATGTTCGCGCGCCAGCGCGGCGAATCCGGCGGCGAAGCCGTCGAGCCAGGCGTCGTCGCAGGCCGGCAGGGTCAGCGCGAGCGAGACCCAGGCCGGCGTCGCCGCCATGGCGGCGAGATCCGAGAGGTTCACCGCGAGGGCCTTCCAGCCGATGTCGAAAGCCGCCGTGCCGCGCGGGAAATGCACGCCTTCGACCAGCGTGTCGGTACTGACGACGAGTTCATGATCGCCCGGCACCGCGAGCACGGCCGCGTCATCGCCGATGCCGACGCGCACGTCGGCCCGCTCGAGCGCGGTCCGCGTTTGCAGGCGCTCGATCAGCGTGAACTCGGACACGGGCAGTCCCTCGCCGGGCGCGGCGTGCGGCAACGGCTTAACGGCCGCGGTATTCGGCCCGGCGCCAGTCCGCGGCGAGCTTGTCGAGCACGCCGTTGACGTAGGTGTGGCCATGCTCGGCCCCGAAACGCTTGGTGGTTTCGATGGCCTCGTTCAGCACGACGCGGTACGGCACGTCTAGCCGATGGCGCAGCTCGTACGCGGCGAGCCGGAGCGCGGCGCGCTCGATCGGATCGACCTGGGCGATGTCGCGGTCGAGATGCGGCGCGAGGCCTGCATCGAGTTCGGCGAGATTGGTCTCCACGCCGCGCAGCAGATCCTCGAAGTAGTCGACGTCGGCGATCTCCATGTCCTGCTCGTGGCGGAATTGCTCGACGATCGCCGGCATCGGGTTCGCGCTGACCTGCCAGGCGTAGAGCGCCTGCAGCGCACGCCGCCGGGCGCGCGAACGGGCGGCGAGATCGAGCGAATCGGTGCGAGACGGAGACATCACAGTTGCTCCCAGAGGTTCGCCATTTCCAGCGCGGCGAGGGCGGCTTCCTCGCCCTTGTTGCCATGCGCGCCACCGGCGCGTGCTTCGGCATCCGCATGCTGCTCGACGGCGAGCACGCCGTTCAGCACCGGCAGACGGTGATCGAGCGCGATGCGCATCAGGCCCTCGGCGCAGCCGTCGGCGACGTGCTCGTAATGGCGCGTATCGCCGCGCACCACGCAGCCGAGCGCGATGATCGCGCAATGCCGACCTGCGGAAGCGAGCCGCGCGGCGGCGACCGGAATCTCCCAGGCGCCGGGCACCTCGATCACGTCGATCGCCGTCTCGGCCACACCGTGTTCCTGCAGCGCAGCCCGGGCACCGGCGACGAGGCGCTCGACGATGCGCGGATTCCAGCAGCTCGCGATGATCGCGAAGCGCGCGGAAGCGGCTGCACGGAGTTCGCCGACGTACGTGGGCATGCGAGGAAGCGGCTGCGAAACGGGGCGCTAGTGTAACCGACCGCCCGCGGCGACGAGCCGCGCGCTGCCTCAGCCCGCATCGGGGCGCTCGTAGCCGACCACTTCGAGTCCGAATCCGGCCAGACCGACGAGCCGTCGCGGCGTGCCGAGCACACGCAGGCGGTGCACGCCGAGGTCGGCGAGGATCTGCGCGCCGAGGCCGTGCTGTCGCCATTCGTGCAGCACGTCGGCCTCGCGTGCCGCGGGTGCGCGTCCGGCGAGCCGGTCGAGCAGGTCGTCGCTCTCGCCGGCCTCGGACAGCACCACGACCACGCCGCGTGCCTCGGCGGCGATCCGGCGCAACGCGCCCGTCACGGTCAGGCCGAGATCGCCGCGCACGAGATGCAACACGTCGGACAGCGTGTTGCGCACGTGCACGCGCGTGAGCACCGGCTCGCCGTCATCGACCCGGCCACGGACCAGTGCGAAGTGCAGTTCGTGGCGCAACACATCGCGGTACACGATCAGCCGGAACGGACCGAACTCGGTCGCGACCTCGGCCTCATGCACGCGCATGACGGTCTGCTCGGTCTCGAGCCGGTAGCGCACCAGGTCGGCGATCGTGCCGATGCGCAGGCCGTGCCGGCGCGCGAAGGCTTCGAGTTCGGGCCGCCGCGCCATCGTGCCGTCGTCGGCCATGACCTCGACCAGCACGCCGGCCGGTTCGAGACCCGCCAATCCGGCGAGATCGCAGGCTGCCTCGGTATGCCCGGTGCGGCTCAGCACGCCGCCGGGTTGCGCGGCGAGCGGGAACACGTGACCGGGCTGGCTGAGATCCTCCGGTCGCGCGTCCGGCTTTACCGCGGTGCGGATCGTGTGGGCGCGATCGTAGGCCGAGATGCCGGTGGTCACGCCTTCCGCAGCCTCGATCGACACCGTGAAGTTGGTGTGGTGCGGCGAGGTGTTGTTCTCGACCATCGGACGCAGGCCGAGCTGCCGGCAGCGCTGCCGGGTCAGGGCGAGACAGACCAGACCACGCGCCTCGCGGACCATGAAGTTGATGTCCTCGGGCCGCACCTTCCCGGCGGCCATGATCAGGTCGCCTTCGTTCTCGCGGTCCTCGTCGTCGAGCATGACGACCATGCGGCCGGCGTGGATGTCGGCGAGGATGTCGGGGATCGTGTCGAAACTCATGATGACTCCTGGCCAATGGCCTCAACTGCCGGCGATGCCATCCTCGCGTCCGGAGTCGAGCAGCCGTTCGAGATAGCGCGCGAGCAGATCGACTTCGATGTTCACCCGGTCGCCGACCCGGCGCTGAGCGAACGTGGTCACCGCGACCGTATGCGGGATCAGGTTCACGCCGAAGGTCGCGCCTTCGACCTCGTTCACGGTGAGGCTAACGCCATCGATGCAGACCGAACCCTTCGGTGCGACGTAACGTGCGAGCGCTGCCGGCACCTCGAAGCGCCAGCGTTGCGAGCGCGCATCGGGCGTGATCGCGACGACCCGGCCGATGCCATCGACGTGACCGCTGACCAGATGCCCGCCGAGCCGGTCGCAGAGACGCAGCGCCTTCTCGAGATTGACCGGAGCCCCGGGCTCGAGCGTGCCGAGCGTAGTGCAGGCGAGCGATTCCGCGGACACATCGACCGCAAAGATCCCTGCATCGCGCTCGATAACGGTCATGCACGCGCCGCCGATCGCGATGCTGTCGCCGGCGGCGACATCGCCGAGATCAAGCGAGCCTGCCGCGAACATGAGCCGCCGATCGCCCCCGTGATCCTCGCTGCGCAGCAGACGGCCGGTGGCCTGGACGATGCCTGTGAACATGCTTTCCATCTCCCATCGAGGACGCCGGTGCCGGGGCGCCGGCCGGTGCGTGCGGTTTCCTTGCGATCTCGCGCTGCCTCAGCCCGGCGCCGGCCGCAGCAGCAGGCGCCAGTCCGCACCGATCGGGCGCTGCTCGACGACTGCGAGCCGCCAGCGCGCGCTGAGATCGGCAAGCGGCGGTAGCGCGAGCAGCGGCCGTGCCGTGTCGCCGAGCAACACCGGTGCGACGTACAGCAGCAGCTCGTCGACCAGGCCGGCCGCGAACAGCGCACCGGCGAGCCGCGGCCCGGCCTCGACCTGCACCTCGTTCATGCCGCGCGCGCCGAGCAGCACGAGCACGGCGCCGGGATCGAGCCCGCCGGATGGCGCGCGCGCGACCGCCGCATGTTGCACGGCCGCGAAGTGTGCCGGCGGCACGACCCCGGGCGCGTGAAGGAACAGGCTCGGCGCGCTGCCGTCGAGCAACGGGCTGTCGGCCGGCGTAGCGAGGTTCGAGTCGAGCACCACACGCCACGGCGCGACGAATGGCGCGCCATCGAGCCTGACGGTGAGCCGTGGCCGGTCGGCGAGCACGGTGCCGCGGCCGGTCAGGAGCGCCGAGCTGCGCGCACGCCAGCGCTGCACGTCGGCACGCGCGGCTTCGCCGGTGATCCATTGCGAGCGGCCGTCGGCCAGCGCCGTGCGGCCGTCGAGGCTCATGCCGAGCTTCACGCGCAGCCACGGCCGGCCGCGCGTGAGGCGCGAGAAGAAGCCACGGTTGAGCTCCCAGCCCGCCTCGCGCCGCAGGCCGCACTCGGTCGCGATGCCGGCCATGGCGAGCCGCGCGAGACCACGCCCGGCGACCGCCGGGAACGGATCCTCGATCGCCGCGACCACGCGCGCCACACCGGCCGCGATCAGTGCGTCCGCACATGGCGGCGTGCGTCCGTGGTGAGCACAGGGTTCGAGCGTGACGTAGGCCGTCGCACCGCGTGCCCGATCGCCGGCCATGCGCAGCGCATGGACCTCGGCATGCGCTTCACCGGCGCGCTCGTGCCAGCCTTCGCCGACGACCGTCTCGCCCTGCGCGATCACGCAGCCGACGCGCGGGTTCGGCATGGTCGTGTAGAGCCCGGCCTCGGCGAGCCGCAGCGCACGCGCCATGTGCGCGTGATCGAGAGACGAGAATCCGGTCGCCGTCATGACGCAAGGTCTTCCGCGACGAATTCGAGACCGCGAGCGGCGAAGATCACTCGGGCGCACTCGGTCTGCGCCTCGGTCCAGCCGCCAGCGCGGTCGAACTGTCGCGAGTGCCGGCCGGCGTGCGTCAGCAGGTGCAGGTCGTCCATCCACAGCTCCGCATCGCCGAATCCCACGAGCAGGCGTGCGACGACATCCAGCATGACGGTGTGGGCACCGTCGGCGAACTTGTCGAGCCGGAGGGCGACGCACGAGCGACCGTCGCCGCGCAGGAACGCTGACGCATCCAGACCATCACCCGCGAGGATCGGCAGGCCTAGGTCGCGCAGTCCGGCTTCGATCAGGCCTCTGTGCAGGTCATCGACGGGCACGGGGCGTTCGAACGTCAGGAAGTAATCAATCGCCATGCGGCGACCGCCCGTCAGCCGGACCGGGGCGGCTTGTTTTCGCCGAGCAGCGGCAACTGCAAGCCCTCCAGCGCCGGCAGATCGCGTTCGAGACGCTCGATCTCCTCGCGGAAGGCCTGCACGTCCTCGAAGCGGCGATACACCGACGCGAAGCGCACGTAGGCGACCTGGTCGATGCGCTTGAGCTCGGCCATGACCCACTCGCCGATGCGTCGCGACGGCACTTCGCGTTCGTTGCTCTGGCGCAGGTTGGCGACGACGTTGCGCACGACCTCGTCCACCGCATTGCTCGATACCGGCCGTTTCTGCAGCGCACGCTCGACGCCGGTGCGCAGCTTGCGCTCATCGAAGGCTTCGCGGCGATCATCGCTCTTGACGATCGCCGGCAGCTTGATCTCCGCGGTCTCGAAGGTGTTGAAGCGCTCGCCACAGGCCGGACATTCGCGCCGCCGACGGATCATCGTGCCGTCGTCCGAGACGCGCGAGTCGATCACGCGGGTGTCGTCGTGCTGGCAGAACGGGCAGTGCATCCGGCACCCAAGTCAGCGGGATCAACCGTAGACCGGGAAAGCCCGGCACTGCGCGGTGACGGCATCGCGCACGCGTGCGATCACGGCCTCGTCGTTCGGCGCGTCCAGCACGTCAGCGATCCAGCCGGCGAGATCGGTGCATTCCTTCTCGCCGTAGCCGCGCGTGGTCACGGCCGGTGTGCCGATGCGCAGGCCGGAGGTGATGAACGGCGAGCGCGGATCGTTCGGTACGGCGTTCTTGTTGACCGTGATGTGTGCCCGGCCGAGCGCGGCCTCGGCATCCTTGCCGGTGACCTCACGGCCGATCAGGTCGATCAGCATCAGGTGGTTGTCGGTACCGCCGGAAACGATCCGGTAACCGCGGTCGATCAGCGCTTTCGCCATCGCGCGGGCGTTGGTCACGACCTGCTGCTGGTAGGTCTTGAACTCCGGTTCGAGTGCTTCCTTGAACGCCACCGCCTTGGCCGCGATCACGTGCATCAGCGGTCCACCCTGACTGCCCGGGAAGACCATCGACTGCAGCTTCTTCTCGATCTCCTCGTTGGCACGCGCGAGGATGATGCCGCCGCGCGGACCGCGCAGGGTCTTGTGCGTGGTCGAGGTGACGACGTCGGCGTGCGGCACCGGATTCGGGTACACGCCCGCGGCGACGAGGCCGGCGACGTGCGCCATGTCGACGAAGAAGTACGCGCCGACCGATTTGGCGATCGCGGCCATGCGCGCCCAGTCGATCGCGCGCGAATAGGCGCTGAAGCCGGCGACGAGCATCTTCGGCTTGTGCTCCGCGGCGAGCCGGGCGACTTCGTCGTAATCGATCAGGCCCTCGGCATTCACGCCGTACTGCACGGCATTGAACAGCTTGCCGCTGAAATTGACCTTGGCGCCGTGCGTGAGATGCCCGCCGTGCGCGAGCGACATGCCGAGGATGGTGTCGCCAGGATTCAGTAGTGCGAGATACACCGCCGCGTTGGCCTGCGAGCCGGAGTGCGGCTGCACGTTCGCATAGTCCGCGCCGAACAGCTTCTTCACGCGCTCGATCGCGAGCCGCTCGGCAATGTCGACGTATTCGCAGCCGCCGTAGTAGCGCTTGCCGGGATAGCCTTCCGCGTACTTGTTGGTCAGCACCGAACCCTGCGCCTCGAGTACGCGCGGGCTGGCGTAGTTTTCCGAAGCGATCAGTTCGACATGGTCTTCCTGACGCTGCCGCTCGGCGGCGATGGCCTGGGCGAGTTCATCGTCGTAACCGGCGATGCTCAGGTTCCTGGCGAACATGGAGGGGCTCCGTAGGGCGGGAAATGCCCGGAATGGTAGCCGTTTCAGCCCGCCCGGCCCAATGGCGGATCGCGATCGCACGCTGCCGCAAAGATCCGCGGCATGCCGTGCGCTGCCACAAGGCCGGAGATCTGGCTGCGCAAGCCGATGTGTTCCACGGGCCCTGCCACGAGGTACCGAAGGATACCGGCGCGAATCTGCGGGCGTTGCTGCCGCGACGGGCCGACCTGCCGTATTCCGGGCGCCCACCGCGCCAGTTCACCTCGACGCCCGGAAATCTTCCGCGGCGCGGCGGCGCCAGGCTTTGCGCAAAGCCGCGAGCAGGTCGCGCGCGAATCCGGGTGCATCGCCGAGACGTTCGAGGACCTGTCCCGCCGCGATCGCGCGCCATGTGCGGCGCGTGTCCGTGTCGGCCGCCAAGGCCGTGGCGATACGCACGTAGTCGTCCGCGTCGCGGGCGATCCATTCGGGTCGGCCGAGGGCAGAGAGCAATGCCGCCGATTGCCGGCTGACCAGGGTTGCGCCCGGCAGGGTCACCACCGGCAGGCCCATCCACAGCGCATCGCAGGTCGTGGCCGCGCCACTGAACGGGAACGGGTCGAGGGCGATGGCCGCCTCGCGATAGGCGCCGATCACGTCGGCGAGCGGCGCATGTCCGGAAAACACGAGCCGCCCGGCCGGTACGCCGTGCCGGGCGAAGCGCGCGCCGAGCGCCCGGATCACGCCGGCATCATCGCCGCCGCGGCCCTTGAGATGCAGTGTCCAGTCGGGTGTGGCGCGCAGGATCGCCGCCCAGGCTGCGACGACGCCGTCGTTGAGCTTGGCGAAGTTGTTGAAACTCACGTAGCGCGTCGCGTGCGTCCATGGCGATGCGGCGTTCGCCAGCGGTGGTGCGTAGCAGAGTCGCCCACGCGCCAGGCGCAGGATGCGTTCGCTGTAGTGCGCTTCGTCGCCGGGCGGAACGAGCCATGCGTCGGCGAGCAGGAAATCTATCGCCGGGATGCCCGTGGTGCCGAACGAGTCGAGCCAAGTGACCTGCACGGGTGCGGCGCGCGCGGCGAATGCCGCGAGCCGATTGCCGCTCGCATGGCCGGCCAGGTCGACCAGCACGTCGATGCGATCGGCGCGCACACGGGCACATAGCGCGGCGGCGTCGAGTTCCTCGACCTGACGCCATGCCGGCGCGATCGCACGGAATTCCGCACAACCGGGCGCATCCGCCGGACCAAGGTGGTAGAGCACATGCATCGCGCCGGGTAGCGCGACCAGCTCGGCGAGCACTGCATGGAAGAAGGTGGACACCGGACTCGCGCGAAAGCTCGGTGAGACCCAGCCGATGCGCAGCGCGCGTTCCGGGTCGGCATCGTCCGGCACCACGCGCTGCGCCGGCGGCGCATGGCGCACGGCCCAGGCGCGATGCGCCGCGAGCAGATCGTCAGGCCCGGGCTCAGACGCATACTGCAGGCGTCGCAGGTAGAACGCCTGCGCTTCGGCATCCTCCGGGTGCGTGGCAATCCAGGCTGCCAGCGGCGCAAGCGCCGCATCGGCCTCGCCGCGCTCGAGACGCAGCGACACCTGTTGCATCAACGCCGCACGGTGATCCGGACCGGCGGTCAACACCTGATCGAGGTGCGTGAGCGCCGCGTCGCTGTCGCGGGCATCGTGCGCCAGCCGTGCGAGCAGGACATGCGCCGCTGCCGCGATCTTCGGGCGGGACGTGAGCGTCGACAGGCATTCCCGCGCCTCGGCGGACCTTCCCTTGCCGATCAGGGCTTCGGCCGCGATCAGCGCCGCTTCGTCATCCGCGAGCGGTCCGAGCGCGTCGAGCGCCGCATCGGGGTCGCCGAGCGCGAGCAGGCTGCGCGCAAGCGCGCGTCGTGCGGGCGCATGCCCGGCATGCCGGACGAGAACGACGCGCAGTGCATCTACCGCCTCCCTGTGCCGCCCCTGTGCAGCGAGTGCCAGGCCAAGGTTCAGACCGGCCCCGGTCGAGCCCGGCTGTGCGGCCCCGGCACGCCGGCTCAACGCCTCGGCCTCAGCGGCGCGGCCGAGCGCGAGCAGCACGCTCGCCTGGTTGATCCACAGCGTCGGACCCGGTTCGCGCGCCGCGCGCTCCAGCCAGGTGAGCGCCTCGCGTGAGCGGCCGGACTGATGCAGCGCCAGTCCCAGCATGTGCTCGGCCGGCGCACTCGGGCCGTGGCGCTCAAGGATCGCCCGGTAGGCGGCCTCGGCTGCCGCGAGGTCACCGCGCTGGTGCAGGGCCAGTGCGGCCTTCAGCGCATCGGTGGCGGCGGTTTCGGTCATGAGTCTCGGTGGCAATCG
>Ga0116193_1002928_pt1 | contig 12597 bp, 10 predicted proteins | sample AD_UKC115_MetaG_FD_89892 | JGI IMG/M metagenome (GOLD analysis project Ga0116193, IMG submission 89892) | Active sludge microbial communities of municipal wastewater-treating anaerobic digesters from Hong Kong - AD_UKC115_MetaG | ecosystem: Engineered > Bioreactor > Anaerobic > Digestate... | reverse complement strand
TTACTGCCCCAAACGTTGGATACGAAGTGGAACACATTACAGTTGATGGAACTGTTGTGGATTCTTTGACAAGCTTTACATTTTATAATATTACGGCAAATCACTCGATTCATGTGACATTTAAATCATCTTCCACTTCAATAATGTATAGTGAGCAATCTTTGCCGTATCTGATATATCCAAATCCCGCTACTCACAAAATCACTTTTGAATGTGAAAGACACCCAGAGCTGGATCAAATCTCGATTTATTCTTCGGCAGGTCAACTAATTTATTCAACATTAATTCAAGAGCAAAAAACGATTATTAATGTTCAAAATTGGACTAATGGAATCTATTTCATTCAGATTTATCTTAAAAATAAGACCATAGAATATGAAACCATCATTAAATTATAATTGATATAAAAAATAATAAGCAAATATATAAACCCAGAATATGAATAGTACTATCGAAACATTATTAGCTCATCGAAGCATTAGGAAATATGAAAAAAGAAAAATTGAGGCGACAAAACTCGACCTTATTCTTCGTGCAGCCTGTAATGGGTCCACAATGGGAAATATGCAGTTATTCAGCATAATTGTAACAGAAGATCCGGAAATGATGGCCAAGGCAGCTCCATTTCATTTCCATCAATCAATGGTTACTGAAGCCCCATTAATATTGACGTTTTGTGCTGATTTTAATCGATTTAACAAATATTGTCAATATAGAGAAGCCGAAACCACCGCATACAGCAATCTGCAAAGTTATCATTGGGCTGTAACAGATGCTTTGATTGCAGCTCAAAACGCTTGTATTGCAGCCGAATCTTTAGGATTAGGGATTTGTTGGCTGGGCACGATTACATTCAACTGTGATAAATTCATTGATCTCTTTAAACTTCCGGAACATGTTTTTCCGGTCGCTTCTATTTCAATAGGTTATCCTGCAGAAACTCCTGAATTAACAGATAAACTACCTATTGAAGGGCTGATTCATTCGGAAGAATACCATGATTATTCCGAGATGGATATTAACCGCATTTATCATGAAAAAGAAAATCATCCAAATACAAAAGCATTATACGAAGAAAACCAAACAGCAAATTTAGCTAAGATTTTCACGGAAAAAAGATATAAAAAAGCCGATAATGAACATTTCGCTGAAATATTAACCGAAATGCTCAAAAGACAAGGTTTTCTAAAAAACAAGTAAGATTAATAATCTACCTTATTGGATAAATTTTTCCAAGCATCAAATACTTTAACCGCTTCTTGCTGGTCATATTGTTCTGCCGGAATTTTTCTTTCACTATAAGGCAATTCAATTTCTTTATAAATAAAGGAATCATCAAATCCTGCATCGGTCGCATCATATTTATTTGCGGCATAATACATTTTTTTAGGACGTGCCCAATAAATTGCGCCTAAACACATAGGACAAGGCTCACAGCTTGTATAAATTTCACAACCATCCAATTGAAATGTATTTAAATTTTTGCACGCATCACGGATAGCAACCACTTCTGCATGCGCTGTGGGGTCATTATTTGTAGTGACCATATTACTTCCTCTGCCTACAATTTCACCATCTTTCACAATTACAGCTCCAAACGGACCACCTTTTCCGGTTGCAAGGCATTTTTTCGACATTTCGATTGCCTCTAACATAAATTCTTTCTTGTACATCGTTTTCTAGTTTATAAATGATTAAGTTCAGTTTGCAAAAATAACAGTTTTTTCGCAAACTTTAATACAGACTCATTTTGATTAAATATTATTGTTGTCCGGTGGTAAATCAGATAAAAATTATTCTTGAGAATTCAGGAAACGCTCTGCGTCTAAAGCGGCCATACAACCGGAAGCAGCAGCTGTGATGGCTTGACGGTAATTGGAATCCTGCACATCTCCGGCAGCAAATACACCCGGCACCGAAGTTTTGGTGGTTCCCGGAATGGTTTTGATGTACCCTTGCTCATCCAACTCAATCTGCCCTTCAAAAAGAGAGGTCGCCGGAGTATGCCCGATGGCCACAAAAATACCATCCACTTCGAGATCTTGTGTTGTCTTTTTAACTTTATCATACAGTCTCATTCCGGTTACATTTTTCATCATTCCTTTTTTTTCTCCCAGGACTTCCTGTATCGTAGAATTCCAAATAATTTCGATATTGGGAATTTTGAAAATTCGTTGTTGCATGGCTTTGGATGCACGAAATTCGTCACGACGATGAATCAGATATACTTTTTTGCACATTTGAGCGAGGTAGGCCGCTTCTTCCAAAGCGGAATCTCCACCTCCGACCACTGCTACGTTCTTATTTTTATAAAAGAAACCATCACAAGTAGCACAAGTAGAAACGCCATACCCTTTATACTCTTGTTCCGACTCGATTTCCATCCATTTGGCAAGTGCCCCCGTAGAGATGATTATGGTATCCGCCAGTACTTGTTTTTCCTCGTCAATAGTGCAAAGAAAAGGACGTACAGATAAATCCACAGCGGTCACCATCCCGGTTCTGATGTCTGTTCCCATTCGTTCGGCCTGCATCCTAAAATCGGTCATCATCTCCGGACCTTGTTTCCCGAAAGGATAGCCGGGAAAATTCTCAACTGTGGTTGTCACTGTCAACTGCCCTCCGGGCATCATTCCTTCAATAAGGATAGGCGATAAATTGGCTCGCGATGCATAAATTCCTGCCGTATATCCTGCCGGTCCTGAACCGATAATCAGACACTTTACTCTTTCTTTCATATTTCCTTTATTAAAATTAGTTATAATTCAACAAGTAACGTAATTTACATATACCGATAATCCTGATTATTGTTCAATCAAAAAATCAAATAAATCGACAAAATCATCTGTAAGGGACATATAAGATTTTCCGGGACGATAATTCTTTATAGGAATTTGGGCAGAAGTAATCCATGCACTTTGGTTTTCAACTTCAGAAATCCGAACAAAAAAATCTTCCAATGAGGTATAATATTGATAATGGAGAATTCCTCGGCTTGTATGGAGAGCGTCATCTTCAATCATCATCAAAACTCCGGCATCTACATAAGAAATTTTATTAATAATATGGATTGTTTTTTGATAGTCCAAATGATTGAGGTAGAGATGATGGGTTGCTATTTCTCCGGCTTGTCGATTGAAAACAGCTATCAACGGATTAAAATCATAATTATGCGGGACAAAAAGTCGTGTTACGGCGCCGGCTGCTTTTCCGAAATATCGGATCACGTCATCAAACAACGCAGCCAACTCCATATCGGTCTCCTTTCCCGTCAACAGAGCACTACTGCATCTCTGAGGAAATTCAAAAGTCGCCCTTTTTGAGAAATAACGATTGTGGTATTCAAAAGATCTCTGTTTTGAAGACATGACCATACAATTGCATTGACGAAAATCGTCTATTCCGATAATTCTGTCTTCAAAATTCATTTCAGGGATATCGGGATTTTGAACCAAAAATTTCACTATCGGATTCCGTAAAAATATTTTGGGAACTACGCTACGATGTCCGGCAAGAAAGATAAGCAGCAGGCTGATAATTTCGACCAATAAATCTTCATTATTCAGAAACAATGCGACCAATTGTGGGTTGTTCCTATTAAAATTTTTCTGAGTCGAAAGCTCCTGACAGTATTCTAAAAATTCATCGGAAAGAATATGGGGAATTGCTTGCAAAGAAGTATAGCTGAATTCCGGCAACTTCCATTTATCATAACGCGATTGTTGATAAATTACCTCCTCCAAGACTTTATCCTTATCCGATAAAAGCCGCACCAATTCGTTACGCCAATTTGTGACAACATCAACTCGCGAATGCAAGGTCATTTTTTCTTAATTTTAAAAGCAAAAATACAAAAAAGTACTCAATCAGTAAATTAAAAAAACAAAAACCCTATTCTTCAAAGATTCCGTTCCTCTTTAGTATTAAAAAAACTTGTAAATTTGCACCCTAAAAATTAAGAATATTGTTCATCAATTAAAAAATAGGAAATCATTATGTTTGAGAGTTTAACGGACAGATTGGAACGGGCGTTTAAAGTTTTAAAAGGGCAAGGATACATCACGGAAATCAATGTAGCCGAAACCATGAAAGAGGTTCGTAAAGCTTTATTGGATGCGGATGTCAGCTACAAAATTGCGAAAGATTTTACCGACGAAGTAAAGAAAAAGGCGTTGGGGGTGAATGTTTTGAAAGCGGTTTCTCCAAGTCAATTGATGGTAAAAATTGCATACGATGAACTTATTGCGTTGATGGGACGAACTGCGGAAGACATCAACATCAAGTCCAATCCTTCTATTATTCTGATGGCCGGCTTACAAGGATCGGGAAAAACAACTCATGCGGCAAAATTAGCCAATTTATTAAAAAATAAACGCGGAAAAAAACCGCTTTTAGTAGCTTGTGACGTTTATCGTCCTGCGGCAATAGACCAGCTTAAAGTGTTAGGCGAACAGATTCAAGTGGAGGTTTTTGCAGACACAGAATCCAAAAAACCGGTTGAAATTGCAAAAAAAGCCATTGCACATGCCAAAACGTGGGGACATGATGTAGTGTTGATAGATACGGCAGGTCGTTTGGCTATTGACCGTGAAATGATGGAAGAAATCGGCAATATCAAATCGGCAGTAAATCCGCATGAAATATTATTTGTTGTGGATGCCATGACAGGTCAGGATGCCGTCAATACAGCAAAGGCCTTTAACGATAAACTTAACTTTGATGGAGTCATTCTGACCAAGATGGATGGGGATACGCGCGGAGGAGCAGCACTTACCGTGAAAGCCGTTGTGAACAAACCCATTAAATTCATTGGATTGGGCGAGAAAATGGAAGCCCTCGATGTTTTCCATCCCGATCGTATGGCAGAACGTATCCTCGGCATGGGAGATATCCGCTCCTTTGTGGAACGCGCCCAAGAACAGATTGACGAAGAAGAAGCCGCAAAACTTCAGAAAAAATTAGCCAAAAATCAATTTGACTTTAATGATTTTTTGGCACAAATACATCAGATTAAAAAAATGGGAAACGTCAAAGATTTAATGTCGATGATTCCCGGAATGGGCAAGATGGTGAAAGATATGGATATTGATGAAAACTCATTCAAAGGGGTTGAGGCCATTATTTTATCAATGACTCCCGACGAGCGAAAGAATCCCGATATTCTGAACGGAAGCAGAAAAAAAAGAATTGCGGTGGGCAGTGGGAATAACATCCAAGAGGTAAATAAATTGGTGAAACAATTTGAAGATACCCGAAAGGTAATGAAAATGGTCAACAGCGGTAAAGCTAAAAATTTAATGCGGGGATTATCCCGTCCGGGCAAACGTTAATTAAAAAAAATAGCCGATAATTAATATATCGAAAAAAAATATTAATTTTGCATCAGATAGTCTTGCAATATAGAGACTATCTTTGAAATTTTTATTTATTTCCAAAAAAGAATAATATTTGATAAAATATGATGTTAACTCCTGAAATCATCCTTTTGGTCGGATCAATTCTCATTTTTTTTGGAATTGTCATCTCCAAAGCAGGTTTCAAGTTCGGAGTTCCGGTATTACTTCTTTTTCTATTTGTAGGGATGTTGGCCGGCAGCGACGGTTTAGGCATTCAATTTTCAAGTCCCGAAATTGCCCAAGGAATTGGAATGATAGCGTTGTGTATTATTCTTTTTTCGGGGGGAATGGACACCCATTATTCAGATATCAAGCCAATAGTCAAAGAAGGTATTACTTTAGCTACTGTAGGCGTTTTACTTACTGCCGTAACAACCGGTGCATTTATCTGGTGGATTACCAATTATACAAAACTGCAAGACTTAGTCCAATTCACTTTTATCGAATCCATGTTATTGGCAGCGCTGATGTCCTCAACCGATTCTGCATCCGTATTTTCAATACTCAGATCTAAAAGTATTCATTTAAAAGAAAACTTGCGTCCTTTACTTGAATTGGAAAGTGGAAGTAATGACCCGATGGCCTATTTACTGACAATCCTTTTTATTCAAATGCTGATTCCCGGAGAATCTTTGGGAGCAGGAGAAGCAGTGGGCTTTTTCTTTTATCAATTTATTATCGGCGCAATTGCAGGATTTCTCTTAGGGAAATTGAGTGTTTTGATTATCAACAGAATCAACCTCTCCAACGATGGTCTCTATATGGTTACCATGTTGGTAATTACATTTTTCATTTTCTCGGCGACGACACTAATTAAGGGCAACGGTTATTTGGCAGTTTATATAGGCGGATTGGTGATTGGAAATGCCAAATTCGTTCATAAAAAATCGATCATCAAATTTTACGACGGATTAACGTGGCTATTCCAGATTATTATGTTCTTGGTATTGGGTTTGTTGGTCAATCCAAAGGAGCTTCTTCCCATCGCCGTTTTGGGATTAATTATCGGGGGATTTATGGTTATCTTTTCACGTCCGATTGCCGTGATACTATCCCTTCTTCCTTTTCGGAAACTATCTTTTAACGCGAGAGCCTACGTTTCATGGGTAGGTTTGCGTGGGGCAGTTCCCATCATCTTTGCTACCTACCCTTTGGTCGCTAATATTCCCCATGCACAAGAGATGTTCAATATTGTTTTCTTTATAACCCTCGTTTCGCTCATTGTTCAGGGCAGTACCATCCCTATGTTTGCAAAACTATCCAGTTTGTGCCATCGTGATGAAGAAACCAAAAAGAGCGATTTTGGGTTTGATATTGAGTTTCCCGAAGAAGTAAAATCTGCCATGTCGGAAGTAAAAATTACCCGAGATAGTCTCAAGAACGGAACAAAACTCATGGAGATTCCGCTTCCCGATAAATCATTGGTGGTGATGGTCAAAAGAGGTACTCGCTATTTCATTCCGAGAGGCAATACCCATTTGGAAGAAAATGATATATTATTAATTATTACCGACGATGAAGCTGCCTTGAAACAGACTTTTAAAGATTTAGGGCTTAAGGGCTATAAAGTATAAATTCTCTATTCTTTGTCCGCTCCTACTTTATGTCATCTCGAATAACCGCATCCTCCGATAAAATATTTTCATTCTTATATAAATCAAAAGAAAAAAAATGTAATTTTGCAACAAATTTTAATCATGAAGTATAAGAAAGTCTTATTAAAATTAAGCGGAGAATCTTTGATGGGAGATGATAATTACAGCATAGACTATCACAGAGTAAAGCATTTTGCAGATGAAATCAAGTCGGCAACCACATTAGGGGTTCAGATGGGTGTGGTTATCGGAGGCGGCAATATTTTTCGAGGATTGAATGGTGCCGGTAAAGGGTTCGACCGCAGACAAGGCGATTATATGGGGATGTTGGCCACTCTAATCAATGCGATGGCTTTACAAAATGTGCTTCAGGAAATTGGAGTTAAAGCTAAAGTTCTATCTGCCATAACCATTGAACCTGTTTGTGAAAAAACTTACTACATTAAAGCTTTACAATACATGCAAGAAGGATATGTGGTCATTTTCGGCGGCGGAACCGGAAACCCATTCTTCTCTACCGACTCCGGCGCAGCGCTTCGGGCACTCGAAATTAAAGCTGACTTGCTCATTAAAGGCACCCGTGTGAATGGAATCTATACCGCAGATCCGGAAAAAGATCCTACGGCAATCAAGTATGACACACTCTCTTTTCAAGAAGCTTATGAAAAGAATCTCAAAATTATGGACCTTACCGCTTTTACTTTGTGCAAAGATAATAAAATGCCAATCTGCGTGTATAATGCTAATGATAAGGGGAGTTTAATTAAAGTGCTGAAAGGTGAGAAAGTGGGCACTTTTTTACATAGTGATATTCAGTAATATTAATCATATTTTTTATGGAAGAGAAACATATCGTGGATCAAGACCTTTATAAAACCGCCTCTAAAAGAGTCGGCTTTAAAGTACATGTGACCATTTTTCTGATTGTCATGGCAATGTTGTGGATTATTTATACGTTTATCTTCAAAAAAGATACTCCCGAAGGAGAAGAAAACACTTTTTTTCAAGCCATTCTTTTCCTCAATTCAATATGGGCATTGGTCATTGTTGCTCATTATTTAATTGTCTATAAATGGAATAAATCTTTAATCGAAAAAGAGATTAAAAATATTGAAAAAGAAAACGAAAATTTAAAAAAGAAACTTATTTCAATACAAAAAGAACAAGAAAAAGTAAATGCTTCTGATTCCGATAAAGTATAACTTTTTTTAATGTGAATATTAAAACAGACCTGATATGGAAGATACCAAACAATGCTTAGAACAGGCCAAGTCGAATATGGAATCGACGATTGTATTTTTTGATAAAGAATTACAAAAAGTGCGTGCCGGCAAAGCAAGTCCTCAAATGCTAGATGGACTGAAAGTGGATTATTACGGAAATCCGACTCCTATAGAACAAGTAGCCAATATCAACACGCCCGATGCTCGCCAAATCGTTGTTCAACCATGGGAAAGAAATATGCTCCCTGTCATTGAAAAAGCAATATTAGCAGCAAATTTGGGTTTTACACCTCAAAATAACGGAGAATTCATTCGCATCGTTGTGCCTGCAATGACGGAAGAAAGAAGAAAAGAATTGGTAAAGAAAATCAAACAAGATTCCGAACAAAATAAAGTAATTATCCGTAATATCCGCAGAAATGCGAACGAATCTGCCAAGAAATTAAAAGATAACGGAACCCCGGAAGATGAAGTTAAGAAATTGGAAGCAGACATTCAAAAATTGACCGATGATTACGTGGCAAAAATTGACAAAATAGCCGAACTCAAAGAAAAAGAAATAATGACCGTATAAAAACCGTATAAAAAAAATTAATATTATTTATCTTAAAAAAAATTGTATCATGAATTTTCCTGAAAATTTAAAGTATTCAACCGACCATGAATGGTTAAAGGTGGAAGGTGATGAGGTCTATGTAGGCATTACTGCCTATGCAGTTGACCAATTAGGAGATATTGTATTTCTAGATATTCCTTCCGTAGGGGAAACACTTACCTCAAAAGAACCATTTGGAACCGTTGAAGCCGTAAAAACCGTTTCTGATCTGTTCCTCCCCGTAGACGGCGAAGTACTCGAATTTAACGAAGCATTAGAAGCAAACCCGGGAATTATTAATACCGATCCTTATAACGAAGGATGGATCGTAAAAATCACCCCGAGTCATCCTGCTGACATAGATACTCTTCTTGATGCAGAAGCTTACAAAAAAATGATCGGCGAATAATTTTGTCTCTTTTCAAATATTTATACTTTGTTAAGGCATTCTTGAACGGAATGCCTTTTTTATTGGATTATTTTTTAATCACTTAATCATTTATACTATAGAAATAGCCCCATTGTTGTCAATAAAAATACGTTTTTTTTGTTAAGTATAAATAATATATAATTTTATCTCAAAAACAAGTAATCTATAGGAAAAAGTATTTGTCTTCATGGAGTGAATTTAAGAGTTATGGTTAGAACTATAAAATCATAAAATATGATTTTATAGAAATTCCTTTTAATAATAATTTGATAAACAATAATAATATATCTTCATTCAGAATTTAATATTTTGTACTTTTGCATAAAATGATTTATAATTTGAAATTTTTATAGATAATGAGTAGTAACCATTTTATCACTAACAAAAAAGGAGAAAATTCCTTAGCTGACGTTATCAATCGTATTTTACCAACCAAAACAAAAGCATTTGATGCACTTGTTGGATACTTTTACTTTAGCGGATTAACCGAAATATATAATAACCTTTCCGGAGTAAAAGTCCGAATTCTAGTAGGGCTAGATATGGAAAGAGAATTGATGAACAAAACTTCGGAAATTAATTTTTGGAACCAAGGACGAAAGCCGAATAAACTTACAATTCAAAAAGATTATTTTGAATCACTAGTTAATCTTTCTAATACAAATTATTTTGATACGGAAGATCAGAAAAAAGCTTTTTCTATTTATTATCAGAAAATCAAAGATGGTTCTCTTGAAATTCGTAAGACAAAAGAACCTTGTCATGCCAAAATGTATATTTTTAGTTTAAAAGACGAACTAAGTGAAGATGGAACAAAATTAGGAACATTGATAACAGGTTCAAGCAATTTGACTTTTAGTGGGTTACGCCGACAAGACGAAATTAATGTCCGATTTGACGGAAATCCTGAAGTAGAAGAAGGGATGCAGATATTTGAAAATTTATGGAAAAAGGCAATTGTGATTGCTGATAAAGAAAATATTAAACCATTTGAAGATAATGTAATTAATAAAATTTGGATAGACAAACTTGTACCTCCCAATTTAGTATTTCTAAGAGTTTTACATGAATATTTTGCCATTGATTCAAGTAAACGCATTAGAACACCATACGATATAACACATGGAAGGTTTCTAAATCTTAAATATCAAGAAGATGCTGTCAGGTTAGCGATGCAAACCATTGAACAACATAACGGTGCAATTATAGCTGATGTGGTTGGATTAGGGAAAAGTATTATTGCCGCAACAATTGCTAATAATTTGAATATCAGAACCATTATTATAACACCACCTCATCTTACAAAACAGTGGGAAGATTATCGTATTCAATTTAATATCAATGCCATGGTTTTTAGTAGTGGCATTATAGAAAAAGCATATAATGAATATAATAATTTATCTCAAAATAGAGAAAAATGGCTAATTATTATTGATGAAGCACATAATTATCGGAATGAATATACAAAAGATTATTCTTTTTTAAAACAAATTTGCCAAGATAACAAAGTGTTATTGCTAACAGCAACCCCTTTTAACAATAAACCGGAAGATATTTTTTCTATGGTTAAATTATTCCAAATTCCAGGCAAATCAACCATACAAACCGCCAGTAATTTAGGATATTATTTTCGTAACTGTATTTCCACATATAAAGATTTACGAAAATCTCAAAAAGAAAAAACTATATCTGAATCTGAATTGAAAAAAGAAACAGCCAACATTGCCAAGCGAATTCGAACAATTATACAACCTTTAGTAATAAGACGTTCTCGGATAGATCTTGAAAAAATTCCGGATTATAAAAAAGATTTGAAACGTCAAAAAATCGATTTTCCTGAAGTTGCTGACCCTATACTACTTGAATATCCTTTGGGTAATTTAGAAGATTTATACGCCCAAACGCTAAATCTTATTTCTCCCAAAAATACTATCAGGGAGACTAATAATAAAACAGAAAATCCAATTTCTTTTAAGGCAACTAGATATAAACCAATGCAATATATCAAAGAGAATTCTATCGCAGAATTACAACGTGATATTGAAGAAGCTGGATTTGATTATGATTTATTTCGCGAGTCTCAACAGAATTTATCAAAGTTTATGCGTTCTCTATTAGTTCGCAGATTTGAAAGTTCACAAAGCGCATTTAAAACATCAATTAAAAATATGAGGAGAAATTGTGACAACATTCTTTTATGGGCTGAAAAACGCAATGCTGTCCCCATATATAAAAAAGGAAATCTGCCAGACATTCAAAGTTTGTATGATGAACCCAATGATGTCTATCCGGATCTTATTGAAGATATTGTTGGTGGCGAAATTAATAAATTGCAAGAAAAAGGACTTTTTGAAATCAAGACCAAGTATTTAAAAGAATCATTTTTTGAAGATTTAAAAGAAGATATTGCTATTCTAAAAAAAATTGAGAATGATTGGGCAAATGTAAGTTCTGACCCTAAAACAGAACATTTCATTGCCATAATAAAAGAAAAAATATTAAATGATCCCCAGCGTAAAATAATTGTTTTTACTGAATTTGCTGATACGGCAAATTACTTAAGTGAACAACTCAAAAAATGCGACCTTCCGGTTTTTAAATACACCTCTGCTGATGCAAGCACATCAAATAAAGAAAAAATAAATTCTAATTTTGATGCAAGTTATTCTAAAAAAAATCAAAACAACGATTTTCAAATTCTTATTGCTACTGATGCTATTTCAGAGGGATATAATTTACACCGAGCAGGTGCAATTTTCAACTATGATATTCCATATAATCCGACTCGTGTAATTCAACGTGTAGGACGTATCAATCGTATTAACAAACGAATGTTCGATCAACTATTTATATTTAATTATTTCCCAACTGCTTTAGGAGAAGAAGAAACTCGTGGAAAAGAAATTTCAACTCTTAAAATGAATATGATACAAGCTCTTATGGGAGAAGATACTAAGATTTTGACTAAAGAAGAAGAATTACAATCATTTTTCAATGAACAATATCGAGAATTGATTAAAAAGAATGAAGAAGAATCTTGGAGTACAAAATATGAAATCAAGTTACAGCAAATGAGAGGAACACAAGAAATGAAAGAGGCTTTATCAATACCTCTACGCACTCGAATACGTCGTTTAACTCATAAAGAACAAAAAGGGGTTTTAGTCTTTGGAAAAAAAGGAAATAATTTTGTATTTAAAATCGGAAAAACTCCTTCTCTGATAGAAACTCTTGACCCTGAAAAAGCATTTTCTCTTTTTGAGCCAAACGAAGAGGATGAATTTTCATATAGTACTTCTGATAATTTTTATCCAATATACAATGCTGTTGAAAATGAATTATTTAAACAAATTGATGA
>Ga0116193_1002927_pt1 | contig 12597 bp, 9 predicted proteins | sample AD_UKC115_MetaG_FD_89892 | JGI IMG/M metagenome (GOLD analysis project Ga0116193, IMG submission 89892) | Active sludge microbial communities of municipal wastewater-treating anaerobic digesters from Hong Kong - AD_UKC115_MetaG | ecosystem: Engineered > Bioreactor > Anaerobic > Digestate | place... | reverse complement strand
AGCGGCGAGTCGATCGGGCCCATGCAGTACGGGATCACGTACATGGTGCGGCCGGCCATGCAGCCGTCGAACAGCGCGTCCATCCGCGCATGGCCGTCGGCCGGCGACATCCAGTGGTTGTTGGGACCTGCATCGTCCTGCTCCGGCGTGCACACGAAGGTCAGGTGTTCGACGCGGGCCACGTCGTCCGGGTGCGAGCGGTGCAGCCAGCTGTTCGGGTGGGTGTCCGGGTTGAGCGGCAGCAAGGTGCCGTCGGCCTGCATGCGCGCGATCAGTTCGGCGTTCTCGCTGTCGCTGCCGTCGCACCAGTGGATGGCGGCCGGCCTGGTCAGCATCGCGACGCTGGCGATCCAGTCGTTGAGTGCGTCGAGGGCGCTGCGGGCGGCCATCGCGGCATGGTTCTGGATGGTGTCGTTCGGAAGTGCGTTCATCGGATTCGGCCTTGGCCCGCGTGGGCAGCGACGGAACGCGGAGCCGGGCCCGCGCGCTCCGGTATTCGGAAATCAGGGTTTCGGGATCAGCGTCGCCATCATGTGCTCGATGTAGCCATCGAAGCCGTCGACCTGCTGGCGCGCCTGGAACTTCGGCAATTCCAGCTGGAGGAAGCCGACATAGACCGCATAGGTCATGCGCGCGCGATTGAGCGCGTCCTTCTGGCTCAGTCCGGCCTGCCGGAAGGAGCCGAACAGGAAACCGATGCGGCGCTCCAGCACGTGGTCGAGCACGGCCTGCACCGCCGGGTGGTCGACCGCCTTCAGCAGCTCGGAATAGATGACGTGGGTCTTGTTGTGATGGGCGATCAGGTGGAACAGCGCGCGCAGGCGCTCGGTCGGATCCGGGATCGACTCGAGCGCGCCGTAGGCGGTCTGTTCGTCCTGCTCCCAGCGTTCCAGCGCCGCCTGCAGCAAGGCGTCGCGCGAGGGGAAATGCCAGTAGAAGCTGCCCTTGGTGACTCCGAGGCGGCGCGCCAGAGGTTCCACCGCCACCGAGGAAACGCCGGCGTCGGCAATCTGCTCGAGCGCTTCGCGGGCCCAGTCGTCGGCGCTGAGGCGCCCGCTGCGTGGTGGGGCTTCGGTGGTCATCCTGATCCTGCGTCCATACGCTTGCGTGTGCGACAGTATGCTGAGTTTTTGCTCGCTTTTGCCGATTGACAGCGGAAATGCGAACGCCATACTTAGCCGTATGGTACGCGGCACTGCAATCGTATGCAATGCCGCTTGGTCTAGAACGCGTGATCGAACATCGCGGCACCCGGAGCCTGTCATGAGCGTCCTGCTTCCCTTCCTCGCCTTCCTCGTCGCCGGCGCCTTCGCCGCCTACCACCGCCTGCGCCTGGCCGTCTGGGCCGCATTGACCGGCACCTTGCTGGTCGCCTGCTGGCTGCTTGGCGCCAACCCGGCCGCGACCATCGCCGCCGCAGTGGTGGTGGCGCTGATCGCGGTGCCGCTGCTGTTGCCGCAGATCCGCAAGCCGTTCATCACCGCACCGCTGCTGAAGTTCTACACCAAGCTGCTGCCGCCGCTGTCCGATACCGAGCGCACCGCGCTGGAATCCGGCACCGTCGGTTTCGAGGGCCAGCTGTTCTCCGGCAAGCCGGACTGGGACCAGTTGCTGGCGCTGCAGAAGCCGCAGCTGACCGCCGAGGAACAGGCCTTCCTCGACGGCCCCTGCGAAGAGCTGTGCAAGATGGCGGACGACTGGGACATCTGCCATGTCCGCGCCGACCTGCCGCCGGAACTGTGGGAGTACATCAAGCGCAACAAGTTCTTCGGCCTGAACATCCCGAAGGAATACGGCGGGCTGGGCTTCTCCGCGCTGATGAACCACAAGGTGATCCAGAAGCTGGCCTCGATCAGCACCGTGCTCAGTTCCACCGTGGGCGTGCCGAATTCGCTGGGCCCGGCCGAACTGCTGATGCACTACGGCACCGACGAGCAGAAGCAGCAGTACCTGCCGCGCCTGGCCGACGGCCGCGAGGTGCCCTGCTTCGCCCTGACCGGCCCGTTCGCCGGCTCCGACGCCACCTCGATCCCGGACTACGGGATCGTCTGCATGGGCGAGTGGAACGGCATCAACGTGCTCGGCATCCGGCTGACCCTCAACAAGCGCTACATCACCCTGGCGCCGGTGGCCACGCTGATCGGCGTCGCTTTCCGCATGTACGACCCGGACGGATTGCTCGGCGACAAGAAGGACATCGGCATCTCGCTGGCGCTGGTGCCGCGCGATACCCCCGGCCTGGACATCGGCCGCCGCCACTTCCCGCTCAACTCGCCGTTCCAGAACGGCCCGATCCACGGCAAGGACGTGTTCGTGCCGCTGTCGCAGCTGATCGGCGGCGAGGACTACGCCGGCCAGGGCTGGCGGATGCTGATGGAATGCCTGTCGATCGGGCGTTCGATCACCCTGCCCTCCACCGCCAGCGGCGGTTCCAAGATGGCCGCGGTCGCGGTGGGCAGCTACGCGCGCATCCGCAAGCAGTTCGGCCTGTCGGTCGGACGTTTCGAGGGCGTCGAGGAAGCGCTGGCGCGCATCGCCGGCAATGCCTATGCCTGCAGCGCGCTGAGCGAAGCCACCGCGGCCGCGGTCGCGCGCGGCGAGAACCCGGCGGTGCCGTCGACCATCTCCAAGTACCACTGCACCGAGATGGGCCGCAAGGCGGCGATGGACAGCATGGACATCCTCGGCGGCAAGGGCATCATCCTCGGCCCGCGCAACTTCGCCGGCCGCGCCTGGCAGGCATCGCCGATCGCGATCACGGTGGAAGGCGCCAACATCATGACCCGCAGCCTGATGATCTTCGGCCAGGGCGCGATCCTCTGCCATCCGTGGGTGATGAAGGAGATGAAGGCCGCGCAGCTGGAAGACGCCGGCGAACGCATCGACAAGTTCGATGCCGCGCTGTTCGGCCACATCGGCTTCGCCATCTCAAACGCGGTGCGCAGCTGGTGGTACGGGCTGACCGCGTCGAAGGTCGGCGCCGCGCCGGGCGACGACGACACCCGCCGCTACTTCCGCAAGCTCAACCGCTATTCCGCCGCGCTGGCGGTGATGGCCGACACCTCGATGCTGCTGCTCGGCGGCAAGCTGAAGTTCAAGGAATCGCTGTCCGGCCGGCTCGGCGACGTGCTCAGCCAGCTGTACATCATCAGCTCGATGCTGAAGCGCCACCAGGACGCGGGCAGCCCAGCCGGCGACCAGCCGTTGCTGGCCTATGCGATCCACGACGGCGTCAACCGGATCGAGACCGCGCTGTCCGGCGCGCTGCGCAACTTCCCGATCCGCCCGGTCGGCTGGCTGCTGTGGGCGCTGATCTTCCCGCTGGGCCGCCGCGCGCAGGCGCCGAGCGATCGCCTCGGCCACAAGGTCGCGTCGCTGCTGATGACGCCCTGCGACGCCCGCGACCGCCTGGCCAATGGCGTGTTCACCACGCCCTGCGCCAACAACCCGGCCGGCCGCATCGTCGGCTACCTGCCGAAGGTGGTGCTGGCCGAACCGGTGGAGCGCAAGTTCCTCAAGGCGCTCAAGAACAGCGACATCGAGGCGCTCGAATTCGACGCGCAACTCGACGAGGGGGTGCGCGAGGGCTGGATCAGCGCCGACGAACGCAGGCAGCTGGAGGAACTGCGCGCGATGACCCTGGACGCGATCATGGTCGACGACTTCGATCCGGAAGAACTGCGTTCCGCCAGCTACGCGGAACTGCACGGCCGCCCCGCCCCGCGCGCGGCGGCGTAAGCCATGCACCTGCTCGATGCCTACCATCGCCTGACCCGCTGGCCGGGCGGGCGCTGGCTGTTCTCGCGGCTGGTGTGCTGGAAGGCGCCGTACTTCGCCAGCATCGTGCCGCGCATCGAATCGCTGGAGCCCGGGCGCGGCGTCGCGTCCATCGCGCACCGGCGCAAGGTCACCAACCACATCGGCACCGTGCACGCGATCGCGCTGTGCAACCTCGCCGAGTTCGTCGGCGGGCTGACCTGCGAAGTCAGCATCCCGCGCGACATGCGCTGGATCCCCAAGGGCATGGACGTGCGCTACCTGAAGAGGGCCGTGGGCCGGATGCGCGCGGTGGCCACGCCCGCGTTCCCGCCGCACGCCGCCGATGCCGGCTACGAGCTGCCGTTCGAGGTGGCGGTCGAGGACCCGCAGGGCGACGCGGTGATGCGCGCGGTCATCGCGATGTGGGTGACGCCGAAGGCGTCGCGCTGATTCAGAGGCAGCACACCGCCGCCAGCGCGAGCAGCGCCGGCACCGCCTGCACGAAGAAGATCCGCTTGTTGACCGACCACGCGCCGTAGGCGCCGGCCACCGCCACGCAGGCGAGGAAGAACAGCGCGAACTCGCGCGAGCCGGTCGCCGCCGCGTACAGCAGGCCGGCCGCCAGGAAGCCGTTGTACAAGCCCTGGTTGGCGGCCAGCACGCGGGTGGCCTGCGCCTTCTCCGGCGTATTGCGGAAGGTCTTGAGGCCGAGCGGCCTGGTCCACAGGAACATTTCCAGCACCAGGAAATACAGGTGCAGCAATGCGACCAGCAGGATCAGCGCCAGCGCGATCGTCGACATGGTTGGTCTCCCCGTGGATGCCGGCACGTTGTCACGACTGCCGGCGCCATGCAACGCCGGCAGGGTGCGCATGCATGCCCGTTCGCCGGGCTTCGCGCGTTCCGCCCCTTGCTGGCGCCCGGCGGCATGCGCGGCGCATGATGGCGGCGGAGGCGATGCCATGCACGACAGCGACGACAGTGGAGCCAGCGGGCCGGCGCAGGTCTTCCTCAGCGTCGGCCTGACCGCGCATCGCGACCTGGTGCCCGCCGAGGAACCGCGGCTGCGCGCGCAGGTGCGCTCCTTCCTGCAGCGCCTGCAGGGCGAATTCCCCGACCTGCCGCTGCGGGTGATCTCGGCGCTCGCCATCGGCGGCGACCAGCTGGTGGCGGAGGAAACGCTGGCGCTCGGCATCGAGCTGATGGTGCCGCTGCCGATGCCGCAGGCCGAATACGAGGCAGATTTCCACGATGCGGAATCGCTCGCCCGCTTCCGCGGCTTGCTCGCCCGCGCCCGCGTGCGCACCCTGCCGCTGGCCCCGGGCAACGACATCGAGGCCGTGCGCGGCCGCGGCGAGGCGCGCAACCGCCAGTACGCGCAACTCGGGATGTTCGTGTCCTCGCATTGCCAGGTGCTGCTCGCGCTGTGGGACGGCCAGCCGAGCGAGGCCACCGGCGGCACCGCGCAAGTCATCGAATACCACCTGCGCAACAGCATGCGCGGGTTCAACGCCGAGGATGCCGCGCCCAACCTGCTGGCCGACGACGAGAGCGACCTGGTCTACCACGTGCCCTGCACGCGCCGGATCGCCCGCTCGGGCGAAACGGCCGCGGCCAGCGCGCGCGCCGCCGGCGAAGCGACGCGCTGGCTCACCGCGGACAGCGGCCATCCGGGCGACGCGCCGATGCCGGCGCATTACCGCCACGTGTTCGCGCAGATGCAGGACTTCAACCGCGATGTGCAACGCTACGCCGCGCAGATCGCCCGCGACGCGGTGTCGCTGCTGGACGGCGCGACACCGGCGCCGGCGGCCGCCACCGCGCGCGAACTGGATGCCCTGTTCGCGGCATCCGACTGGCTGGCGGTGCATTTCCGGCGGCGGGTGCGGATCAGCCTGCTGTGCACGCATGCGTTGGCGGCGGCGATGGGCCTGGCCTTCATCCTGTACTCGGACGTGCAGGCGAACCGCATCTACGTGGCGATATTCCTGCTGGTGTTCGTGCTCGGCCTTGCGATCCGCTGGGTCGGCGAACGCCGCGAATGGCAGCGCAAGTACCTCGATTACCGCGGCCTCGCCGAGGGCATGCGCGTGCAGTTCTACTGGTGGCTCGCGGGCATCGACATACCGCCCGGCAGCAGCCTCGGCTACGACAGTTTCCTGCAGAAGCAGGACGTCGACCTGAGCTGGATCCGCCATGCGATGCGCACCACCGGCCTGCTGCGCCACGAAGCGTTCAGCACCGATGCGAACTGGCTGCAATGGGTGATCGCGCGCTGGGTCGGCGCGCGCGGCTCGGCCGGCGCGGACGCGGCGGGCCAGCTGGCCTATTACCAGCAAGGCAGCCTGCATCGCGAACGCGCCTATCGACTGACCACCCGGCTCGGCGACGTCGCGCTGGCGGTGGGCCTGGTCGGCGCCCTCGCCCTGCTGGTCGGCGGGGAGCGCATGGGCCCGGCGCTGCAGTCGAAGCTGGTGCTGGCCATGGGCCTGATGCCGCTGCTGGCCGGGATCCGCGAGGCCTACTCGTACAAGAAGGCGGACAAGGAACTGATCAAGCAGTTCCGTTTCATGAGCCGGCTGTTCGACGGCTGCCGCGCGCGCCTGGACCGCGCCCGCGACGATGCGCAGCTGCGCCAGCTGTTGCGCGCACTCGGCTGCGCCTGCCTGGAAGAACATGCCGAATGGATCCTGCTGCACCGCGAGCGGCCGCTCGAGGCGAACGCCCTGTCCGGATAGGACGAGGCCGTGGCCGGGCGCCCGGCAGCGACCCGCTCACGGATGCAGCGGCGCGGGTTGCCCGGTCGGGGCGGCGACGGCGCGCAACGTCAGCCGCGAGATTTCCGGAGGCACGCCCAGGCGCATCGGCAGGATGCTGGTGCCGATGCCGGGAGTGACGAACAACGTGCGCCCGCCTTCGCTGTAAGCCCCCCGCAGCGCATGCGAATCCGCGCGGAAGCGGCGCGGGCTGAACATGCCGAACGGATTGATCTGCCCGCCGTGGGTATGCCCGGCGATGGTCAGCGCGGCCGCTGCCGGCAGCTTCGGCCACAGCGCGGGCTCGTGGGTAAGCGCGACCACCGCGGCGCCGGCCGGGATGCCGGCGAAGACGCCGCCCACGTCCGGCCGTCCTTCCATCAGGTCGCCGAGACCGGCCAGCCAGAACCGGCAACCCGCCACGTCCACCGGCAACGCGCGGTTGTCGACCATGCGCACGCCGGCCGCGGAGAACGCGCGCGCCACCGCGCTTCCGTTTTTCCACCAGTCGTGGTTGCCCAGCACCGCGTACACCGGCTTGCGTGCGGTCAACGGCTTCAGGTGCTGGGCGATGGTGTCCGGCGGCACGTAGCTGCCGGCCAGCACGCTGAGGATCACGTAATCGCCGGCCATCAGCACGAGCGGCGCATCGCTGGCGGCGAGTCCGCGCACCCAGCGATCGAGGTGGTCGATGCCATTGCGCGGCGAACCCGTGTGGGTGTCGCCGACCACGTCGATGCGCAAGCCGTCGCATGCCGCTGGCAGCCCGCGCACGGTAAGCGTGTAATCGCGCGCGACCAGGCGTCCCGGCTCGATGACGAAGCCGTAGACCGCCACCGCCAGCGCGGCGAGGAACACGCCCCACGCCAGCCGCTGCCTGCGCGAACGCAGCAGGTGCCGGATCAGGCCGATGCGTCGCCCCCGCGCGCCCTGCCGTCATCGGGAAGCTTGTTCGCCTCGCGCAATACGCCGATCGCGCCCATCGTCATCCCGCATGCGACCAGCAGGCCGGCGCCGAACACCGCCTGCGAGCCGAACGCGGACAGGAACTTGTGCACCCAGACGAAGGTGAGGTCGCCGCCGCGGTAGATGACGGTGTCGATCGCCGCCCCGGCCTTGTAGCGCCACTCGCGCCCGACCCGGGTATAGACGGTTTCGCGCGCCGGTTTCGCCAGCGAGAATTCGCTGGCGCGGGTCGCCACCTGCACCGTGGCGACCAGCAGCGGCAGCGGCGACGCGGCCAGCGCGGCATAGCCGACGATGATGGCGACGCCGGGGATCAGCAGCGCCGGGGCGATCCCGAAGCGCGAGAGCAGCGCGCGGGTCACCAGCAACTGCACGAGCAAGGTCAGCGCGTTCACCGCCAGGTCGATGTTGGCGTAGTAGGCGGTCGCGTGGGCGGGATCCGGGTAGAACTGGCGCACGATCGCCGCCTGTTCGTTGTAGAGCAGCGTGCCCACGCCCACCCCGAACACGGTCAGCACCGCCATCCAGCGCAGCAGCGGCTCGCGCGCGATCAGCTTCAGCCCGGCCAGGACCTGCCCGCCCATCGGCACCTCGCCGCTGACCAGCCTGCGCGCGGCCTCGCGGCGCACGGCATGCTGCCGCAGCTGCAGGATGCAGAGCATGCACAATGTCAGGAACCCGGCCGAGACCAGCATCAGGTTGGCGATGCCGAGCCGCTCCACCAGCATGCGGGTGAGGAACGGCCCGAGGAACGCGCCGAGGGTGCCGGCCGCGCCGATGTAGCCGTAGTAGCGCCTGGCCTCGGCGTTGTCGTACACGTCCGCCATGAAGCTCCAGAACACCGCCACCGCGAACAGGTTGAACACGGTGATCCACAGGAAGAACGCCATCCCGCGGCCGGGCACGCCGCTGTCGAACATCGCGTAGAAGACCAGCAGGGTCGCGATGAAGAAGCCGTAGACCGCCGGCAGGAACACCCGCCGCGGCCAGCGGCTGACCAGCCAGCCGTACACCGGCTGCAGCACCAGCATGATCAGGAAGGTGCAGGTGAACAGCACCTGCAGCTGCAGTTCCTTCAGCGCGATGCCGCGCTCGGCGAAGAACCCGATCATCGCCGCCGGGAACAGCGCCGAGATGTCCGCGGACGCGCCCATCGCCTCGCGCACGGGCCGCAGCACGTAATAGCCGCTGAGCAGGCAGAAGAAATACAGGAAGGACCAGAGCAGCGGCGGCGATTCGCCGAGGGCTGCGCGGAAACGGCCGATGCGTCCGCTGGTGGAGATGGCTTCCGTCATCTGCGTGCATCGAACCCGGGCGCGGCGATGCGCAACGGTAACCGCAGTCGCCGGCATCCGCCAGCGTATGCCACCGAGCATTTGCTCTAGCGATGGCGAATAGCGTCGCCGGGTCACTGCAGCAGGGCGGCACCGGCTTTTGGACAGCATGTTCGACTACATCATCATCGGCGCCGGCTCCGCCGGCTGCGTGCTCGCCAACCGCCTGTCCGAAGACCCCGCCACCAAGGTGCTGCTGCTGGAAGCCGGCCCGCGCGACTGGCATCCCTTCATCCACATGCCCGCGGGCCTGGCCAAGCTGGTCGGCAAGAAGGGCGTGAACTGGGACTACGAGACCGCACCGGTGCCGCAGCTCGGCAACCGCCGCCTGTGGTGGCCGCGCGGCAAGGTGCTGGGCGGTTCCAGCTCGATCAACGCGATGTGCTACATCCGCGGCGCCGCCCGCGATTACGACGAGTGGGCGCAGGCCGCCTCCGGCTGGGGCTGGGATGCTGTGCTGCCCTACTTCAAGCGCGCGGAAGGCAACGGCCGCGGCGGCGATGCCCTGCATGGCGCCGATGGCCCGCTCAGCGTCAACGACCTGCGCCACCACAACCCGCTGTCGCAGGTCTTCATCGAAGCCGCCACCCAGGCCGGCATCCCCGGCAACGGCGACTTCAACGGCGCGCGGCAGGAAGGCGTCGGCCTGTACCAGGTGACCCAGCGCGACGGCGCGCGTTGCTCCTCCGCGGTCGCCTACCTCAACCCGGCGAAGTCGCGGCCCAACCTCTCCGTGCATACCGGCGCGATGGTCGAGCGGATCGGTTTCGATGGCCGCCGCGCCAGCGGCGTGCGTTATGCGCTGCACGGCAAGCCGGCGCGGGCCTCGGCCGCGCGCGAAGTGATCCTGTGCGGCGGCGCGATCAACTCGCCGCAGACCCTGATGCTGTCCGGCATCGGCCCCGCCGACCAGCTGCGCAGCCTCGGCATCGACGTGCTGCACGATGCGGCGGGCGTCGGCGGCAACCTGCAGGACCACCTCGACATCTGCACCCTGCAGCACTCGACCCGGCGCATCACCTACGACCGCATCAACGAACCGAAGATGGCGTTCGACTACTTCCTGCGCGGCCACCGCGGCGCCGGCAGCAGCAACATCGCCGAAGCCGGCGGCTTCTTCCGCTCGCCGCTGGCGCCGGACGAGCGCGCCGACATCCAGTTCCATTTCGTGCCGGCGATGCTGGACGACCACGGCCGCAACCGCCTGCCCGGCGACGGCTACACCCTGCACGCCTGCTTCCTGCGCCCGCGCAGCCGCGGCCGGCTGTCGCTGGCCAGCGCCCGCGCCGGCGACAAGCCGCGCATCGAACCGAACTACCTCGGCGACGCCGAAGGTTTCGACCTCAGGATGATGCTCGAATGCGCGAAGATCTCGCGCTCGATCTTCGCCCAGCGCGCGTTCGATCCCTATCGCGGCACGCCGATCTTCCCCAAGCGCGGCGACCTGTCGGATGCCGAGCTGGTCGAGTTCATCCGCGCCAAGGCCGAATCCGTGTACCACCCGGTCGGCACCTGCCGGATGGGCGACGACGACGCCTCGGTGGTCGATGCGTCGCTGCGCGTGCGCGGCGTCGAGGGCCTGCGCGTGGTCGACGCCTCGGTGATGCCGACCCTGCCGGGCGGCAACACCAACGCGCCGACGATCATGATCGCGGAGCGCGCGGCGGACCTGATCAAGGCGGCTTGATCAGCGCGTTTCCTGCGCACCGATACGCGTCAGCTCCCGCTCGGAACGCAATTTCCAGTCGCCGGTGCCGAATTCGCGGTAGACGATTGCGGCGCCGGTATTCACCAGCAATCCGAAACTGTTCCCATCGTCGGATGCATCGGCATCGAGAACCTCGCGAACCGGCGTCATCAACGTCCGGTAGCCACTCCCATCAGGCAGCACGATCGCCGGTTGCACCAAATCGCTCCTGTCGATGAGACGATTACCGTCGGTATCGCGGTTGCGTACTTCCAGATAGATGGCGAATACGGGTTTCCCGTCCTGGACTTCACAAGCGCACAGCTTTTCGATGCGCCCGATCAATGCCCTGTTGTCCGCGAACAACCACCGCGCCTTGCCATAGCCGGGATCGAGGAAAATCAGGTTGCGCGTTGCGGAAGCGTCATAGCTGCCAGAGAACGAACTGCCGCGCCCCTCCTGCTCCGCAATGACCCGTACCATGTGGGTGTTCGGGCCAGCGATTGTTTCGAGATCGGCGAAACGCAATTTCTCCGTGGACGGAACACCGGACTCATCCCGTTTCGGCACCTCCACGGTTCGAGTGTTTCTCCATCGCGCGCTGTCCGCATACAGGTTGTAGGCCACGTATCCGATCAGCAATGCGAGCGCCAATCCAGCCATCGCGAGCAGGCGGTATACCCAGCGGAAAAACGAACTGGTTTCGTTCATGTCGGCCTCATGCTCTTTCCAGCATCGGCGGCAGCGGGCAATGCAGCACGCCGCAGATGGTGCGCAGCAGTTCCGCCTCGGCCACGCTGACCCGGCCGTCGTGGCTCACCGCGGCGGTGATCGCCTCCACCATCGCCTGCTTGGCCAGCGGATCCAGCGCGTCCAGCGGCTCCCACACCGCGTCCAGCGCCAGCACGCCATTGGCGGGCGGCGCATAGGGCAGGTGGTCGCGCGGCAACACGCGCTGCAGTCCGGCGAGGTAGGCGCGCTGCGCGGAGGCCGCGTCCTCGTGCCCGGCCTGCGCCACCACCGCCAGCAGGGTGGCGAATTCGTTGCGCACGTTGCCGGGCTTGCGCCGGCCGAAGCGCGCGTAGCGCGAGGGATCGAGCGATTCGATCACCTGCACCGTCAACAGCCGGCCCAGGCAGTACTCGAACAGCGACACCTGCCCGTCCGCGTTGACCACGGCGAACACGCAGTCGAGGAAACGCTCGAGGTCCGGGCGCGGCCGCAGGCGCAGCACCGGGAACGCCAGCGCCGCAAGCGGCAGGCGCAGCATCGGGTGCAGGTCGGCGAGCAGTTGCTGGTGGATGCGCGCGGCGTAATCGGCCGCGCCTTCGCCCATGCGCGCGGCGATCTCGCCGCGCTGGCGATCGGCGAGGGCTTCGTCGTCGGCCAGCAGCAGGCCCAGCAGCAGGGGCATCACCGCATCGCGTTGCTTGGCGAGGTCGCGCAAGGCATCGGGGATGGTGCTGGCGATGGCGTCGGCGCGCCTGTAGTCGTCCGCGGCCGGCGCGGCGACCTGCGCGGCGACCATCGGCGGGGCGACGGCGATCTCCTGCATGGCGCCCGGCAGGCGCGAACCGCTGCCGGCATCCAGCCCCATCGCGAGGTCTTCCTGCATCCCGTCCGGCGGGGACGCGAACCACTTCGCCTGCAGGCGCTCCAGTTCCTCGCCGCTGAACGACGGCTCCAGCGCCTGGATGCGCTTGAGCAGCGGCGGATGGGTGGCGAACAGGCCGGAGAAGCCGATGCCGTCGCCGAACAGCATGTGGCTGACTTCCTCGGCATCGCCGCGATCGTTCAACTTCGCGCCTTCGTGCAGCCCGCCGATCTTCTTCAACGCGCCGCTCAGCCCCTGCGTCTGCCGGGTGAACTGCACCGCGCTGGCGTCGGCCAGGGTCTCGCGCGAACGGCTCACGCCGGCCTTGATCATGCGCCCGAAGAACAGGCCGACGTAGCCGACGGCCATCGCCACGAGCGCCGCGCCCAGCACGGCGACGGCGCCCCGGTCGCGCCCGCCGAAACGCGAATGCACGAGGATCTTGCGGCCGATCAGGCCGATCATCAGGATCCCGAACAGCACCCCGATCAGGCGGATGTT
>Ga0116193_1002925_pt1 | contig 12606 bp, 6 predicted proteins | sample AD_UKC115_MetaG_FD_89892 | JGI IMG/M metagenome (GOLD analysis project Ga0116193, IMG submission 89892) | Active sludge microbial communities of municipal wastewater-treating anaerobic digesters from Hong Kong - AD_UKC115_MetaG | ecosystem: Engineered > Bioreactor > Anaerobic > Digestate | place... | reverse complement strand
TCCATGAATAAAATAATATCATTCCTATTCCTGTGTACTACTTTCACCCTGTCTGCCCGTTCAATCAATCAGGGCCATCAGGCATCTCCGTGGGAAATTGCGGTAAACAGCAGAAATAATTATACGGGTATTTCACTCTCGTCCGGCAGAATTGGCATCATGCCTTCTGAAAAGCCCTTCCGGGCGGAATCCATTTTCTTGAATACTATTTACGAAAAAGAATCAGAAAAGGGAGTAAGCAGGCTGTTGAAAGGCATTAATTTTGCCAACCTTGCAATGGTTATTGACGGTGATACTGTGGATGAGAAATCAATATCCGACTGGCAACAGACCTTCAACCTGAAGGAGGCATCCCTGACTACGTCATTCAGATACAGGAATAAAGCCGCAATTGAATATACCCTATACGCGCTGAGGGGAATGCCTTATACCGGTATTTTGGATGTTTCCGTGAAAGCTTCGGAAAATGTCAACCTTTCGGTTGCCGGCATTTTATTATGTCCTCAGGAATATAAGGATCCTGATCCCTCGTTCCGGATATTAAAAGACAATGAAATTAAAATGCCTCTGTTGCAAACGGTGGCTAAAAGCCAGTTCGGAAAACATACGCTTGCCACTACTGCTGCCTTTCTTTTCAGTCACGAATTCCCCGAACTAAAACACAGAGTAATATCGGCCTATTGTCACCAGCTGGAATTTCAAAAGGAATTACTGAAGGGTGAAGCGTACCATTTTGCCTGGTGCGGGGCAGTTTGCACGACGGGTGATTTTTGGGATCCCGTCAATGAGTCGGAAAGGATGACCATTTTCCTGATGAGGGGAAACAAATCCAAGGTTATCGCCCAGCACAGAAAACTGTGGGAAGAGTTATGGAAGGGTGATATTGAAATAGAAGGAGATCTGGAATCCCAGCACGACATCCGCCTGGCCCTCTATCACCTGTACGCTTTTTCACGCGATGATTCCCGTCTTAGCATTGCACCAATGGGACTTTCCTCACTCAACTACAACGGGCATATATTCTGGGATTCCGAATTGTGGATGTTTCCGCCCCTGCTGGCTTTCAATCAGGGGATTGCCAGATCTCTGCTCGATTACAGATGGGACAGACTGGCAAAAGCCAGACAAAAGGCTGCAAATTTTGGATACAAAGGAGCCATGTTCCCCTGGGAATCGGATGATACCGGCGAAGAAGCAACACCGTCCTGGGCATTGACAGGTACCTTCGAGCACCACATCACCGCTGATGTCGGGATCGCTTTCTGGAATTATTTCAGGGTCACCGGAGACCTTCATTGGCTAAAAGAGACAGGATTTCCCGTCATCAAAGAAGTGGCTGATTTCTGGGTAAGCCGGGCAACCAAAAACAAGGATAACACCTGGTCTTTGCTGAATGTGGTAGGAGCAGATGAGTTTGCCCCTAATGTGGACGACAATGCCTTCACCAACGGATCAGCCAAAGCCATCCTTTCCTATGCCGTCGAAGCAGCCAGGATTTTAGGGATGGAACCCGATCCGGAATGGAAAAAAATGACTGAAAATATCAGATTTCATTATTTCACGGACGGGGTCATCAGGGAACACAGCCTTTATAACGGGGAGATCATCAAACAGGCCGATGTCAACCTGTTGGCATATCCCCTTGAAATTGTCACCGATAAAGAATCGGTCAGGAAAGACCTGGAATACTACGAAACCAGGATTGCAGAAGAAGGTCCCGCAATGAGTTATTCAATTCTATCGATTCTGTATGCCCGGTTGGGTGACAGAGATAAAGCATTTGATATGTTCAAAAAAGCTTATCTGCCCAACAAACGTCCTCCTTTCGGTGCCCTTGCGGAGTCGGCCTTAAGTCATAATCCTTACTTTGCAACCGGCGCAGGAGGGATGCTTCAGGTGGTTCTTTTTGGATTCGGGGGATTAAGGATCACAGACAAAGGAATCATCCAGGAAACATCCTGTCTTCCCCGGCAATGGAAAAAACTGACCATCAAAGGAATAGGACCTGAAAAAAAAGAATATACCATCCTCCATTAAGGCCCCTTTTCAATTACAGATTACGCGTTGAGTTGGTCCGCGGACCTATGCCTTAATGCAGGGCATCTGGTTTCAGGAATTAATTTACCTGAATCTCTTTCCCATCCGGAGATATTTTCATCGTCACTTTTCTGTTGCCTTTGAACCTTAACACTATCTCGTCATCTTTCCCTAACCAGGGGGCTATCGCTTTTTTCAGATCATCTCCTGCCATATCGTCCGTGACGATCCATTTCCCTTTTCCGTCCCTGAATTCCGTTGTTCCTGACAAAAAGTGAGATGCAAATTTATCCGGTGCAAAGCGTTTTGATGTCACCACAACCAGACCACGATCCCTGACCAGCGAGGCCACATCTTTCAAAGTGTTTTTACTGATGTATAAACCACATAAAAATGCCAGCTTGACACTTTTCAGATAATCCCCGGTTACCCTGTCATCAAAGACGACCGGCAAATTGGCGGGGGCAAAACAGCGATAAGGCATCCCTTGGTAAATATTCCCCGCATTCCAGGAAAGACTCTCCTTTTTTACCATCCCGTGGGTGATAGTATGCCATGCCCTGATCCATTCTTCCGACTCTGGACTGGTACGGAGATCATATGCTCCGAACAACCAGTCTTTCCAGTAAAGATTGTATTTTTTAATGTCTCCCTCGTTGACATCCACGGTACAATACACATTTGGGCCCTGGCCCCATTCTGTATCATCAAAGCGGATAATGGCAATTTCGGGTTCGAAATCCCTGAAGGTGTATGGTCGGGGATTAGCCGGCAGATATTCCGTGGCAAATCGTCTTATAACCTCTCCCCTTTCGGAAAGTTTTACACCACCGTTTTCATCAGGTTCATACGTATGTTTCCCCACACTTTCCACATAAGCTTTATCAACTCCCGCCCAGTAGGCAAATAGCAGGTTGGACCACAGTTCCTCGGCCGAATGACCGGGGAAGGTATTATGGTGCCAGAGATCCAGGCATGCCCATAATTCCTGGTTATATTGAAGACAGGCTCCCATAGCACAGGCTGCCCAGACATTCGACCAGTTTTCCTTCATCTGTTTGTAAACCGGGGTGATACCGGCTCTGGCAAAATTGTGAAAGAGTACGGGCCAGACATGCTCTGTCAGCACCTGCCTGGTTCCCAGATCTTTACATTCCCCGACAAGCGATTTGGCCCCTTGATAAACTGCCTCATCAGCTGACTTAAAATCCATTCCTGTCGGCTCTGCCAGATTGACAAGCTCCACTCCCGGATTTCTGAGCGTTATCGAAAGATTGCGCGTAATCTGGGAATGTTCCAGCTCATCATACAAAACGCCCCATACCGCCTCTGACTGATTCAGGCTTTTCAATACATCAGCCGGAAATTTAAATAAATGAAGTCCATTGGGCTGTTGGACCCAATTATATCCATCGGTGCTGGACATGTCAACACTCCAGTTTCCACACTCCACATTGACAACCACTTTCAGGTCAGCATTTTTGAAATCATTCCCCAGCTTTTTCATTCTTTGTGCTTCCTCACCTACAGTACCTTTAGGTCCTCTGTAATGAAAGACCACAAAATCAACTCCAAGCGAATCCATGGCAGCCGGATTAAAAAACTCCCCGGGTTTGCATTTATCCCCTGAATTATCTATCCCCACATAGAAATTTCTGGTTTTGCTTTCTTTTAGCTGCGTTTGTGCCAGGGAGAGTGCGGGATTTGCCCAAAACAAAACAATTCCGGTAAAAAAGGCGATAGTGGTTCTCTTCATATTCTAAAAAATTAAATCACAATTCTTTTAGCCATGGGGAAGGATAACCTGCAAGGCAGATTGACCTCTTCCCCAGGTGGATTAAAGATGTTCCCGTTTACAGAAACGATCTGTAAAGCCATTTATGCTTCCGACTATAATTTTTTTCGCACAAATATCAATTCTTTTTCCGCATAAAGTCATCAGGGTATTGTATGTCCTGAATTTTTTCACCCCCCTTCAGACGAATCCAGGAACGGAAACCTTCTGTTCCTTCGGTGAGTTCAATCACCCGAGCACCATTCGGTTTTAAATCGTTATATACGGTATCGCATCCGCTGAATCTTCCATAGATAAAAAACATATTGTTCCAATAAACCGAACAATCACTGTTGTGGTCATGCCCGACGAAAATCGCCTGGATATCTTTCATCTCCTTCATCGATACAAACAAACCGGAATTAATTTTGGCAGAACCCACATTTTCACCGCGGGTTCCCGTCAACACCGCATTTTCATCGTCCCGGGCGGCCTCTTTGTGTTCAGGTAATGGAATATGGAAGAAGGCATAGGAGGGAACCGGTACGCCCCCGTTCATTTCCGTGAATATCCGGCTTTTCTCGCGGTACCAGGCAATCTGGTCAAAATGGATATGCCCGTAAGTTTTCGGGATATCTTCAATGGTGGCACCCCGGTTTGAATCAAGAAGATAAAAAATTCGGCTGATTTTGTCATCCTTGGGTGAAGCCAGGGTCAACGCATAATTTGTTACCCCATAAATTCCGTCCGTTGTGGCAGTAATGCTGTGGGGAATTGTCCTGATGATTTCATACACCTCTTTCCGCGTTTTATCATACTCTTCATCGTGGTTGCCCAAAGCCACGGCGAATGGGATTTTTCGTTCAGATATCGGAGTGAGTATCTGGCGTAAGGATTCTTCCGCAGGTTTGCCAAAAATCACATCTCCCGTATGGATAACCAGATCGGGTTTTTCCAGATCCAGCATCTCTTTTACATTTTCCAATGCCCGGCTTGAACGGGGATCACCCGCCACATAATGGGTATCGGTGAATTGCAGGATTTTGAATTTTCCATTCTTGTTGAAAAACAGTTTCGTTTCGGCCGATCCGATATTCCCTTTGACTGCGTTGTTCCCGATTGAAGCGGCAGCTAATTCATCCTTCAGACCGGGTGTTAATATCCCGGCCATAGTACTCGTAGCGGCTATTCCGGCAAAACCCGCAAGTGCAGAACCTTTGATAAATGCTCTTCTGTTAAAGTTTTTTTTCATTTCATGTAAAGTTTATTATGCATAATTTACTTGATTAATAAAAGTATAAATTAGGTCGATAAAAAAAATCAATGACTTTTCAAATTTGGTGTGGGAGGGTGGTTAAAATTCAGCTCCATTATTATCCGTCAAATTGGGATCTTTATTTTTTTCAGAAGCAGGAATGGGCAGGAAGTAGTCTGCCTTGGTAAGATTATTTTTTTCACCCCTGTTAAAAGATTTAAAAATTGATTTTGAAGCTATAATCACCAGTCCTGCCCGGCATAAAAGTGATGGCCAATATATTATCTCCTTCCGGTGTTGCAGAGCATTCTGCACCCTGACATTCCGCTTTCCTAAATGAATAGCCATCCGGAATCCGCAACCGCATGGTAAGGGGAAATGAACCGATGAGCTGGATCTTTCCTTCCAGCATTCTGCTTTCGGCTTTCCATGCATATTCTTTCAGTTCCATCCCATTCTGCGTCACATGACGGTCACTGCTTATCCACTGGGGGAAAGCTTTTGCCTTATGCATGGATAATAACCTTATTCCATGTGCAGGGACTTCCATTGCCAGGTTCCCTTTCATCGTATGAAAACTCTTTTGAGTCCAGAATTCAAACATAATATAATTTTCCTCTGGATCAACGCCCAATTCTTCAGCCGTACAAAAGATCGATGCAGGTTCATTTCCCCAGTTGAAAAGAGCAACCACATTGTAATCATCCAGAAGGTCGTTATGTACATGCAGGTTCCATACCGGCATCATGGAAAAATAGGGATAGAGACTCATGGGATGCACATCGGCCACAGGCAATGTTTGCTGCAGCATTTTCATCCGATCGGCCGGCAACATGGCCAGTTTATCACCAAAAAAGGTCAGCTGGCCAGGCAATGCAACCAGGGTGGTGAACACCCTTGCTTCTTCCAGCGGCATTTCACGTACCAATAAGGTATCGGGATCTGTATGGATCACTATGTTGTTGAAAAATATCTGGTTGGCGGTAATTCGTCCTGTGTTCACAATTCCGCTCCATTTGGGAGGTTTGAATTGTTCAACAATATCTCCTCCCACACGGTAGGCATCCGAATAAAATCCCTCTACTCCCGAAGGTTTTCCACAGGCTAAAAGCACCCTGTCTTCCCCGATACCCTCGCGTATTGCCCTGATACATAGTTCAAATGCATTCTGACATGACTGATCCCTGAACCGGGCCCTGATTTCAGGATGCTCGTACAGAAGAGGCTGCGTAGTTATACCGTCAATTTTAAAAAACTCATATCCCCATTCATGTGAAACTATATCATGTATTTTCTTTAAATGTTCGCGCGTTTCCGGAATAGTCGGATCAAGGGTAAAACGACCATTCCAGCTGGGTATAGGTTCACCGTTTTCATCATGCAGAAACCAGTCTTTATGGGTTTCATAAAATTCCCTGTTCCCCGTGCCAAAAGGGGCAGTCCATATGCCGGGCCTAAAGCCCAGTTTACGGATATCCTCTGCCAGCCGCTTCATTCCTTTCGGGAATTTTTTCACACTTGTTTCAAGATTCATGTTGTAAAAATTGCGGACAGGCAAAACATCTGAATTTTCCTGCCAGGATTCTATCGACCAGAATTCACATCCGAAGGGCTGGAGATATTTCTTCCCGATCTTTGCTTCAGCAAGATTATCCTCGGCAGTAGCTGTATCGAAATAAGTATTCCACGACATCCATCCGGTTGGGGTTTTCGGACAGCGTTTGCGGTTAATTTCATGATAACGGGGTATATATCGGTTCTGGTAGTAACCTTTTTCAAGATTTAATTCAAATACCGGTTTGTACAATTCACCAATCTTTCCCGACAATGTAAATGAATACAATCCTGCTTCTGCTGTCTTAATGTTCAGCTTCTCTGCATCCAGCCGCAATGCCAGATCTCCTGCCGGGTAAAAAAGAGAATCATTCCAGGTTGAATCAGCTTTACCATAACCCAGCGACAAAACACGTTCATCTGCATTAGCCCTTGTCCTGCAGGCAAAACTGTCGGTCATAAAAGAAATCATGCCCTCAAAAGAAAAAATCCCACACGGGGCTTTCCCCGCATAATAGCGATGATAGAACAACAGTTGCAAATTTTCGCAGGTTTGGCCGAAAACGAAATATCCCACCGAAATTCCTTTCAAATCAACCAATGCATACCGATTCTGAATACCATCCCTCGAATGGGCAATAAGCCATTGATTCTCTTCTGAATAAAAACTCAGTTTACCCTGAAGGGAAACAGATCCATTTTTCAGTGTCAATTCAGAAACAGGTTCATTGAAAGATATTTCCCACCCGGGAAACAACTGATCAGTAGCCTGTATATCAGCATGGTCATTCGCTGCCCCATCGGGATTTTCCTTTGCGCTTAATACAGAAAATCCTCCAACGGAAGATAATACAGCTGATCCTACAGCAGCTTTTCTTAAAAAGTTTCTTCTTGTTTCCATTGAATGTCAAGTTTGCAAATCCGGCTTATAAAATAGCCGGAACGGTTTTTAGGTCGGTTATGAAGCTTGGCCCGAAGTACTCAATACTACTCCGTTATACTATTTAGTTGTTAATCTGAATAAAAGTTTATTCACTGTAAATGAAGAAATATCATGGGTGAAAATAGAATAAAACGGAATGATCAATCCCCACAAAGTGACAATATTTCTTCACAAAATGACATAATTCCTGAAAGATTCTGACAACCTCCGGTTGTTACTCAATGATCCAGAGAATATACATAATTGAAACGACCTCCCGGTGCAGTATCTCCATTCACGTAAAAGTCCATGATGTTCCCCGTTTCCTGCATATGGTCGTTCCATTTGAATTCAATATCGACCTTCGTGCCGTCAAGACGCAGTATCTTCTTTGGTATGCCGAGTTCCATCCTGTTCTCCTTTACGGCAAATTTGATTTCAGAGACTTTTTCCCATTCCCATCTTCCGCCTATATTTTTTTCGATAACCGACTTCTTGCCTTGGGGACTGATCCGGTTAACCACAAAATCATAGCCATACCAGCCGGTCGATTTATCCCGGTCGGTATCCAAAAACAGCATCATCCAGTTTTTATCGGAAGAAGAAGTCAGTTTGCCGGCAGTTTCCACGTAGAAATAGAGCATTTCGGAATCACGGGCCACTTTGGCCCCAACAATATCGTTTCTGCCGGAAGTATTGCGGTAACATGCATTCTCCCGTCCCCTTTGATCCCTGTGAAAGGTATTTCCTTTGCAGGCCGGGTAAGAAGGTTTCACCTCTTCCCAGCCGTTCATCATTCCGATGCGTATGGTTTTGGGAGCGGAGGGTTTTTCAGGTGCAGGAGTTCCTTTAAATTTCCGGATATTATCTATCATCTGGAAGTAATATACATCCCCCCTGTCCCCCCATCCTTTGTTGGGTTCCAAATCCCGGCTGTGTTCCCAGTCAAATTCATCCACAAACGAAAAAGGATCTCCGGTCCATTTGTCTTGGGGTAACCACAGTCCGGCGATAAATTCATTCCATCCGGTAATGAAAACCAGTTCCGGATCGAGTTCAAAAGCGCGGTCCCATTGCTCCTGAAAATTCCAGCCATAGAGATAACCTTCCACCCTGGGATCAAACCCGTTTCGCTGGCTGTAACTTCTTCCGAAAGAGCCGGGAAGGTTAAAAGCGCTGCAATGACCTTTGGTCTGCGGGCAAGCATTCTGTGCGACACCTACCGTGACCTGTTCAAACCGCCCGTTTTCCGATCTGACGTACCCATGCTGCGGATAATTTTCAAGCCATCCCCACTGGTCATTACGCCGGGGCCCATTCACATAATCGGGTTGTGCGGGTCTGAAAGTGAAGAAGTTCCTGATTTCCTGGTCAGGTTGTGAGTTGGATAAACTGTCAGGATAAGCCATTATGCAAGGCTTTCCTTTCCAGTAAAACCACAAATCCTGATATTTTCCTGGTTTATATACATCGCAATACAATTTTCGGAGTGAAACCAATGCGTGAGGAACCGGGCCAAAGGGAAGCATAAAAGCAATTTTAGGCACATTCACTCCCTCCCGCCGGGCCTGATCCCAGGTTTTCATCAAGACTTCATAAGACTCTTTCCAGGTGATGTCTCCATTCGTACAATCGAAAAAAACGGCATCAATTCCCGCATCGGCAAGCCACTCGGCATGTTTTCGCAACACCCAGGGATCGGTGGTTTTATAATATCCCAACAAAGGTTGTTCCCAATAAAAAAAACCCGGCTTTTTTGTTCCCCACGCCGGATGGTCGTAATTTTTCATGGCTTCGGGATACTTTCTGACAATTTCGGTAATGTTTTTTACCTGAAAGGTAGTGTCGTCATTCCCCTGGTGCCAGGTCCAGTAAAAAATCGCCACATATTTATCCTTTCTGGGGCCACCGGTTTCTTCAAAACCCGCTAATTTCCGACCCAAGGCATCGGTGGCAGGGAGACCATTTCCATAATTTACCGGGGAAGACTGAGCTCGGGCTAAACCACCCACTCCAAAAAGGGAAAAAAGCAGGAATATTCCATGGATATTTAAATTCATACCAGATCTGTAATTTATTGAGATTACTTCATCTTTCGGGTAATGACATACTCTCCGCCTGAGAGTGACTTTTGAAAAGTACCCTCTCTGAAATCAGAGCGGTCTGTTTGAATCGTGTTCTGTCCACTTGCAATATCTACCTGATCATATTCATGGACAGGAATCCTGAACATTGCCGTTGTTCCCTTCGGAACGGTAATCTGATACACAATCTCCCGGGATTCGTTTTTCTTCCAATCAGACACAATATAGCCATAAGGAGTTTTACAGGAAGTTTTTACATAAAGCAATCCATCGGGGGTATGTGGTTCGAGGTGAAATTTCTGAAACCCGGGATATGAATGATCAGGACGGATCCCTCCGAGCCAGCGGTAAAACCATTCGGAGACACTTCCGAACATGGGATGACAATTAGAATAGGTGTTGTCACTTTCCCGCCATGTCTCCCAGAGTGTGGTTGCACCCTGACCAATCATATAACCCCATCCCGGGAAAGCCTGATTGTTCACAATATCAAAGACACGCTGAGTCAAACCATTCTGAGACATTGCTTCCAAAACGAACTTGGTACCGAAAATGCCGGTGGTAAAATGTCCGTTTAAACCGTTATCTACAGCAGCAATCAACGAATCAACCGCCGCCTGTTTTTCGTTTTCAGGAATTACCCCGGAAAAGAGCAAAGCGGCATATAATGTCTGTCGGTTTACCTTATCCAGATTCTGTCCCTGATTCTTCCAGAACTTTTCATACAGTTCCCGGCTGATGTCGGACTCCAGTTTTGCAAACCGCTTTTCATTTACCTGGTCGCCCATCATGGAAGCAAAGCGTTTCATTATTCCTGCAACCTGCAGATAGTGGCAGGTTCCGGTAATCTGCACTGGGACAGGCATCATCGATTCATGATCGCCTAGTCCTTTACTGATGATTAAATCAGGATGCAAGCGGGATACTTTATCCATCCATTTCAGGTCCAGAGGGTACATTTCCTCCACAATTCCCTTGTCCTGGTAATACTCCAGCAGCTTATCCTGAAGAAAAATGAACGCTGATTCCCAACTGATCCCGCAATATTTCAAACCCACATAGGGAGCCGTATCCACAAATACGGAATCATTCATCGCATCCACCCAATCATAAATGGCTTTCCGGTAAAAGTCATGCATGTCAAAATTACAGATGTACGATTCGGCAACCGCATTGATGTCGCCCCCGTACCCGAAACGTTCACGTGCGGGGCAATCGGACTGGACGCTGACCAGATTGGATTTGAAGGTCCGGAGGGTTATTTTCTGTATGGTGTTCAGCAGATCGGAAGAACAGTTGAAATGGTTACACTCCTCCACCGCTGTATTCAAAGCCAGACCACAGATATCGGACAAGGCAGGCAGATATTTCAGTCCTTTGATTTCCATATACCGGAAAGTATGGAAAGTAAATTCGGGTGAATACCATACTTCCGAATCTCTTCCAAACACATAAGCATCCGTTTGCCAGGCGATATCCGGAGATCCGGGTCCTCCTGTACCCTTTTTCTTAATCTGTCCGCATACAGCGGTCATCGGATTCAGACTTTTATTCCCGTAAATGCGTTCACCAAAGCGGAAAATAACCGTATCTCCGGGGTTTCCCTTCAACCTGATTTTATAACTCCCTGCAAAATTGGTCCCCATATCGACCAGGTAAGTTCCCTCTTCAGGAATGGAAATGTTTACCGGATCTATCCTCGCCGTAATCTTCACAGGTGGGAAAAAACGGGGTTGAAGAATCCCTCCGGGCCCTTTTACCACGCAGGATTTCATCCATTCGCCATCGTCATAATCAACCTTGTCCCACCCCGGAATTTCCAGACGGGCATCGTAATGTTCACCAAGATAAACATTGTTTTTCAGGATAGGTCCATCTAAAAATTTCCAGGAATGGTCGGTAAATATCTCGGAAACCTTTCCATTGGCATATTCAATGACCAAACATGCAGTGAAAGCCGGAATACCGACGGGCAATGTATTCCTTAGGTTGAGATATCCCCACATTTGCAAGGGGAGTGGATTAAAAAAACCATTCCCCAGCATAATTCCCAAACAGTTTTTCCCAGGTCGCAGCTTTGGGGTAAGGTCATACTCAGAATAATAAACCCGCTTGCTGTAGTCAGTCCAGGCCGGATCCAGATACACATCACCGATCCGTTCACCGTTTAAACTTGCCCTGTAATATCCTGCAGCTGTGATAAAAAATGAAGCTTTCCTTATATCCCCAACGGGAACATCGAACTCTTTCCTGAAAAGCGGAGCAGGACGAGTGGAGTACATCGCTTCCGGATTGGTTAACTCCTGCGAACAGTTGCTGATCCATTTGCATGTGTCTGAAAAACCGGTATTTTGATTAATTCCTTCGACTGAAGCCGCCAGTCCGGAAAATACTACATAAAAAATCAGAAACAGAAACGGTTTATTCATGGTTGTTTTGAATTATTTTTATTTTCTTATTTACTATAAATTATAAAAGCAAATATCTTTAATTTTCCGCAGGTATCCATATCCCTTTTGCCTTTCTTAAGCCCATCTGAACTTATACCCTCTCCTCCAAAGAACACCTTAACCGTTAGTCACTACCCGTAAATCATTTTTATGAATAATCACTATTTTTAGGGGTTGGAATGGCTGTTTTGAGACCAGACACTTTTCCGTTAACCGTTTGTTTTTCTGAAAGTTGTCCAGGCAAAGGAGTTTATCAGAAAGTTTCCCTTGGGGAACCAACTAAAACAGAAGTGATTTTAAGGAATTCAACATAAACCCAGTCAATATCTTTCAGATTTCAACATGAGCGAAGATAAGCAAATGAATAAGGAATATATATTCCGCATCAACAGAACATTTGATCACATCGAATCCCATTTGGAAAAACCGATGACTTTGGAGGAACTGGCTAATGTAGCCAACTTTTCCAGGTTCCATTTCAACAGAATTTTCCAATCGATTGTGGGAGAAACTCCTTTTCAGTTTATCCT
>Ga0116193_1002922_pt1 | contig 12612 bp, 11 predicted proteins | sample AD_UKC115_MetaG_FD_89892 | JGI IMG/M metagenome (GOLD analysis project Ga0116193, IMG submission 89892) | Active sludge microbial communities of municipal wastewater-treating anaerobic digesters from Hong Kong - AD_UKC115_MetaG | ecosystem: Engineered > Bioreactor > Anaerobic > Digestate... | reverse complement strand
GCCCAAGGTCACGCCTGCGCTTGAATTCGCCTTGGACAGCCTGAAATTCATCCATCGGGATGATGGCTTCGTGCGTGTCCTCAACAAAATACTGGGGAAGCTCACCGTGATTCTTTTTACGATCCTTGCTGCGGCACAGGCGGCTTCTTACTTGCTGCCTACGAACACATGAAGACACAGAGCAAGGATATAGAAAGACAGAAGTTCCTGAAAAACGATGCTCTCTCCGGTGCGGATAACACATCCCTTGTCGTGACGCTTGCATCGATGAACCTGTATCTGCATGATATCGGAATAGACAAGAGTCCAATTGCTTATAAGGATTCCCTAATCGACACATCCGATAAGGTCTACGATGTGATCATGACGAATCCGCCCTTCGGTACACGTCCTCAGGGCAGCGTTGAGGTTTCCGCAAACAGACTGGAATTCATCAAGACGTCCGATAACCAAGTTAATTTTCTACAGCACATCATGTCCATCGTCAGGACAGGCGGTCGTGTCGGTGTTGTCCTCCCGGATAGCGTACTGACAGATACCGGTTCTACGGAAAAGGTGCGTGAAAAGCTGATGAAGGACTTCAATCTTCACACGATCCTGCGCCTGCCGACCGGAATTTTCTATGCGAACGGCGTCAAGACGAACGTTCTCTTTTTTGAAAAGGGAGAACCGACCAAGTATATATGGGTGTATGACTATCGTACAGGCATTAAGCATACACTTGCTACAAAACCGATGACAAGAGCACATCTGCAGGAGTTCGTTGACTGTTACTGCTCTGGTCATATGGAAGACAGGAAGCAGACCTATTCCGAAGAAAATCCGAACGGAAGATGGAGATGCTTTACGGAGGAAGATGTCAAAAAGGCTGATAATCTCGATTTCAAGTGGCTTGACCTTGAAGAAAAGGATGAGCGTACAATTACAGAAGTCCTTGATGATATGCAGGATGAATCAGATGGCATTGCTGCTGCAGTCGCATCCCTGAAAGAATTGCTGGGAGGGATTGAAGCGTGATTGATACAGATAACATAAAAAATCGGATTCTTGAACTGGCTTTTCGAGGGCAATTAACATTTCAAAGTGATAGCGATGTACCAGCCACGGTAATTGTCAGTAAGTTTCATAATCTTTCTCCAAAAAGAAAACGTTTATTATCGGATGAGAAATTTGAAAAGCCCTACGATATACCAGCCACTTGGACTTGGGTTCGATTGGGAGAAATAGCATCATATGGTGATACGCCAAACAAAGTGATGGCCAACGATGTTGATCCATCAACGTGGATATTAGATCTTGAAGATATCGAATCCTGTGGCAGGTTACTTACGAAGACAAGGGCATTAGACAAAACGTCAATTGGTGAAAAAACATCTTTCAAAGAAGGGCAGGTACTGTATAGTAAACTGCGTCCCTATTTAAAAAAAGCCATAATCGCAGATGAAGATGGTATCTGTACTCCTGAATTAATAGCTTTTGACACATTCACTAATATAAATCCCCGATATGTAATGAGGTATCTTATTAGCCCCTATGTTGACAAGGCTATAAATCAGCGTTCGTATGGAATCAAAATGCCCAGAGTGGATGCTAGCTTTATGGTAAATCTGCCAGTTCCTTTACCACCACTTTTAGAACAGGAACGCATTGTTGAGAGAATCGAAGACACCTTTTCAGCGCTTTCTGTCATAGATGACCTTCAGACCCGCTATGCCTCTGACCGTGATGTGTTGAAAGGCAAACTCATCGATGATGCAATCTGCGGTAAGCTGACGAAGCAGCTGCCGGAGGATGGTACTGCTGAAGAACTATATCAGCAAATACAGGAAGAGAAGAAGCGTCTTGAGAAAGAAGGGAAAATCAAAAAGAACAAGAAACTGCCTGAAATTACTGAGGATGAGATTCCGTTTGATATTCCGGCAAATTGGAAATGGGTAAGAATTTGTGATATATTCGATCTTCAATCCGGAAAAAATATAACGGCATCAGATATTTATGATGATAAGACAAATGAGCATCATTTCCCATGTTATGGTGGTAATGGATTAAGGGGATTTGTTTCTGAAAGCAATCGATGTGGCGACTTTGCATTAATCGGGCGTCAGGGTGCTTTATGCGGAAATATCAATTTTGCACACGGTGATTTCTATGCAACTGAACATGCTGTTGTGGTTAATCATTTTGGCATTTGTGATTATAAATGGACAGGGATGTTCCTTAATGCACTTAATCTTAATCAATATGCTACAGCAACAGCACAACCAGGTTTGGCTGTTGGTAAAATTAATAAGGTTTTGATTCCTTTGCCGCCGCTTTTTGAGCAGCAACGCATCGTAGAAACTTTGGATACGTTGCTCGAAAATATGTAGGTGGACTATGGGAAGAAAAAATTACGAGAAAGATTGCTTCGACTATGCCTGCAAAGACATTAAGCAGTTGAGACGTTGGAAGGATATCTCTGCCGAGCATCAGGAGCGCCCGGATTTCATTTTTCTTAATGGCGATAAAAGAATCGGATTAGAGCATTTTCTTATAGACACTCTTCTGAACGAGAAGCAGGATTCGCAAAGCCGTCACCGGGAGCACGATATCTACAAGGTATATGACAAATATAAGGATGGCGGATACGACCGCAATCCGGAAGGCGCTCTCCATGGCATAGAGAATCTGTTTAACAAAGATCTTAAAACCGAAATCGACTTTGATTACCAGGTATTCATTAGCACACTCACAGAAGTGTTCAACAAGCATCTGTCGCGTGTAGAGGAGTATCGGTCACAGGGACTCGAAAGCCTCGGCTTTCTGATGGAGATACGAGTTCCTCGGATGGAATACCTCGTCACCGATATGAACCTGCGGATACATAAGCAGTGCCTCAACGAATTTCCTCTGACGGCAGATATGTGGAAAGTGGTCTCTCAGTTTGACAAGATCGACTTCCTGATCATCACCGTAATCGACGGTTTCAGAAACAGGCACCATTCCTATATGGTCGATAAAACATACAAGCCGAAGCTTTATCATCGCTTTGATCTTGTCAATCAGGGCTTGCCGTGGCACATGAAGCTGAACGTGATCAAGGATAACGATGAATAAAACGGCCAGACATGAGGCTTTCTCACATCTGACCGTTATTCTTTTGCTCCGCTTAGAGGCTGTTCTTAAAGACCTTGTTTTCCAAAATCCCTAAGTCCGACCATCTAACGTGAGGCAATTTATTCAACTATTGAAATGCTTTAAGAATCAAAGCTTAGGGCCTGCCTCAACAAGAGCCTTGCCGTCTGCGTTTGTCTCATACTTCTTGAAGTTCTTCTGGAAACGTGCTGCAAGATCCTGAGCCTTCTTGTCCCATTCAGAAGCATCCTTGTATGTGTCACGAGGATCAAGTATGCCTGTGTCAACACCGGGAAGCTGTGTAGGTACTTCGAAATCGAAAACAGGAATCTTCTTTGTAGGAGCCTTGAGTACATCGCCTGAAAGGATAGCGTCGATGATTCCGCGTGTATCCCTGATGGAGATTCTCTTTCCTGTGCCGTTCCAGCCTGTGTTAACAAGGTAAGCCTTGGCGCCTGACTTCTTCATCTTCTTTACAAGCTCCTGAGCGTACTTTGTAGGGTGAAGCTCGAGGAATGCCTGACCGAAGCAAGCTGAGAATGTAGGTGTAGGCTCTGTTATACCGCGCTCTGTACCTGCAAGCTTTGCAGTAAATCCGGAAAGGAAGTAATACTGTGTCTGCTCAGGTGTGAGGATAGAAACAGGAGGGAGTACGCCGAAAGCATCAGCTGAAAGGAAAATAACGTTCTCTGCAGCAGGGCCTGATGAAACATCGCGGACCTTCTGAACGATATTTGTAATATGGTCAATAGGGTATGATACACGGGTGTTCTCTGTAACTGACTTGTCTGCAAAATCAATCTTGCCGTCAGCATCTACAGAAACGTTCTCGAGAAGAGAATTTCTCTTGATAGCGCCATAGATATCAGGCTCAGCGTCCTTGTCAAGGTTGATAACCTTAGCGTAGCAGCCGCCCTCATAGTTAAATACGCCTTCATCATCCCAGCCGTGCTCGTCGTCACCGATAAGGAGTCTCTTAGGATCAGTTGAAAGTGTTGTCTTGCCTGTTCCGGAAAGTCCGAAGAAAATTGCCGTATGCTCACCCTTGAGGTCAGTATTTGCAGAGCAGTGCATAGAAGCCATGCCCTCGAGCGGCTTGTAGTAGTTCATCATTGAGAACATACCCTTCTTCATCTCTCCGCCGTACCATGTGTTGAGGATAACCTGCTCCTTGGAAGTAATGTTGAACATTACAGCTGTCTCAGAATTGAGACCGAGCTCCTTAAAGTTATCTACCTTGGCAAAAGATGCTGTATAAACCTTGAAGTCAGGAACGAAGTTTGCCTGTTCTTCAGCAGTAGGCTTAATGAACATATTTCTTATGAAATGAGCCTGCCAAGCAACCTCCATGATGAAACGGACTGCCATTCTCGAGTTCTTGTTAGCTCCGCAGAAAGCATCAACAACGTAGAGATTCTTGTTGGAAAGTTCCTTGATTGCGATTTCCTTGACAGCAGCCCATGCTTCAGCTGAAGCGGGGTGGTTATCATTCGGATAATCAGGTGTTGTCCACCATACCGTGTTCTTGGAGTTCTCATCCATAACGATGTACTTATCCTTAGGAGAACGTCCTGTATAAATACCTGTCATTACGTTAACGGTATCAAGTTCAGTAAGCTGACCCTTCTCGTAGCCTTCAGGTGCAGCCATCTCATCGTTGAAGAGCTCTTCATACGAAGGATTGTACTTGATGCTCTTGACGCCGTTAATGCCATACTGTGTCAAATCAATGTTTGCCATGTTAGTGACCTCTTTTCTTTAAAATTAACACTGTCATTATAACTCTTGAACATGAATAATTTGTTCGTAAAATTTACAATAATGATGTCAAAATGCGTGAAAATTGTATTAATCTTGCGGATAAATTTGTTATTCCGTCAGAATGATTTTCATTTTTGTCGCTTTTCGAAAAGTATATTTACGCTATTTGGATATTTGGACATCTCTGTCGACCGATTTGTTCTTTTTGCCTGATATTATGAGGTTGATGAGCTTCGTGTCGACCGCATGCAGAATCGCGGCTAATGTAATACTTCCCATAAATGTTGCAAAATAATACATAAATGTATTGTTTACGTTGCAGAACAAAAGAAAAATCCTGTGCGACAGGTATAGTTCGAGTGATATTCTACCGAGAAAATCAAGAGCTTTATTAGAGAATTTGAACTTCATCATTATTATCACCAGTGTAAGCACAAATACTATAGAAGCGGGAAGCGCGGCCAGATAGGTTTTGAACTTGTCCATATAGCCCGTATAATTGCCATGTTCGGTCCAGTAGCCGAATTCTCCGGCTACTTTGCGTGACCAGATGAAAAGAAGTATGAATCCGGCAATACCGACCGGGGCGATTACGTAGTAGGTCTTCTTGCAGAAAGCTTCAATCGGTTTTCTGAATTTTGCATAGAGCATTCCTACGAAGAACAGCCACAGCTCGTTATACCACCACTCACCCTTGAACCATGTCCCTGCACTCGGAGTTGTGGTGTCGTGACCCTGAAACAGCGAAAATGCTGTCAGTCCGGCAATGAAAATCGCCATTAGCGGGAAAGACAGCCAGTCTTTCTTTATGAATCTGAACAGTAAATAGAAAGCAAGATAAAGAATTGCTATGACGACGATGTACCACATGTGGTTGTTGAATAATACGATGCCTGTAAGATATTTGATCTTGAGCGATACATCTGCCTTGAGAAAACCCTGTGTATCATTCGTGAGAAGGTCAATTATAAGAAAAGCAAGACTGCATACGTAGAAAGGGATGACTATCTTTGAGAAACGTTTCCTGAAGAATGTCTTGAGATATCCGGGCTTTGTCTTATAGCTGAGATAAAGACCGTAGCCAGAGAAAAACAGAAACACACCGGTAAAAAGAACGCCGCAGTCATTAAAGACCGTAATAGGACCGAGATCCTTCTGAGCAAAGTTCGACGCCGTCTGCGTGAGATGATGTGTCATGATAAGCAGAGCCATCATTCCCTGAACCCCTTTTGCTACAGATAAATCGATGTAATCCTCGTGAATAGCGGACTGTCTGAAGCCCGCGAATTTTACTCCGCTGACAAGAATCAGAAAAAGAGCAATAAGATAAATATTGATAACGTTTGGCATAAATATTACCCCTCTTTATAATTTGCTTAAGCATAGTTAAAAAGTGATTCCCGGTCAATGAAGTTTCAGAAAATTCTCGTGATAAAAATGCACAAAGTTTGTAACGTCAGATAAAGCAATATGCGAGTAAAAAAAACCATATCTTCATATAACGGAAGATATGGCATATGGTGGGGCTGGTGGGACTTGAACCCACATGATTTTAAGGTCGGCAGATTTTGAGTCTGCTGCGTCTGCCATTCCGCCACAACCCCGAGCGTTAAAGCAAGGTAATTATAGACAAGCAATAATTATTTGTCAATTTTAGACGCTGATATTGATTTTGAATTGCACTCAGTTTAAACTCAGTGCATTGGTTCTTTAAGCGACCCGGCGAGGTCGTAAGGGCATATTAATATCCTTATATTTGCCGGGCGTGTCATAAACAGAGCTGAAAGGAGTTAATATGGTACTTGTTCCAAGTCATACACTGATGGACGCGGCTGCTGTCAACAGGGCACTCGTCAGAATTTCACATGAGATTGTAGAACAGAACAGCGGTCTTGATAATGTTGCCATTATCGGCATACAGAAGCGTGGAGTGCCGCTCGCCTCAAGGATAAGAAAAAATCTTGAAGAGATCGAAGGTGTCAGGGTTCCGATGGGAATACTTGATATCACATTCTACCGCGATGATTTATCGACACTCAGCGCGCACCCGGTTGTAAACGGCACTGACATTCCATTTGACGTAAACGATAAAAAAATAATACTGATTGATGATGTTCTCTATACAGGCAGAACCACAAGGGCTGCGATAGAGAACATTTTCGATATGGGGAGGCCTGCAAATATTCAGCTTGCCATCCTTATAGACCGCGGTCACAGGCAGCTGCCGTTCAGGGCTGACTATGTCGGAAAGAATGTGCCGACTTCGTTAAGCGAGCACATTGATGTTGAAGTAACGGAAGTTGACGGCAATGACCGCGTGCTTCTGCTCAAGGAGGAATAAGATGGGACTTAAGAGCAAAGATCTTCTTGGTATGAAGCAGCTGACGCCTGAGGAGATTATGGAGATTCTTGATACAGCGAAAACCATGAAGCTTGTTATTGCTTCCTCCAATAAGAAGACTTCTCACCTTCAGGGCAAGTCTGTTGTTACGCTGTTTTATGAGAACAGCACGAGGACAAGGCTGTCATTCGAACTTGCTTCAAAGTACATGGGTTCGGCTTCTGCAAACATAACGACTTCGGGAAGCTCGGTAGCAAAGGGTGAATCGCTGCTTGATACGGCGAGAACGATTGATATGATGGGAACTGACATAATAATAATGAGACATAACCAGTCCGGTGCCCCTCATTTTATTGCGCCACATCTCAAGGCTTCGGTTGTCAACGCCGGCGACGGCATGAATGAACATCCGACGCAGGCACTTCTCGATATGCTTACGATGTATGAGAGATTCGACACCTTTGAAGGTAAGAATATTGCTATCTGCGGTGATGTTTACCACAGCCGTGTTGTCAGATCAAATGCAATCGGTCTGTCAAAGCTCGGTGCGCATGTTACGGTGTACGGACCGAGAACGATGATGCCTGTAGGAATAGAGAAGATGGGTGTAAGAGTTGCGGACAGCGTTGAAGATGCCGTCAGAGACGCTGATGCCGTAATGGGACTTAGAGTTCAGCTTGAAAGACAGCAGAAATCACTTTTCCCGTCAGTTGCCGAATATTCAAGATTCTATTCAATTACACAGGATATGCTGGCACTTGCCAAGCCTGATGCTTTCCTTATGCATCCGGGACCCTGCAATCACGGAGTTGAACTTCCGACTGCGGTTTATGACTGCGAACAGTCAGTTATCAATGAACAGGTTACCAACGGAGTAGCTGTGAGAATGGCAGTTTTATATCTGCTGATGGCAAGGAGAAACAATCTATGAGAACAATTCTTAAGAACTGCAAAGTGGCCGGCAGACCCGGACAGAATGTCATTTATATCGACGGCGGTAAATTTGCCGATGCCTTTGAGGAATCCGCCGCAGACGAAGTAATCGATGTGAAGGGCAGAACAGTCGTTCCGGGACTTGTTGACATGCATATTCATCTTAGAGAACCCGGATATGAGTATAAGGAAACAATCGCGACAGGATGCGCGAGCGCGGCAAAAGGCGGATATACAAGTGTCTGTCCTATGCCTAATACAAAGCCTGTTGCCGATAACGCAGCTGTTATTGAAGCTGTTGTAAAGAAAGCGCAGGAGGCCGGACTTTGCAGAGTATATCCAATAGGTGCCGCCACAAAAGGCATCGAAGGTGATCAGATATCCGAGATGGGACTTATGAAGGAAGCGGGTATAGTTGCTGTTTCTGATGACGGACGGCCGATTAAGAACGCCGGAATCATGCGCAAGGTCCTTGAATATTCTTCGGACTTTGACCTTCCGGTTCTCAATCACTGTGAAGACAAAGACCTGTCTGAAGGTGCAATGAATGAGGGTGAGGTATCCACATCCATAGGAATAAGAGGCATTCCCACAGCAGCGGAAGACATTATGATTGCAAGAGACATTATTCTTTCTGAATATCTTAATATTCCCGTACATATCTGTCATGTCAGCACAATGGGCGGCGTGAGGATGATAAGGGAGGCAAAGGCACGCGGGGTAAAGGTTACCTGTGAGACCTGCCCGCACTATTTCACCATGACGGACAGGCTTTGCGAAAATTATGACACCAACTTCAAAATGCATCCGCCGCTTCGCACTGAAGAACACAGACTGGCGATAATTGCAGGAATTAAGGACGGAACCATTGACGCGATAGCGACGGACAATGCACCTCATCACCAGGATGAGAAGGAATGTGAATTCTCGAACGCTATGAACGGAATATTAGGTTCTGAAACTGCGTTCGCTTTGGGGTATACTTATCTTGTCAGGACAGGAGAGATTACTCTTGAACGTCTTGTGGAACTCATGTGCCACAACCCGTCTATGATTCTGAAGCTCGGCAGAGGCGGTATGAATACCGGAGACGATGCCGATCTTGCAGTATTCGACGTTGATAATGAGTTTGTTTTCGACAAGAACAGTATGCTGTCAAAGTCGCGCAATACACCTTATGACGGATGGAAGCTCTATGGTGAGACAATTATGACAATCATGGGAGGAAAGAAGACTTATGAGAAACTTTGCTGACGATCTGGTGAGGAAAATCGCGCAATGCGGCAATCCGACAGTGATGGGTCTTGATCCAAAGCTCGAGTATATTCCGGGTTCAATCAAGGAACATGCCGAACAGGTGTTTCCGGACGAGCCGCTCAAAGCTACAGCCAAGGCAATCTGGCTTTTCAACAAAGTGCTTATTGACAGTGTCTGCGACATAATTCCTGCTGTCAAACCTCAGTTCGCATACTATGAGATGTACGGCGTTGAAGCCATCAAGACTCTTGCGCTTACAATCAAATATGCACAGAAGAAGGGAATGCTCGTAATAGCTGACTGCAAGAGAAACGACATAGGTTCAACCGCGTCTGCCTACGCTGAGAGTGTTCTCGGCAATACAGATGTTCTATTAAACGAGAACAGAACAATGTTTGGTGCTGACAGCGCGACTGTAAACGCCTATCTTGGCATTGACGGGGTAAAACCGTTCATCGATGTGTCGGCAAGAGAAGGCAGGGGTCTGTTCTGTCTTGTAAGAACTTCTAATCCTTCAGCCGGAGATATTCAGGACCTTGTTCTGTCTGACGGACGCAAGGTTTACGAGGCCGTTGCCGATAAGGTCAATGAATGGGGCGTAAGCCTTAAGGGAGAAGAGGGTTTCTCTTCACTCGGCGCCGTTGTCGGTGCCACATGGCCTGAACAGGCTGTCGATGCCAGAAAGAGAATGCCGGAAGCATTGATTCTTGTTCCGGGTTACGGCGCTCAGGGTGCCGGAGCAGACAGCGCGGTAGCATCATTCACTGCTGACGGCAGAGGTTCAATAGTCAATGCATCGAGGAGCCTTATGTGTGCATGGAAGAACAGGAGCGACCTTGATCCTGATGATTTTGCCACGGCTACACGTGATGAAGCCATAAATATGAGAAACAGCCTTAACGAAGCTCTGAAGAATCGTAAGTATATCTGAGGTAAGTGATGGAATATAAGAAAGAATACAAATGCAGCGTTCTGTCCAGAGAAATGCTTCTCGGAGACACTGCGTATATTGAGCTGAACTGTCCTGATATTGCGCGGACAGCCAGACCGGGACAGTTTGTAAATGTATCCTGTTCGAGATTTCTCAAGCGGCCGTTCGGTATTGCTTCTGTTGACCGTGACAGCGGAAGCTTTTTTATAGGTGTAAAATCAATCGGATCCGGTACAGGCGAGATAATTACACTTGACCGAGGTGATGAAGTTGATGTGCTTGGTCCGTTGGGAAACGGCTTTGATCTGGATTCATTCGGCTCATATATTCTTGTGAGCGGCGGAACCGGCGTTTTCCCGGTTAATTTTGCAGCACAGTATCTGGAATCCTCCGGTAAGAATTTTACCGTTGTTCAGGGCTTCGGAGACGCATCGCAGGTGGTGCTCAACAGACCTTCATATGTCCTGACTACGGACTCCGGCGATTGCGGAATCAAAGGAACGGCCATTGCAGGTCTTGATACTCTTGATAAATGTGTATGCGGCAGTTCTTCATGCATTATCTGCGTCGGACCGGTTCCGATGATGAAGGCCGTAAGCGGCTGGGCATTGAATCATTCAATGAAGTGCTATGTGTCAATGGAGCAGCGGATGGCATGCGGAGTAGGCATCTGCCTGTGCTGTATTGTCAAAGTAAAAGCTGATAACAAAGACGGTTTTGTAAATGTCCGTTGCTGCAAAGACGGACCGGTATTTGACAGTAGTGAGGTGATCTGGTGAGTTCCGTATCTGTAAAAGTTGGGAGTGTTCCCCTTAAAAGTCCTCTTATTCTTGCGTCCGGAACCTGCAATTTCGGCCGTGAATTAGCCGGATATTATGATCTGTCAATTCTGGGCGGAATGTCTTCAAAGGGTCTGACTGTCAATCCGAGAGCAGGCAACTCCGGTGTCAGAGTGGCTGAAGCCGACTCCGGTATGCTCAACTCGGTTGGGCTTCAGAATCCCGGTGTTGATTATTTTATTGAACACGACCTTGATTTTATGAAGTCAACGGGTGCTGCCGTGATTGTAAATGTAGCGGGTCACTGCTTTGATGATTATCTTGAGATGTGCCGTAAACTTGACAAGTATTCTTCGTTGATAGATGTACTGGAAATCAATCTGTCATGCCCGAACGTAAAGGCCGGATGCATGACGATAGGATCTGATCCGGAAGCCGTAAAACACCTTGTGTCTAAATTGAGAAAAGCAACAGGGCTTCCGCTCTGGGTCAAACTTACTCCGAATGTCACCGATATCAGAGCCACTGCACTTGCGGCGCAGGAAGGCGGCGCGGATGCTGTTGTACTTATAAACACACTGCTCGGAATGAAGATTGACATCCGCACAAGAAGGCCTGTGCTTAACAACAATACAGGCGGTTATTCGGGTCCCGCTGTCAAGCCGGTTGCCGTAAGAATGGTTTCAGAGTGCTATCAGGTTCTGGATATTCCTATTGTCGGCTGCGGAGGAATAAGCTGTGCCGATGATGTGATCGAATTTATGATTGCCGGAAGTTCGGCCGTAGAAATCGGAACGGCAAACCTTATTCATCCTACATGCCCGGTCGGAATCACGGAGGATCTCGTCAGGTATTCCGAGGAGAACAACATATCATTAAGTGAATTAACAGGCTCTTTGAAGCTCTGGTAATATTGGGAGGATATACAATGGCAGACAAAATAGCAGAGGCTTTGTTCGAGACAAAAGCAATCAAGGTTGCTCCGTCAGATACGCCTTTCTGGTATACATCCGGAAGGCTCGGACCGTTCTTTATCAACACTCATTTTCTTCTCGAAAATGAGGCGGCAGCGGGAGAAGTTCTCAAGAGGATAGAAGCAGCCATAAAGGACGACAGAAAGACCGCGCCATCGAAGATTTTCGACATGCTTCTTGCTTATTACAACAAGAACGGCACATTCAGAATGACGATGGATATACTGGCCAAGATGGCATCAGAGCTTGATTTTGACTATATTTCCGGCGGCGAGAGAAGAGATTTCTTTTTCTCAATGATGCCGGCATATCTGCTTGGAAAGCCTCACCTTACGATTTATAAAGACTTAACCTGCTGCTATAACGAGGATTTGACAGCAGACGGAATTACAGCGCCTGAGCTTAAAGGCAGGAAAGCTCTCCATATAGCGGATCTTGTGACGGAAGCCTCAAGCTATGAGAGGGCATGGATACCTGTTATTCGCGGTCTTGGTTCTGATATTACGGATACAATCGCCGTTG
>Ga0116193_1002921_pt1 | contig 12617 bp, 10 predicted proteins | sample AD_UKC115_MetaG_FD_89892 | JGI IMG/M metagenome (GOLD analysis project Ga0116193, IMG submission 89892) | Active sludge microbial communities of municipal wastewater-treating anaerobic digesters from Hong Kong - AD_UKC115_MetaG | ecosystem: Engineered > Bioreactor > Anaerobic > Digestate... | reverse complement strand
GCTGGGCGCCACCGCGCGCAACCGCCGCATCCAGCTGGAGCCGCTGCACCCGCGCGATGCGGCGCAGCGCGCCGTGCAGGCCACCGCCAGCGGGCCGGTGGCGCTGGTGTTCGGCCGCGAGCGTACCGGCCTGAGCAACGAGGAACTGCAGCTCTGCCATGCGGCGGTGCATATCCCGTCGGATCCGGAATTCAGTTCCTTGAACCTGGCTGCCGCGGTGCAGGTACTGAGCTACGAGCTGCGCTGCGCGCTGCTGGGCGATGCCGGCGGGATCGGGCAGGACGCCGTGCGCACCGCGCCGCCCGGCGCAGGCGCGGCGTCGCACGCCGAGCTGGAAGGCTTGTTCGCGCAACTCGCGGAGACCCTCGACCAGATCGATTTCCACAAGGGGCGCGCGCCGGAATCGGCGATGCGCAAGCTGCGCCGGCTGTACCTGCGCGCCAACCTCGACAGCGCCGACGTGCGCCTGCTGCGCGGAGTGCTGGCCGATGCGCAGCGCATGGCCCGGCTGGCCGGGCAGGCGGGTTCCGCCGGGTGAAAAATCGGGTAGGCTCCGCACGGGGATCTGGGAAGCGCATCACATTGTCCTTCTTCTCGACGCGAAGCCTGCGCTTGCTGCTGGCCTGCCTGTTCTGCCTGCCGATGGCCTGGGTGCCGTCCGCCCAGGCCCAGGACGCTGCGCCCGCGCAACCGCTCGACGACGACGCCAGCGTGCTGGTGCTCGGCCGGGTCAGCGACGATCCGAAATCCCACTACGACCAGCTCAAGCCGCTGCTCGACTACGTGGTGCCGCGCCTGGCCGGCGTCGGCATCCGCAGCGGCCGCATCCTGATGGCCAAGGACCTGCAGCAGATGACCAGCTACCTGCGCCGCGGCCAGGTCGACTGGATCAACGAGACCGCGGGCAACGCCGGCCTGCTCGAGCGCCGCGGCGTGGCCAAGGCCTTCCTGGTCACCGAGCGCGAGGGCGCGACCCGCTACCACAGCGTGTTCTTCGTCCGCCGGGACAGCCCGGTGCAGACGCTGGCGGATCTTGCCGGGCGCAGCGTGGCCTTCCAGAACCCGTATTCGACCAGCGCCTACTACCTGCCGGCCGCGCGCCTGCTCGATGAAGGCATGAAGCTGGAAGTGCTGCTGTCGCCGATGGACAAGCCGGTGCCGGGTGCGGTGGGCTACCTGTTCGCGCGCACCGAACTCAACATCACCACCTGGGTGCACAAGCGGCTGGTCGATGCCGGGGTGTTCAGCAACCTCGACTGGGCCAATCCGCAGCGGATGCCGCCCTCGTTCGCGCAGGACTTCCGCATCATCGGGGCGACCGAGGACGTGCCGCGCGCGTTGATGCTGACCCGCAAGGGCATGGATCCGAAGGTCGAGGCCCGCCTGCGCGAAGTGCTGATGGAAGCCTCGACCGATCCCGATGCCGGCGAGGTGCTGCGCCGCTTCATCGGCACCTCGCGGTTCGTGCCGATCGCCGACGAAGACCGGCGCGCGCTGGACAAGCTCGGCATCGGCGTGGCGCGCGTGCGCGCGGAGGTCGAGTGAGGCGGCCGCGGCTCGGCCTGCAGTCGCGGTTCATCGCCGCGATCCTCGCCCTGCTGGCGATCGTGGTGCTGGTGATGATGCTGATGTGGCAGCGCGAGCAGGCCAGCCAGCACGAAGTCAGCGACGTCACCCGGCAAGCCATGCACGGCCTGCTCTCGGAACAGGTGCGGGTGGACGGCGAGGCGGAGGTGCGCCAGCTCGCCGATGCGCTGACCAACCCGCTGTACTACTTCGACCTGGATGCGATCGGTGCGCTGGCGCGCGCCGCGTTGCGCGAGTCGGACGTCGAATACGTGCTGGTCTACGACCCGCAGGGGCGGATCCTGCACGACGGTTCCGGCGACATCGCCGCCTACGGCCAGCCGATGGGCGACGCGCTGGCCAAGGAAGTGATCGCCGCCCCCGGTCCGCACACCCGCGCGATCGGCCAGGTGCTGGACGTGTCCAGCCCGATCCTGGTCGGCGACCAGCGGCTCGGCGGGGTGCGCATCGGTTATTCGATGGCCGGCATGGCGCGCGCCGAAGAGCAGTCGATGCGCGGCTTGCGCGGCCGCATCGATGAAGTGGGCCGGCGCAATTTCGTCTGGCTGCTGCTGCTCTGCGTCGCTCTCGGCGCGGTGGGCCTGGCCGCGGCCGGCCTGGTGCAGCGGGTGCTGGTGCGGCCGATCAAGCAGCTGGGCGACGCCGCGCGCGAGATCGAAGTCGGCAATTTCACCTTGCCGGTGCCGCAGACCTCGCGCGACGACGAACTGGGCGACCTGGTGCGCACCTTCGACCGCATGCGCGAAAGCGTGGCCAAGCACGACCGCGACATCCGCCGCGTGGCCTACAGCGACGCCCTGACCGGCCTCTCCAACCGGCTCGCCTTCCGCGAATCGCTGGACCAGCGCCTGCGCGCGCTGCAGGGCGCGGGACGGCAACTGGCGCTGCTGTTCGCCGACCTCGACGACTTCAAGCGGGTCAACGACACCCTCGGCCACGAAGCGGGCGACGAAGTGCTGCTGCAGGTCGCCGGGCGCATCGACCGCGCGGTGAAATCCATCGACGGCGCGGACGCGATGGTCGCGCGCTTCGGCGGCGACGAGTTCGTGATCCTGCTGCAGGCCGGCGATGCCGAGCCGGACGGCGACGTGCGCGCGATGGTGACCCGGCTGGCGAAGGCGCTGGTCGTCGACCTGGGCGAGCCCTTGATCCTGCACGGGCGGCAGGTGTTCCTGGGGTCTTCGGTCGGGGTGGCGCTGTTCCCGGACGATGCCAGCAGCGCCTCGCTGCTGATGAAGAACGGCGACATCGCCATGTACCAGGCCAAGGTGGCCGGCAAGAACTGCTACCGCTTCTACAGCCGGACCATGGACCAGGCGGTGGAGCGGCGCATGCGCATGGAGCACGACCTGCGCGGCGCATGGGGCCGCGGCGAGCTGAGCCTGTCGTACCAGCCGATCTTCCGCACCCGCGACCGCGTGCTGGTCGGCGCCGAGGCGCTGCTGCGCTGGAACCATCCCGACGACGGCGCGATCTCGCCGGCGGTGTTCATCGAAGTGGCCGAGCAGAGCGGGCTGATCGAGTCGATCGGCCCGGAAGTGATGCGCGCGGCCTGCCAGGAAGCCGCGCGCTGGCGCACCCCGGATGGCGCCGGCGAGCCGCCGTTCGTCTCGGTCAACGTCTCCCCGCGCCAGTTGCGCAGCACCGACCTGGTCCAGCAGATCGGCACGGCCCTGCACGAGGCCGCGCTGTCGCCGGAGCGCCTGCACGTGGAGCTGACCGAGACCGCGGTGATCAGCGACGAGGCCAACGCCACCGCGCTGCTGGCGCGCCTGCGCGAGACCGGCGTGCGGGTCTGGCTGGACGATTTCGGCACCGGTTATTCCAGCCTCAGCCACCTGCGCCGCGTGCAGGTGGACGGCCTGAAGATCGACCGCAGCTTCATCACCGACCTGCTGCGCGACCCGGACGACCTGGCGCTGACCAGCGCGATCATCGCGATGGCGCATTCGATGGGGATCACCGTGGTCGCCGAGGGCGTGGAGAAGCAGGGCCAGTACGACCTGCTGCGCGAACGCGATTGCGACCTGGTGCAGGGCTACTGGCTGGGCCACCCGCTGACCGCGGCCGAATTCGCCAAGCTGGCCGGCTAGCGCCGCCTGCCGCCGCCCGCGCGCGGCAAGCGCGTTGCGCGCACTACAGCAGCCGGTCGATCCAAGGCTGCACCACCGCCACCAGCCCGCCGGACAGCGCGCCGGTCGTGCTCAGGGCGACGATGCCCACGCCCCAGGCCGCCAGCATCAGCGCGCCGTCGCGTTCCAGCAGGGCCAGCGCATGCAGCAGGATGATCCCGCCGAGCAGGTAATTGGTGAACGGGATCGGCAACGACAGCAGCACGCCGAGCAGCAGCAGCAACAGGCCGGTGAAGGCGCTCGCCAGCCGGTGGTCGAGGATCGCGGCCATGCGCGGCCGCACCAGCCGTTCCAGCCGCCCCAGCCAGGGGTCGACGACGCGCTCGAAGCGCGCCAGCGCCTGCCGCTTCGGTCCGCGCCGGGCGATGAACCGCGGCAGCCACGGCCGGCGCAGGCCGACCAGCAATTGCGCGGCGATCAGCACCACCAGCGGGCCGCTGAGCGCGCCGCCGATCGGGATCGGGATGAAGGCCGGCAGCACGGCGACGAACAGCAGCATGCCGAACGCACGCCGGCCGAGGCCGGAGAGCAGGGCGTTGAAGTCGAGGGTCTGCGCGTGGTCGCCGTCGAGCAGGGTGTCGAGGATGGCGCGGGTGCCGGCTTCTCGCGGGGGGCGCTGGCCTGGGTCGCCCGGCTCAGCCGCCGACATCGTCGCTGTCCCTTGCGTCCGGCATGCGCTGCAGCAGCAGCTTGTCGATCCGCGGCCCGTCCAGGTCCACCACTTCCACCCGCCACAGCCCGAGCTGGAAATGCTCGCCCACATGCGGGATGCGGCCGAAATGCGCGATCACCAGCCCGGCGGCGGTGTGGTAGTCGTGTTCCTCGGCATCGGCCAGGCGCTCGCCGGTGAGCTCGCGCAATTCGTCGATGTGCAGGCCGCCGTCGACCAGCAGCGATCCGTCCTCGCGTTCGACCACCAGCGCCTCGTCGTCGTGCGGTTCGCCCGACTGCAGGCGGCCGAGCACGGCATCCATGATGTCGGTGATGGTGACCAGGCCCTGGATGTCGCCGTACTCGTCCACCACCAGCGCCAGCGACTGCTGTTCCTCGCGCAGGATCTCCAGCAACTTCAGCGCATGGGTGGATTCGGACACGAACAACGGGGGACGGATGTCGCGGAACAGTTCCGGCGCGTCCTTGCCCAGCTCGTCGAGCAGGGTCTTCACTTCCAGCATGCCGGCCACGTCGGAGTCGCCGCCGCGATAGACCGGATAGCGCGCGAACGGGGTCTCCTGCATCACCGCCAGGTTGTCGGCCAGCGCGCCGGTGGCATCCAGCCAGGCGATGTCGGTGCGCGGGGTCATCAGGCTTTCCGCGGTGCGGTCGCCCAGGCGCATGACCCGGTTCATCATGTTGCGTTCGTCGAGGTCGATCACGCCCTGCTCGTGGCTTTCGCTGACCAGCAGGTGGATTTCCTCCTGGGTGATGCTGTTGCGGGCGTCGTCCTTGATCCCGAGCACGCGCAGCACCCCGCGGTTGATCGCGCCGAGCAGCAGCACGATCGGCTTGGCCGCGGTCGACAGGGCATCCAGCGGAATCGCCACCCGGCAGGCAATGCCTTCGGGGTTGGTCAGCGCCAGCCGCTTGGGGATGAGTTCGCCGAAGATCACCGAACTGGCGGTGATCAGCGCCACCGCGGTGCCGATTCCCAGCGGCCGGGCGTATTCCTGCGCGTTCGGCCAGACGTGGCGCACCCAATCGGCGATCTGCAGGCCGATGGCGTCGCCGCCGAACACGCCGGTGCAGATGCCGATCAGGGTGATCCCGACCTGCACCGTGGACAGCAGGTTGTCCGGGTGCTCGGCCAGCGCCAGCGCCTTGCGCGCGCCGCGGCTGGGGCGTTCGGGATCCTCCGCGAGCTGCTTCAGGCGCAGCTTGCGCGAGGTCATCAGCGCCATCTCCGACATCGCGAAGAAGCCGTTGAGGGCGATCAGGGCGAGGACGACCAGCAGCTCAGCCACGGCTACCCCCGCACGGCGCGCCGCTGGCGGGGGAACGGGGGGTCGATGGCAGTGGCTCGGGGGAGTCGTCCATGGGATGCGCCGGAGCGCAGCGGGATCATAACAGGGCCGCGCGGCGCCCCGGCTGCGCAAACCGTCATCCAGCGGTCATAATTCCGCCCCGACGCCACACGACCGGCAGGCAATCCAATGTTCTCGTTGCAGACCATCTTCGGCCAGGGCAAGCAGTTCTACGCCCTGTTCAACGAAGCGGCCGATGCCGCCTACGACAGCACCAAGGCCCTGCACGCGATGCTGAAGGAGCGCGAGCGGCAGCCCTCGATGGAGCCGTTCAAGCACGCCCGCCAGCGCGAACGCGTGGCCAGCGACAAGATCAGCCAGGCGCTGGTGGACAGCTTCATCACCCCGTTCGAGCGCGAGGACATCGAGGCGCTGGGTTCCGCGCTGTACAAGATCCCCAAGCAGGTCGAGCGCTTCGCCGACCGCTACGCGCTGGCCCAGCACCGCCTGACCGGCATCGACTTCGCCCCGCGCGCGGCGATGCTGGAGCAGGCCGCCGGGGTGGTAGTGGACATGGTGCGCGAACTGCACACCCTGCGGCTGGAGCCGATGAAGAGCCTCAACGACCGCCTGCGGGTGATCGAGATGGAGGCCGACCGGCTGATCCTCGAGCTGCACCGCGACATCTACTCCGGCAACCTCGATGCCGGCGAGATGTTCCTGCTCAAGGAGTTCTTCGAGATCATGGAGAAGGCGATCGACCGCTGCCGCGAGGCGGGCGTGGTGGCCTACGAGATCGTCCTGAAGAATTCCTGATCCGGCGGCCGGAGACGCACGATGCTGACCCTGTTGCTGCTGGTGATCCTGTTCGCGCTCGTCTTCGAGTTCATCAACGGGTTCCACGACACCGCAAACTCAATCGCCACCGTGGTCGCGACCAAGGTGCTGTCGCCCGGCCAGGCGGTGATCCTGGCGGCATCGATGAACCTGATCGGTGCGTTCTGGGGCACCGCGGTGGCCAAGACCATCGCCTCCGGCCTGATCGATACCGACGTGGTCACGGTGACCTCGCAGGTGCTGATCTGCGCGCTGGCCGGCGGCATCACCTGGAACCTGATCACCTGGTGGCTGGGCCTGCCGTCCTCGTCCTCGCACGCGCTGATCGGCGGGCTGTGCGGCGCCGCGCTGGCCGCCTCGCACAACAACTGGCATGCGCTGATCTGGTCGAAGCTGGGCGACGCCGGCTGGACCAGCAACAAGGGCCTGCTGTGGAAGGTCGCGGTGCCGATGGTGAGCTCGCCGATCGCCGGCTTCCTGCTCGGGGTGCTGATCCTGGCCCTGCTGTACGCGCTGATCGCCGCCCTGCGCAAGGCCGGCCGGCCGTTGTCGCGGCTGTCGCGGCCGCGCTGGGTCAATGCCTTCTTCGGCAAGGCGCAGCTGGCCTCCGCCGCCTACATGGGCTTCGCCCACGGCAGCAACGACGCGCAGAAGACCATGGGCATCATCGCGCTGGCGATCTTCGCCGCGCAGGGCGCCGGCACCCTGGATGCCCTGCCGGCGTGGGCGCAGTTCCTGCATCCGGATGGCGGCGAGACCGACATCGACCGCTGGATCGTGGTCACCTGCGCGCTGGTGATGGCGGCCGGCACCGCCTCCGGCGGCTGGCGCATCATCAAGACCCTGGGCCACAAGATGGTCAAGCTGCAGCCGATCGACGGCTTCGCCGCGGAAACCGCCTCGGCCACGATCCTGGTGACCGCGGCGCATTTCGGCATGCCGGTCTCGACCACCCACAGCATCTCCACCGCGATCATGGGCGTGGGCTTCGGCAAGAACCCGCGCAAGCTCAAGATCACCGTGATCGAGCGCATCGTGTGGGCATGGATCCTGACCATCCCCGCCGCGGGCGGCATCGCCTACGCGCTGCTGCGGCTGGCCGAGGCGCTGGGCTGGGCCTGATCCGGGGCGGCCGCAATCGCGAACGAAAAAGGCCCGCTCGCGCGGGCCTTTTTCGTTCGGCTGGGCGAGCAGGAATCAGAGCAGGTCGCCGCCCGCCGACATCCGCCGCTCCATCTCGTCGCCGGTGCCGCCGATCTCCAGCACCAGGCGGTCGATCTCGGCGGCATCCACGCAATCGTACGGGCGGTTCTCGCACAGCTGCAGGTAGGGCACGCCGTCCAGTTCGCCGATGGCGAGGAAGCCGACCCGGCTGGCCCAGTTGAACGCCAGCGCGCGCCGCGCATCCAGCCCGGTGATCGGCGCGATCGCGGTGCTGACGCGCAGGTATTCGCGGCCGTCGTCGTCCTGCATTTCCGACAGGAAGATCGCCTGGTGGCGCTTGCCCTGCGCCAGCGACAGTTCAACGCACAGCACGAAGGGCTCCTGCAGGGTCAGCCTGTAGCCGGAGGCGACCAGGTGGCTGCGGATCTGTTCGAAATTCTGCATGGCGTGCAACGCGGCGGGCGGGGAGGCGGCTATGCTAACCCGGATGCCGGAAATATCCGCCCGTGGCAGGCCGCCGTCGCAGCCCTCGCCGGTCGATGCGATCCTCGCCGCGATCCGCGCGGTGCCGCGCGGGCAGGTCGCCGGCTACGGGACGATCGCGCGTCGCGCCGGCCTGCCCGGGCGGGCGCGGCTGGTGGCGCGGATCCTCAGCGGCAACGGCGACCGCAAGCTGCCGTGGCATCGCATCCTGCGCTCCGACGGGCGCATCGCGTTCCCTGCGGATTCGCCCGGCTATGCCGAGCAGAGCCGGCGCCTGCGCGCCGAGGGCGTGGACGTCCGCAACGGCCGGGTGCGCATGCCGCGCGAAGACTCGCTGGATGCCGCACTGTGGTCGCCGGATTGACGCCGCAGGCCCTATGATGCGGTGCAACGAACTAGGCTGCTTGCCAACGGGCCGCCGCTGACACTGGATGCCCGCAAGGATGCCGTTCTTCAACCTGCCACGCGTCACCAAGGCCCTGCTGATCGCCAATCTCGTCGGTTTCGCCCTGCAATGGCTGCTGGGCGAGGAACGCATGCTGCCGTTCATGCTGTGGCCGCTGGGAGGGGATGCCTACGATCCATCCGCGGGCCTGGCGCCGTCGTTCCTGCCATGGCAGCTCGTGACGTACGGCTTCATGCACGACCCGGGCAACATCCTCCACCTCGCGTTCAACATGCTGGCACTGGCGATGTTCGGCGCGCCGCTGGAGTACACCTGGGGCGAGCGCCGCTACCTGGCCTACTACCTGGTGTGCGTGGTGGGCGCGGGGCTATGCCAGCTGCTGGTCGGTTCGCTGGCGGTGTCGAACGGCGCGGTCGCGTACCCGACCATCGGCGCCTCCGGCGGCGTGTTCGGCTTGTTGCTGGCCTACGGCATGCTGTTCCCGAACCAGCGGGTGATGCTGCTGTTCCCGCCGATCCCGATGAAAGCGCGGACCCTGGTCATCGTCTATGGCCTGTTCGAACTGGGCGTGGGCCTGACCGGCCTGCAGCCGGGCGTGGCCCATTTCGCCCACCTCGGCGGCATGCTGTTCGGCTGGCTGCTGATCCGCTACTGGCGCGGGCAGCCGCCGTTCGGCGGATCGAAGCCGAAGCCGCGGATGCGGATCGTTCCCTAGAAGGCCTGCAAGCCCGCTCAGCGGAAGATGCCGACCCGCTGCTGCGCCGGCAGCTGCATCGGCGTGCCGGCCTTGCAAGCGAAGGCGCTGCCGAACGCGCCCTGCTGCATGACCGGCCCGTTGCTGCGCCACTGTCCCGGCGCGCGCACGTCCTGCAGGCTGCGCCGCTGCGCCTCATCCACCGTCACCTGTTGCGCCCAGACCTGCGCCCAGCCGCGGTAGAAGGCCTTGTCGGCATCGGCGCCGCCCGCGGGCCCTGCCGCGACCAGAGCGGCGCGCGCCAACTCCAGGCCGGCGATATCGGCGATGTTCTCGTCGCGGGTGATGCGCCCGTTGACCTTCGCGCCCTTGAGTTGCGGATACGCGAAGCCGTCGTACAGCGCGGCCACCTTCTGCGCGTTCGCATCCCAGGCCGCGGCTTCGGTGGACGTCCACCAGTCGCGCAGGTCGCCGCCGGCGTCGACCATGCGGCCGCGCGCATCCACCGCGTGGCTCAGTTCGTGGCCGACCAGCGCGCCGTAGGCGCCGTATTGCGCGGCCTGCGGCATCGCCGCATCCAGCACCGGCGCCTGCAGCATCGCCGCGGTCACGATCAGGCGGTTCTGGGCGAGGTCGTAGGCCAGCGCCGGTTGCTGCGGCAGCACGTCCCAGCGGCGGTCGGCATTGCCGCGGCCGATCCGCTTCATCTCCTCGCGATGCCGCCAGGTCGAGGCGATCAGCATGTTGCCGCCGAAGCTGCCGCGGCCCATCGGCTGCACGCTGTAGTCGAGGTCGCGGCGCGGGGTGCCGACTTCGATGCGCAGCTTGCCGAGCTTGCTGCGCGCTTCCGCCTTGACCGCATCGCTCATCCAGGTGCTGTTGCCGATGTTGCGCACCAGCGCATCGCGCACCCGGTCGGCGATGTCGACCGCCTGCCTGCGGGTGGCGTCGGGCAGGTAGCGTGCGGCGTATTCGCGGCCGAGCATCGGCCCGGCGGCCAGGTTGATCGCCTCCAGCGTCTGCTGCCAGCGCGGTGCCGGTTGGGTTTCGCCGCGCAATACCTTGCCGCGGAAATCGAACGAGGCATCGCGCCACGGCTTGGCGAGATACGGCGCCATCGCGTCGCCCACCCGCCAGCGCAGGTAGGTCTTCCATTGCGCCGGCTTCAATCCGCCGACCAGCGCATCGAGCCGGGCGAACAGCGCCGGGTTGGCGATCGACACCGTGTCGTCGCTGACGCCCTGCACCTTGAGGAAGGCGTCCAGCTGCAGGTTGCGGTACTGCTTGCCGAGGCCCGCGGTGGCCACCGGCGCGAAGTTCGCCTTCGGGTCGCGCAGTTCCACCAGCGGGCGTTCGGCTGCGGCGATGCGCTTCTCGAGGTCGAGCACCAGCGCGGTTTCGCGTTCCAGGTCCTTGGCCGGGATCCCGGTCAGGGTCAGGATCCTGCGGATGTAGTCGACGTAACGCGCCAGCAAGGCCTGGGTGTCGGCATCGCCGCGCGTGTAGTAGGCCGGGTCGGGCAGGCCCAGGCCGCCCTGCGCGAAGTAGCCGAGATGGCGGTCGAGCTCGCGCAGGTCGACGTCGGCGCTGAAGTTGAACAGCGCCGGGATGCCGACCTGGTGCAGCGCGGCGATCGCCGGGGCGACGTCGCCGGTCTTGCGGATGCCGTCGATGCGCTTGAGCAGCGGCGCGACCGGATTGGCGCCGTCGCGTTCGACCGCGGCTTCGTCCAGGCCGCTCGCCCAGAAATCGCCCAGCAGTTTCTGCACGTTGCCCTGCGGCGCGTTCATCGCCGCATCGAGCAGGTCGCGCTGTTGCTGTTGCGCGCGCGCGGTGAGCTGGCCCAGCGACGAGATCGCGCCGCTGTCCGGCATCGGGTTCGCCTTCAGCCAGTCCGCGTTCGCGTTCGCGTAGAAATCCGCGCATGCCGCCGATGCCGCCGGCGCCTTCGCCTTCTTCGCCGCGGGTTTCTTCGCGGCATGCCCGTCGGGTGCGGCAAGGCCGGCGGCGAGGGCGAGGAGCAGGGCAAGGGCGAGCGGGCGCGGCGTTGGCATGCGTCGTTATCCGGGGTGATCGAACGACCGAGTGTAGCAGCGGCCTGCGCGCCGTTATTCGGCGTGAATTCAGCTCCGCGCGCGGCTCACTTCACGCCGTGCATCATCCGCCGCAGCAACGGCGCCAGCAGCAGGAACAGCAGCGCCGAACCCAGCCCGATCCACAGCAGCAACTGGAACAGTTCGCCGTATTTCGCGGCGGCTGCAGTCATGTCGATGCCGCCGCCTTCCGGGATGTCGAGCGAGGCCAGCTTGCCGAACTGCGCCGCCAGCATTTCCGAATACGCCGTGGCCAGCCAGAAGCCGCCCATCATCAGCCCGACCACGCGCGCGACCGACAATTGCGTGACCGCCGACAGGCCGATCGGCGACAGGCACATCTCGCCGATCTCGAGGATCAGGTAGGCCAGCACCAGCCACCACACGCTGGCCATCGCGCCGCTGCCGGCGACCTTGGCCGCGGCGATCAGCGGCAGGAACGACAGCGCGGCGAACAGCAGGCCGATCGCGCTCTTCAGCGGCTTGCCCGGGTTGCGCCCGCGCGCTTCCAGCCATGGCCACAGCCACGCGAACAGCGGCGACAGCAGCACGATGAAGAACGAACCGAGGAAAGTCAGCGAACCGGCGGTCTGCGGCACCAGCACCACGTCGCGGAAGCAGGCGATGCCCATCCCCGCGACCAGCAGCACGATCAGCCAGCCGGCCATGCGGCGGTCGCCGCGATCGCTCGCCCACAACGCCAGCACCATCAGCGGCACGCTGGCGGCCATCACGAACAGCGACCAGGGCAGGGTGCCGCTGGCATCGCTGACCAGCGTCGGGAACATGTCCTTGGTCATCAATCGGTCGGTGAAGGTCAGCCACGAGCCGTAGGTCTGCTCGTACAGGGTGAAGAACACCAGCACGCCGAGGATGGTGACCAGCAGCGCGATCATCTGCTCGCGCTCGACCTTGTTGCACTGGCGCAGCAGGAACCACACGAACCAGGTGACGAAGGCGATCGCAACCAGGTGCATCGCGCCGTGCACCGTCCAGGTGCGCTGGATCAGCTGCCACACGACGGCGACGCCGGCGAACGCGCCGAGGTAGATCCACCACTCGCGCACCAGCGGGCCGATGCGCTCGCGCAGCAGCGCCGGGTCCTTCGGTTCGGCGTGGCCATGCAGGTACTTCTGTCCCCACAGGAACATGCCGAGGCCGGCCAGCATGCCGATGCCCGCCGCGCCGAAGCCGTATTTCCAGCCATAGGTCTCGCCGAGGAAGGCGCAGATCAGCCCCGCGAACAGGCCGCCGACGTTG
>Ga0116193_1002911_pt1 | contig 12637 bp, 12 predicted proteins | sample AD_UKC115_MetaG_FD_89892 | JGI IMG/M metagenome (GOLD analysis project Ga0116193, IMG submission 89892) | Active sludge microbial communities of municipal wastewater-treating anaerobic digesters from Hong Kong - AD_UKC115_MetaG | ecosystem: Engineered > Bioreactor > Anaerobic > Digestate... | reverse complement strand
AGTAGAATTATGGTTTGGCCCTACCATAACCTCAACTCGACATACTCACCGCACTCGGGACCCGGAGGCGACAAGCAAACGACAGTATAGCCTTGGGGGTGGGTTAAAATAGCGACCAGATTGCGGCCGCACCGGCGACTGCCATTAGTGCGGTTGTGATCCATCCGATCCAAGTGATGGAACGCTTGTTTACCCAGTGCCCCATGACTCGTTTGCTAGCGGCCAGCTTGACGATGAAAAACAAGACGAATGGTGCTACGATGCCATTTGCGGCCGCGGAATAGATGAGCGCTTTGATAGGATCAATGCCGACAAAGTTAAGGCCCAAGCCGACGAGCATGGAAATAATGATCATGCCGTAAAACGCGTGAGCTTGTTTGAGCGAGCTATGTAGGCTGCCTTTCCACCGCAAGCTTTCAGATACTGCATAACTCGAGGAACCAGCGAGAACTGGGATAGCTAGCATGCCAGTGCCGATAATGCCGAGTGCAAAAAGATAGTAGGTCGCATCACCGGCAAATGGTCGCAGGGCTTCGGCTGCTTGTGCGGCGCTCTCAATGTTTGTCACACCGTGGGGGAAAAGTACCCAACCGCACGCGGCAATGATGAAAAACATGACGAGATTACTGAGGAGCATACCCGTCCAGACATCAATGCGCATTTTTTTGATCTGTTCAGGAGCGGTCGCGCTCCGTCGAAGCCGCAAAGTGGTTTTGCCCTCAAGGATTTTTTCCTCAACCTCTTGTGAGGTTTGCCAAAAAAACAGGTACGGTGAGATCGTCGTACCGAGTATAGCGCAAATGAGCAGAAGGCTGTCTCTGTTAATCTGTATGTCCGGGACGAAAGCAGCATGGAGGGCTTTGCCCCAATTGACATGTGCGAGCAGGGCTGAAACAACGTAGCTGAGCAGGACGAGCGCCAGCCATTTGAGATAGCGTGCATAGCGTGCGTAGGGCGTCAAGACTTGGAGGAGGAGGCAGACTATCGTAAACCCAACCACAAGCCAACCAAATGACAGCGACGGCCGCAGTAGCTGAACGGCTTTTGCCATTGCTCCGAGGTCGGCGCCGATGTTAAACGCGTTGGCGGCAAAGAGCAGCAAAGTCACAAACCGAAGCATGCGGCGAGAGTAGTACGCGCGAATATTGGCCGCCAGTCCCCTGCCCGTCACCATGCCGATCCGGGCGCACATTTCTTGGACAACGCTCATGAGCGGGAAGGTCCAGAGACTCAACCACAAAAAACCAAAACCATGCTGCGCTCCTGCTTGGCTGTAGGTGGCGATACCAGATGGGTCGTCATCACTGGCACCGGTTGTTAACCCGGGACCTAGGGCATGCCAGTAGTTTTTGGCTCGCTGTACGCTCACGCCAGCCTGTTGCAGCGGTTTTTGGGTGACTTTGGTGCCAAAATCGAGTGTTTTTTCGAGCATCACGGCAGGTACTTCGACGCTGCGTTCGAGTAATTTGTCTGAGTCAAACTTTTGTGAGTTGTCTAGCATGATAAAAAGCGTAAGCTGGTTACCGGTATTGTATCACACTAGTTTCATACGCTGACCTCATGTGCATGCGCTCTTCAAAGCACGTGAGGATCCGTACTCGGTGCGGAGAGGATAGAGTGATTACGCGCAGATGACGCTTTGGCATATAGATCCCTAGAGGCAGCCATTTTTCATGGGATGTAGCAAAACAAGCCGTAGCGCTCCCTTTGTTTACTTTACTTTGTATAGTATAATTCGGGCTGTAATGAAAACAAGGATAATCATAGATGTTCGGGAGCCCTCCGAATACAGTATGGGCCATGTTGCGGGAGCGCTCAACCTTCCGCCCGCCCGCTTGCTAGCAAACCCACCCGAGCTCATGGATATTCCGCGTGACGCCGAGATTATTGTCTATTGTCTGAGTGGCAGCCGGAGTAATGCCGCAATTCCCTATCTACAGCAGATGGGATTTACCAATGTCACCAATGGTATCAACAGACACCATGTCGAAAAGCATCACTCGTGATGCTGAAATGTGCGTTCATTGTTGATTGTGCAGGCCAGTGAGCAGCGTGCTCTATGCCCTAGGTTTGCGGCTAATGACGTAACGATTTTGAATATAGAGGAGTTCTCGAACTACTTCCTCTAGGTGACTGGCGGTCGTGCCATCCGCAGCGTGAGCAATATCGTCGATACGAGTAGCGAGTTCGGCGCAGTAGTCACCGGAACGGATAAGCGCATCGAGGTGCAAGCGTACAATGTCGTCAGCATCTTCTCCGTCTCCAACAAACATCGTACCAAATGAAGGTGACTTTGCCTGATAGCCCAATGAGTCCGATAGTTTTAGAGTATACGTCGTCTGTGTCATAGTGCGCTTGCCTCCAATATGCTATAAAATTTTGTTGACGAAATGATGAGATGATCGAGCAACTCTATGCCGAGAAGTGCTCCAGCTGCGCGCAGCTGCTGTGTAACTGCATCGTCTGCTTCTGTCGGTGTCACGTCTCCCGAAGGGTGATTGTGTGCAATGATCACTGCCGCGGCTCAAAATTCGATGGCTGGCTGGAAAACCTCGCGCGGATGAATAATGCTGGCTGTCAAGCTGCCGACAGAAATTATCTCGTCGCGAATAACTTGGTAGCGGCTGTTAAGGTATAGCCCGCGCAGGACTTCCTTTTGTGACAGAGCAAGAGGTTTGAGGTATTCGTAGGCCTGCGGTGCGGTGCGAACATACGCGGGATGTCCAGGAGGATCGCTGCTAAAAAAATCGACGTCCAAGCTCTAGGGCTGCAATAACTTGGCTCGCTTTTCCGATTGGTATATCGAGAGCGCTCGCAAGTCGTCTCGGGTTTGTCTCTTGCAAGATGGCTTTCTCGCCGTATTCTCGCAGCAGTCAATGTGACATCGCGAGGACATCTTCGCGCCGTCTGCCAACATTCAATATGATCGCGACGAGCTCGGCCATCGTTAGGCTTGGGGTACCGTGCGCAAGGAGTTTTTTCCTTGGCTTTTAGTCGTTCTGCATGTCACGTACACGCAAAAGGTATCGCGGTGATTGATCGGTATGCAAAATATCTGCGTCGGTAATTGTGTAGTTGCTCGACATGTGCGTCCTCTTTCCTGCTTTAGAATATACGCTCGTGCTATATAAGTGCGAGAGTGACTTTTACAACGGAGAGCGGCAAAACTCAATATCCGGTGTCGATGAGCAATTACGGGCGTGTATTCATCGCTAGCCCGTCTCTAAAGTAGCGTCTGCCAATAGTACCAAAAACGCCATAGTATCAAACCCATGATGACGAGGTACATACTCACCAAAATGTCTGCATGATGTTTTTGGATAAAATGATTAGCCCGGTTTAGATTGCCGTGCAGACGGAGATGTTCGGCGCGTATGCAGTATAGGGTGGTGTACCAAAAGGCGGGCAAAATTGCTGCCCATGTAACCATACAGTACGGACAGAGATGTCTGAGTACAAAAATACTTTGAACCATGAACCAGAGTATAAAAACGAGGCCAAGGAGCATCCCGACTTGTAGTCCTATCCAAAACCAGCGTTTTAAACGAGCGCCAGCAAGAATAGCGAAACCTATAGTAATAACGACCGCAAAAGCTGCTACGCTCCAAAACTGGTTCGGCACCCCGAATAGCACATGTCCTTGCCAGGTGTCTAGTATAGAACCGCAGCCAATTATGGGGTTTAAGTCGCAGCCGAGTCGAACGCCGGGGTGTTTAAGGTGGTGGATCTCTTCTATGGAAAGCATCATAGAGGCAAAAAGACCCACTGCTCCCGAGCCAATAAGAATAAACGGTATATGACGTTCTAGCCAGTTAAGGTGGTGTGGATGGGCCTGGGTTTTAACGATTTGTTTGGAACTTGATGCAACAGGTTTTGTGCCGGACTGATTTTTTACAGCGGTATTTTTTACTCGGGATTTATGTACCATACCGGTTGACCTTCTTTCTCTATAGTTTCTAGAGTCTACAAGCTTTACGGACTGCAAGCACTCGTTTCGACTGCGCGTGTTTGTGCCGTGACCGTTTTTAACGTGTCATGGATCTGGCTGATAGTCAGTGCGTATCCGACATTATTGTACGTCGTTGAGGTGGCAAACACAACGCCGACCACCTTGCCATCTATAGCAATAAGAGGGCCACCAGAGTTTCCGCGGACAACTGTTGTCTGTACGCTGTAAACCAATCGATTTGTGCGTGTTTTACCGTATATGTCTTGTCCTATTGCATTAAATGTTTCAAGAATGACGCCAGGACTGGTACCGTACGTGCCTCCTCCCGGAAAGCCAAGTGCAAATACTGAGGTACTAGCACGACTGATTTCGGTTTGTAGCGGAAGGGCTGGAGCTAAAAGAGCGGGTACAGCTAGGACGGCTATGTCGTTTGCGGGGTCAAATAGCACAACAGTCGTGTTGTACGTGCTGCGATCACTACGGACTTTTGGATTTTTTACTCCTGCGACAACATGGGCGTTCGTAAGAACTAGGTTTTTGTCATAGACAAAACCGCTGCCATCGACTATACCTCCACATCCAAAGCCTTCAATTTTTACTATGGAATTTTGCGCGTGGCTAAGAATGGCCTGGTAATTTCGTGGACTCGGCAATGTTTGACGCGCGTCAGGATATGGTTCTCGTCCAACGAAAACTTGTGGCGATTGGCTGGGGTCAATAAACTGAGCGAGTGTTGACAGGCTGCTACTGACTGGAGGTAAACGGCTTATAAGACCACTGAGAATGACTGAGTTTTTAACTTGGTTTTGGAAACTGCTTGAAGGCGCGAGTGCAAACAGTGATGCTGCGATCCATAGACCAAGCAAAAGGGTTACAGCAGAAATAATTGAGCCAAAGGCATTGTCAACTTTATGAAATAGGTTGTTTGTAAGTGCGACTTTGAGCCGGACCGCCAAGCGTTCGCCCACCGACATACCCATAAAACAAATTGAAAGGACAGCCAATAGCCCAGCGAGTGGGCGAACTGGCTCACCTACGTGGGCCATGACAAAACTGGCAAGAAACACACCGGGGTATAGACCCAATAGAAATCCGACTGTCGAAAAGGCTTGGCGTAACAGGCCAATCTGGAATCCCCGGATACATGCGCCCACGAGGAGCAGGACAATACAGATGTCGACTAAATTGAATGGCATATTTATGGTAGTGTAGCGCTCTCGCTTACATTATGCCAGAGGAGGACAATATATTTTGCCATATGATGTTATAGTGAGGCTATGAAGAAAAAAATCGCAGTTGTTACTTGCTACCACCAGCCTGATTATGTTCGGGCAGTGACGCTTCGAGCCGCTCTTCGTGCCCAGCCAGACAGCGAAGTGTACGAAATAAAAAATAACCATCGTAACCTGCTGAGGTATCCTGAAGTACTGTGGAGCGTATGGCGCGTACGCCGCAAGACAAGGCCCGATGCCTACTTACTGACATTTCGCGGTCAAGAACTACTAGCAATGATGCTACTGCTGACTATCGGAAAGCCTTTGTGGTTTGATGAGTTTATTGTTCCTGGGGCCTATGCAAGATTTGAAAAACATCACCGTTCGTTGGCGACGATTACAAAACATACGCTCTCGCGGCTCGGCGGGCCGATCTATAATGTCTGCTTACGCAAATGCGCCAAAATACTTGCCGATACTGAAGCACACGCTGAGCTGAGCGCTAAAATGGCCAAGGTCAATTTAAGCCGATACCTGGCTTTGCCTGTCAGTGCCGATGAAGCTATCTTTAGACCGTCTCAGGACATTAAGGGAGAACCCTTCAAAATTTTTTATTATAGTTCCAATATGCAACCATTGCATGGCGTTTCGACAGTTCTCGCAGCAGCAATTCATTTGCAGAATGATCCAGTACAGTTCGTTTTGGTGGGCGGGAAAGCACCGCTGCGACATGCTGTTGAGGTAGCGAAAAAACAGGGTGCGAACATTCAATACAGCTCATGGATGAAAATTTCTGAACTTGCGCGTACTATGCATGAATCGCAGCTGTGCCTGGGTGGCCCTTTCGGCGGAACTCGCCAAGCGCTCAATGTTGTTACCGGCAAAACATATCAAAGTCTTGCGTGCGGTGTTGCTACGGTTGTCGGCGAGGGGCATGCTACAAACGATCTGTTTATCGACAAAGTTAACTGCTTAAAGGTGCCGCAAAAAGATGTTGTTGCACTCACTGAGGCAGTACGTTGGGCGGTTGCTGCGGGCAGTGATGAGCTTGCTAAACTGGGCGCTCAGGGGCGTCGACTGTATGATAAAGAATTTTCGAACCAAGCTTTGGCGACCAAAATAAGGCCGCTCATTGATAGTATTGGGTAGGTTTATTCGTCGACGCCGAATGGTTTTGTCGACAGCAGTTTTTGTTTGGCATGCAGACTCAGTGTCACTAAGAAAAGAAGAGCTAGGAAAAGCAGATAGCACGCACGGTCGAGCAGGTTTGCTTTGATAATTTCACTTGCCTGAACCCCATGTATATTTTGGCTAAACAACAAAAAAGCTTCACGTATACCGACGCCATCGGGTGTAATCGAGGCAAAGAGTGCAAAGTTTGCAGCTCCTGTGTACGATACTACCTGCCCTACGCCAACCTGTGCTCCGGTAGCTTTGAGTTCAATGTAGTATCGTACAGTGACAAGACAAAGCTGTAGGAACGTTAGGAAACCGAGTGCTACGAGTAGGTGTGGCGAAAAATGCAGGCGAGATACTTCTTTAGTGTTTTTTGTCGTGGCTTTTGTCTTTGCCCATCGAAGGACAAAGAAACACATGGCTGTAGTTAGTACGGTCGCACAGAGTGTCTGCCACCAAGGCCGTGTACCAATAAGTAAAAAAACAGCACTAAAAATAGCAAAAAAAGCATAGTATAAGAGAGTTGCCAGTGTGTACTCTCGCAGACGGACGATGTGTTTTTGTTTTAAGTAGATAGCGCGTACTCCCGGTCCGCTTTGCAATGGGCCAAAAAAGTTAGCAATCGATGAGTAAAAGGTTAATAATACATTTTCTCTAGGAGCTATGACGCCCCCAGCCAATCGAACCGTGTAAGAGTAGACAACCGTTAAAACGGCAATAAGCACAGCATTGACTCCTAAGGTAGCGAAGACGGCCGCCGGACTTGTCTTCCCTAGCTCCGTAAGGTACTGCGGGTGTTTCCGGAAATACCATGCAAACGCAGCTATAGTGAGAATAATTATGCTTATACTGGCAATTTGGCGTACACGGCGCGGACTTTTCATAAATGTATGATAGCATGACGGTAATGAGCCAACTGACGAATAGCCGAGAAGCCCCACGAGTACCTGTTTTCTTCGCTCGTTTTAGGCGACGGTGGAATGGGGGGAGTTTGGCGACACGGGTCTGGTATGCTTTATTAGCTATTTTTATCATTCAGTCATGTGTCCTGGTTTTTGCGACAAAGTTTGGGGTACCCCCCGACGAAACAAATCATATTCATTTCATTAACTACTATACTGATCATTCGCTGAACCCAATTCTGACTGATCAACAGCCGACGTATAATCTGGGAGATAAAACTCGAGAGGTTGACTACCTGTACCACTACACAATGAGTTTGGTTCGACGGGTACTGCCCTTTTCACTGAATACTGAGCTGTATTTGATTCGTCTATTTTCGATTGGGTTTGCAGTACTTACATTTGCTGTGATCGGCAAACTACTCCGGCGTCTTGGGGTGCATGAATGGGCCATAACGTTTAGTCTAGCTCTTGCTTCGCTAATGACCATGGTACTTATGATGAGTTCGGCAATTAATAATGATGTTCTGGTGTGGCTTGGGCTTGTGCTTGGACTTGCGCTACTGGTGCGCTTAACAGAAAAGCCTCGGCTGGTTGATCTTGTATGGCTAGCTTGTCTGGTTTCGTACGGAGGGCTCGTGAAGCGTACGTTGTTGCCGATCGGGCTGGTCTTTGCATTGGTAGGCATTCTTGTTGCAGCTCGGCGTTGGCGTACTGTGCTTGAGCAATTCCGTAAACCCACACCGGTTTTGCTTATTGCGGGCGTATTGTTTGCAATTGGGCTTGGGCTTGCTGTGGAGCGAATCGGTGGCAACATCGTGAATTACGGACACATTACGCCCACCTGTGCTGAGGTGCAAGGCGAAGAGGCGTGCTATGACTTTTGGGCAAATATCCGTGAGCGCGAACTGGCCGCAACTCCTCGAGGGGACCTACTCGCTGCCCCGGTTTTTGCTGGCCGGTGGGTGCAAGAAAGCTTTATTAATATTTTCGATATTCAGACTCAGGGGTGGCGTCATGACGTTAAGCCGGCACCCTGGGTTGAGCCGTTGTTTCTACTTTTTGTTATTGTGGGTCTTGCTTACGGTTTTGTTTCAGAAATACGGAACCGGCAAGGCGATTCTCGAGCTCGGCTACGTATGGGAGTGGTAGCTCTGTGCGTGTTCTACGTGCTGTTCCATATGGTTGTAAATTACGGAGAGTACCGGCATTATCGCGTTTTTGGCCTTGCTCTCAATGGTCGGTACATTTTAGCTGGTTTACTGCCTCTGCTTGGTTTTTTGGCATGGTACTGGGGCGCGCTTCTTCGTCGCCTACCCCTGCAGGCCCGATGGTGTCTGGCTATTACTTTTCTTTTGGCTATTGGCTGGGAAAGCGGTTTGCATGTTTTGCTGCAAAATCCGCAACTTTTCCATGGGTAGGGTAATCAAAAGACAACCATTCCGAGATGCCCTAGCCCGTTTGCCGAGCCGAGCCTACGGCAAGTCTGACATGAAAAATAGCAGTGGTTATATTGCCTTGTGGTACATCTTGACGGCCACAATAATGTGTAGCTTGAAATGAGCATTTCAGAACAGCTGGTCCCTATTTTTTGGTTGTCTCTGCCACGTATTGACGTTTGGTAAGCTCAAGTTCTTTTTCTTGTAGAACACGATTTATACGCACCATATCTGCTATGACCCCCAAGGTAAAACTTATAAGTGAGCCAATAAGAAAGACCATGCCAAAAATTAACGATTGAATGTGACCACCGGGTGTAGCGTCGAAGGCACTCAATAAGAAACGAATAAAGGGAATCAGGCCGACCAGCAGTAATATTCCGGCGAGTGGCAAAAAGAGCATATAGGGGCGATACATAACAAATGCTCGAAAAATGGCCGATCCTGACTTTATGACATGTTCGGCGCTCGAATTGAAAAGGCGAGATTCGCGGGTTTTTGGATTCACGGTAATAGGAACCGAGGCGATTGCAACGCCAGAGTTCCCCGCTTGGATAAGGGTTTCCATGGCATAGCTAAACCGGGTAACGACATTGAGCTTTATTGCTGTTTCACGACTGTAGGCTCGAAAACCACTCGGTGCGTCTGGTACATTGGTGTTTGCAGCTTTGTTAAGCGTCCAGGTACCAATTTTTTGAAACAATTTTTTACCGAGAGAAAAATGTGCGATTTTACTCACCTGGCGATCTGCAATCACCATATCTGCCCGCTTTGCAACAATGGGTGCAATGAGATGTGGAATATCTTGACTAGGGTATTGATTGTCACCGTCAGTATTGACTATGATGTCGGCGCCGAGTTGTAGGCAGTACAGTACGCCATCTTGAAACGATTGAGCCAGCCCCCGCCGCTGGGAGTGACGGACGAAGTGCGTCACGCCGAGCCCTCTTGCGACTTCGACAGTTTTGTCGGATGAACCGTCATCGATTACCACAATGGTAATGTCATCTATGCCCTCAATATGCTTTGGTATGGTGGCAAGTACTGCCGGCAATGTTTGGGCTTCGTTTAAGCACGGTATCTGAACACATAATTTCATAGCTATCTCCTGATGACATCGTAGCATGATTGCACGCCGCTTGGTATACTACGAGTACTATGCAGGGATTTGTAAAACAGCGCGTTACGGTTATAGGAACAGGATACGTCGGGCTTGTTACGGGTACATGCTTATCGCACATTGGCCACACTGTTGTTTGTGTTGATATAGACGAAGCAAAAGTGGCTCGAATGCAACGAGGCAAAGTCCCCATTTACGAACCGGGTCTCGATGAAATGTTCCAAGCAGAGCTTCAGAGCGGTCGATTAACTATCACGACCGATCTTGCGGCTGCTGTCACAAACACGAATATAATTTTTTTGGCTCTTCCAACTCCGCAGGGCGCCGATGGTGCGGCTGATCTTTCGGCAGTTTTGAGCGTGGCGGATACGCTCGGACAATTACTAACCGGTCCAGCAGTCGTTGTCACTAAAAGCACCGTTCCGGTGGGTACCGGCGACAAAATTCGCGAAAAACTAGCAGCACACACGAGTGTAGAGTTTGATGTTGTTTCTAATCCTGAATTTTTACGGGAAGGTCATGCTGTCGCTGACTGTCTTCATCCAGACCGAATAGTTGTTGGTGCAAGCAAGCCGGAATCGTTTGAGCGTATGCGACAGCTCTACGCTCCGTATCTTCAGAGCACCGAACAGATGGTTGAAACTGACGTGCGTTCATCAGAACTTACCAAATACGCTGCCAATTCGTTTCTTGCTATGAAAGTCTCGTTTATAAACGAAATTGCTAATTTGTGCGAAAAGGTTGGAGCCGATGTAGAGTCGGTACGTCGCGGCATTGGGCCAGATGAACGGATTGGTCGACAGTTTTTACAGGCTGGAATTGGATATGGGGGCAGCTGCTTCCCCAAGGACGTCGAGGCATTACTATATACCGCAACTGAAAATGCCTACGATTTTAAATTATTAAAAAGCATAGTCACCGTGAACCAAACGCAAAAATCCCGTCTGTTCGAAAAGGCGCTCGAGTATTTTAATGGCGAGCTTACGGGTAAAAAAATAGCAATGTGGGGGCTTGCATTCAAGCCAGATACTGACGATGTGCGTGAGTCGCCTGCGTTTCACACCATTCCGAAGCTTTTGGAAGCAGGCGCATCGGTGATTGCCTATGACCCACATGCTATAGCGAACACCAAGAAATATTTCGGGGAAAAACCAGGACTTGACTACGCCACTGATCCTATGGAGGCATGCCGAGGTGCCGATGCTTTATTTATAGTGACCGAATGGCAAGAATTCCGTGACACGGACCTTGGGGCATTAAAGCAAACTCTAGCAGCTCCGGTTATTTTTGACGGACGTAATATTTTTGAGCCCGCCGATATGGAATCCCGCGGCTTTCATTATGAATCAATCGGCCGTCCCCATGCCGATTTGCCCTGAGCCGGTTTCTACTCGCCGCCCCGTAAGCGGTTGATAGTTTGAACATTGAACAGCACTAATTTACCGGAGGTAGGTTACTAACAGAGAGTGGTTTAACTCCGTTCCTTTGCGATTGGCTAGGTTTACACTATTTGCAAAAAATCCCCGGTTGTTTGCCCGGGGATTTATAGCGACGTATTTTAGAAGACTAGTCGCGGGGACGAGCTTCGTTGACGACGATAGTGCGACCGTTGAGCTCGCTGTTGTTGAGCTTGTCGATAGCTTTTTTTGCAGCGTCAGCGTCATCGAATTCGACAAAGCCAAAGCCCTTAGAGCGGTTGGTGTCGCGGTCGATGATGACTTTCGCGTACGTGACCTCGCCGAACTCGGCAAATAGGTCTTTAAGTTGCTGATCGTCGACGGCCCATGGAAGTGAGCCGACAAATAGTTTGGTTGCCATTATAAGTAGCTAACCCTTTCTTTCGGTTGTCGCTGGAGGTAATACCGAAAGCCGGTCTTAGCTGCGCCTCAAACATCGAACATAAAATTGTAAATAGTTTCTAGAACCTGATTCTTAGTAAACCTACTGAACCCTTTTTCGCAGCCTTCTAGTATCTGTACAGTAGCACACCTCTGTTGGGATTACAATGCGGTTTTCCCCTGACCAGCAAGCCTTACTGATAAGATCCGAAGTAAAAGTAGCAGAGGCAGGAATGCATTCCCAGGTGTTTTTACCGTCGGTGGGTGTCGTTTACGGATTTGCGATCGTAAGCGACGCCGGGTAGGTGTACCCTATTGTCAATTTCGTAGCGTTTTTTGGTGAGCTGGCAAAGTTGCCCTCGAGGCGCATTACTCGGTTTGCTCCCTTGTCCACCTATGTGCTTACGTGGTCTAGTGCTATGGCTCTGTAGATCGAAGTCGTGCCGAGTTCGGTGGCTGCGAGGTCGTTGACTGCTTTTAGGGATTTTTCGTCTAGCTTGACTGTGTATCGTACGATATCCCTGCCGCGGGTTGTGTAGTGCTTTGTTTTTGAAGCTTCGAGCAAGTAGGGTTTCGGCGCTGCTGTATAGGCCTGCATGATTTTCTTTTGTGCAGTCGGAGTAAATTTGCCCGTGACAAAAATGTGCTGCGCGCCTGCTGCCGCTAGCTCCGCGCTCGTAGCACCATGCTTATGGGCAAATTCGATTGGGGGGGGGTGAAGTGCTCCCATACAAAGGCTGGCCCGCGGTCCATAAAAGCCCACGGACTTCGGGGGTGATTGAACGTCGAGTGGTGCGCAATGTGGCTAGGGTCGGTCATGATGAGCTGCCAGCTGTCGGTTATTTTGTGAGTTTTACTGTTGAAAAAAGTGGCGTGTATGTCGCTGCGCGGGACTGCCGGAACAGACAGGTCGGAGGAGATCGTCGCTCTGTATGTCGAGAGGTTTTTCCCGCTTGTCTGCAGAGTACGTGTGACAAATGGTGTCTGTAGATTATGGGT
>Ga0116193_1002910_pt1 | contig 12639 bp, 11 predicted proteins | sample AD_UKC115_MetaG_FD_89892 | JGI IMG/M metagenome (GOLD analysis project Ga0116193, IMG submission 89892) | Active sludge microbial communities of municipal wastewater-treating anaerobic digesters from Hong Kong - AD_UKC115_MetaG | ecosystem: Engineered > Bioreactor > Anaerobic > Digestate... | reverse complement strand
AGACAAGACCTTATGCAATGTGCACTAAATGGCTGGGAAGCACCGAGAATTTTTCTCTTGCCGAATTGTGGAACAGCAAAAATATGCAGTTGTATAGAAGAAAGCTTGCACAGAATGACTTTCACGATTTATGCCAGCCTGAATGTATTTCAGGGCAGATAAGATATAAGTTATGCAGACCGGTCGAAGATAAATAGGAAGTTGATGTGTTTTATTACGCTGAATAAAAAAATAAGGTTAAGAAGCAATATATGAGTAACACCGTCTTAAAAATATCAGAAAAAATTTATATGATTCGGATGTATATTTTGAAAAATATAAATACTTTCTACATTATGGCCGCGTTTGTTCATTTTTTTATCACTCTTTTTACAGACAGGTTTATATTCGAATATGAAGAGATTGATATTTCAAAATTAATACGCATTAAGTTTTTATTTTTGGTTTTTCTTATAGTAATTTGGCAAATTATAGGATATGTGGTAAAAACATATAGAACAAATAATTGGCTTGCATCCTATTTAAAATTTACATTTATTTATTTTGACCTTATGCTTGTCGCTTTATTATGCATAATGCCAGGCAATTTGAAGAATCATGCAGATTTTTTCTATTTGGCTAACACAATGGTGTTGCAAAAAAGTATATTTTTCGAGCCTATATTGATGGATTATTTTAGGATTTTTTCAATGATGCTATTTCCTTGTATGAGCGGGATTGTAATAGGACATTTACTTGTTATATCGTTAGTAGTAGGGTATATAATAACCAAATTTAATATATATTTTAAATTTTCAAAAGCTGTGTTTTTATTGTATGTGCCGTTTTTGATGTTGTTGGTTATTGAGAATAATTTATTTATCGACACTTGTATTATATATTCGTATCTAATATTATTCCTTTTAGCATTTCTGTTTTTCATGCATGAAGAAAAAAAACCAATAACCGCTGTAAATATAATAATCTTGTCATTGACAATTGCGGTTTTGTCCCATATAAGAGCTGAAGGTGTTATTTTTATTGTTTTTGCTCCTTTGATATTTTTAATTTTAAATTATAGCTGGATTAAGAAAAAATATTTGTTTTTTTTCTTTTTATTTCTGTTAACGGCCGTAACGATTTTGCCGCCTAAGTATGTATACACGTCTTTCGGCGGTGAAGAAAAAGTCAGGAATTTATATCCTAAATTATACAGGCTTTATAACGGCTTTAAAATTACATTGGAGGAAGCGGTCAGATCTAAAGATTCCAAGATAATAGCAGAACTTAATTCTGTTGTTGATGTTGGATATTTGCTGAGCCCGGATACTAAAATCACACTCTCTTTTTATTCAAAATTGTCAGAGAAACAGAAGAAAAAGTTCGATATTGTTTCCAAGGAATTATTTAAAAAATACAGAGATACTTATATTAAATACAAGATTTATGATTCGTTGTTTATTTCGCCGAATCATGCAATTTTTAAATTACATATTAAAAATAAGAATTTTTTTCAGGGAAATCCCGGTGCATTTGACGCATACAATAGAATATATGATAAATTAATGCTTTATCGTAATGATACGAGAATTTATTTTGCTGATTTTCTGAGGGAAAATTCTTCCGCAAGGTACAGTCTTATTTTTCCTGTATGTATAGTTTTTTTTAGTATAATCCTTTCTTTTTTATTTAGAAAGAAAAGTATAATTTTATTGTCCAGTTTAATGTTGGTGCATTTTTTTGCTGTTGCAATTATGGCTCCGTACGGAGCTTTCAGATTTAACTTCAATATGTACTTATACGGATATTTGCTTTTGACGATAATATGCGTAAGTTTGATTTTAAAATTAGGGAAAAACAAAAAGCAAATAATATAAACATGCTGAAAAAACAGTGTATGTTCTAGTGATTAACCGGAGCGTAAATTTATGAATAAATCCGATTTAAAATGTTTGCTCGTCGTTGTTCCTTTTATTCCGGTGGAATTGCCTTGTATCGGATTTCCGTATATAGCATCCGCATTAAAAGTAAAAGGATATGACGTTAAAATAGAAGATTTAAACCTAAAGATCAATAATTTGAACTGCGAACATATGTCATATATGGATAATGATCTAAATCAGATGAAATTTTATGATCAGTATCTTGATTATTTTCTAGACTGGATTGATTCTTCCGTCATCAAACCTGGTATCAATGTGATCGGATTTACGGTTTGGGCTTCAAATTTCAACATAATAAAAAAGCTTTCACAGCTGATAAAGCAAAAAAACAAAGATATCATTATTATATGCGGAGGCCCCGGACATTCAGAATTGTATAAAGCGGTTTCAAAAGATATTATTGATATTATAGTGAAAGGAGAAGGTGAAAAGGCTATAGTCGAAATTTTTGACTCTTTAGTTTCTGAAAAACCGTTGGACGGCATAAAATCAATAATTTCCATTAATAACAGAGGGGAGTTTATAGAAAGTTTTGAACAGGAGGAGATAGAAGATATAAATACCATAGCTTTTCCTGATTTTACGGATTTAAATTTGTTTGAATACGAATTGCAGGAAATTCCGTTGATGTTTAGCAGAGGCTGTTCTTGGAGATGTAAATTTTGTACTGTTTGTTATCAATGGAATAAATTTAGAACAAGAACCGCTGATAATATATTTCAAGAAATAACGGCGAGGCTGCAGCAGTATAAAAGATGTGAATATAAATTTCAATTGTATGATTGTGCCTGCAATCAGAATATGACTGTTTTATCGCAATTATGCGACAAAATAATAAAATTAAATTTGCCATACAATAAAGTCACTTTTGTGGCTAATGCCAAAGTAATTCCTGAGATGGATTACGATTTTTTAAAAAAAATGAAAATGGCAGGATTTGTCATGTTAAGATTGGGAATTGAGAGCGGTTCTGACAGAGTCTTAAAATTAATGGCAAAACCGTTTAAAAGCAGCGAAGCCTCGGATTTGCTTCAAAATATGTTTAAAATCGGAATAACTTCTGTAATCACAATTATAGTGGGATTTCCCGGGGAAACAGAAGAAGATTAGGATGATACGATTGAATTTCTTCGTAAGAATTCACAATATGTCTCGGTTATATTTTTAAATTTTTGTTCCATAACACATGAGACGGCAAGCACCAGGTTTAAAGATATTATTGATCTAAATTATGAAGATCCGAATTATTGGAATTCGAAAGACATGAAAAATACATACGAGATAAGAAAAGCAAGATTAATAAAACTCGACAAAGTGCTTAGTCAAACCTCAATAAAAATAGTTGAACCGATGAGGCATTATTCTAACATACCTTAAAATTAAATTTTATTTTGATTTTTCAGATGCAGATGTATAAAAGGCAGTATGTCGGCCTGCTTTGTTTGTTACACCTATTATGGTATAATCAGCGTTAGATATGATAAAAATACTTGATAAATATATAGTTAAAGAGTTTCTAGGTTCGTTTTTATTCGGGCTTATTGTTTTTTCGATAACAATATTGCTTGAACAGGTCATAATGCTTATTGATCTTTTTTTGTCAAAGGGTGTTGCTTTTTGGCTTGTCATCAAGCTTTTTTTTCTCGTCGTTCCAAATATTTTATGTCTGACAATTCCTATGTCTATACTGTTCGGGGTTCTTTTGTGTTACGGCAGATTTGCAGAAGACAATGAAATCACCATAATGAGATCAACCGGAATAGATTATAAAACATTATCAATGCCGATAATTGTTTTGGTAATGTTTATCAGTCTCGGTCTTGTCTATTTTAATCATTCTTTTTCACCGTCCACTTTTAAATATTTCAGAACTTTATATAAACAAATTGCAGCAGAAAGTCCGCTTGCAAAATTTAACGAGAAAACAATTACGCAGGTAGGCGAGTATAAAGTATATGCGCATAAGGTAAATCCTAGAAACAACGTATTGTCAGGTGTTAATGTTTATAAGTATTCAAGCGATGATAAAAGCGAGGATATGATACCGTGGAGAATAGCTTCGTCGTCAGCAACTGTACGCGTTGAAAGAGGCATAGTAGTGTTTAAACTTTTCAACGGATACTGGCAGAGAATAGACCCTGAAAAACCTGAAAATATGCTTCATGTTCATTTTGCTTCATATGAATTTGAAATACCCGTATCTTCAAATTTAAGTCTGGGAGATATGACTTTGAAAGAGATAAAATCCTCAAAAATAAGAGAAAAAATAAAAACGTTTGCAAAAAATGATATACAAATATATAAATATAAAAATGAATATTGGTTAAGATGGGTTTTAGCTTTGGCGCCAATATTTATTACTATGGTTGCAATTCCGGTGGGAATTATGTCCGGCAAGGGTGGCAAGGCCGTAGGTTTCGGAATCAGCCTGGCAATATTATTTGGTTTTTATATGCTTTTAATTGTTTCTTTAAATATAGGCGAGAAAGGATATGTTCCGTCGTGGTTAATAATGTGGCTGCCTAATTTGGCGACAGCTGCGGCAGGCGTATTTTTATTGAAAAAGATGGGGAAAAAATGAAAATATATTTTTATATATCAAAACAATTTTTAAAACCTCTGTTTTTTACTACGCTTGCTTTCGGATTTATAGTTCTTATTTCAGAATTATTCAGAGAAATGAATTTTTATATGGAGCAGAAAACTCCGTTTCTCACTATCGTTGAATATTTATTTTTTAATCTGCCCTGGTGGACCATAGACGTATTTGCTCTGTCGGTGCTGCTTGCCCTTTTATTTTCTCTAGGCGATTTGGCGAAAAGAAATGAAATAACAATATTAAAAGCTTCGGGAATTAATTTGTGGAAAATTATATCGCTTTTTATGATTATAGGTTTGGCTTTGGGAATTCTTGATTTTTCTGCAAGAGAATTTATTATACCAAAAACCGTCGAACTTGCATCTTATGTAAGAAATGTAAAAATAGAAAAGAATAAAGACGATGAAAAATTAAAAGGAGAATATAAAAATATTATTGTTGCCCTGAAAGACGATGCGAGAATGTCCGTAGGATATATGAATATAAACGAAGGTTATATGAGAAATATTATCATAGACGAATATGATAACAATTATTATCTGAAAAAAAATATAGTTGTGGGTGAAGCTTTTTATAATAATAAAGGGTGGATTTTAAAAAACGGAGTTGAAAGGAATTTTGATAATTTGAATAATTGGCATGAAAAATATTTTCAAAACAGATTTTATCCTACTGAATTGAAACCGCATGATTTTATTTCGGAGGATGTCCGCTATGAGCAGATGAATTTAAAGAGATTCAGGGAATATATACAAAAGAATCAGATGCTCGGTAAAAATACTTTAAAAGACCAAATAAAATATAATATGCGTTTTGCGAGCGTATTTTGCCATATTATTGTTATGATGATGGGTATTCCTTTTGCTTTGGGACTTGGCAAAAGATTCGGCAAGATTATAAGTTTTACTTTTGCGCTTATTTTTTCTTTTATATACTGGACGCTTCAGGCATTTTCGCTGACTTTGGGTGAAAATCTTATTTTAAGCGTCGGTCTTGCGGCTTGGATGCCTAATATTGTATTCGGGATAATAGGAATATATCTTTTATCAAAAATAAAAACATAGTATAATACTCAAGTGGAAATAAAAATGAATAAAAAATCTGCTATAGGAATTTTCGACTCGGGGCTTGGCGGTCTTACCGTAATGTCTGCCGTGGCAAAAGTAATGCCAAAAGAAAATATAATTTATTTTGGCGACACTGCGCATGTACCGTACGGGTCTAAATCGCAAAAAGTCGTAACTGATTTTTCTATGGCTATATCAAAGTTTTTGGTAAAGCACGATGTGAAGTTGATAGTTGTTGCCTGTAATACCGCTTCGGCGTTCAGTCTTGATGCGTTGAAAAAAAATATTGATGTTCCTGTTATAGGCGTTATTACGGCGGGATCTGTTATGGCTTTAGAAAATACAAAAAACAAACGTATTGCCGTCATAGGGACTGAAGGAACGATAAAAAGCGGAGCCTATGTAAAAGAAATAAAAAAATATGATAAGTCGGCAATAATTTTTTCGCAGGCTTGTCCTTTATTTGTTCCGCTTGTTGAAGAAGGCTGGTTTAATGGAAAAATCACAAAAGATATAATTAAACAATATTTGACGGAAATTTTAAAAAAGAAAGCAGATACAATTATTTTAGGCTGTACGCATTATCCTCTTTTAAAAAAGTCAATAAAAGAAGTTATAGGCAAAAATGTAAAAATAATAGATTCTGCCGCGGCTGTAGCTATGGAAGTTGAGAGACTTATTAATCAAAAAAATATAGCCAACGACGGCTTAAAAGGCAGACATTTATTTTATGTAAGCGACAGTCCCGAAAAATTTAAGAAACTAGGAAGCAATTTTTTTGGAGAAGAAATAAAAAACGTAAAAAAAGTGGAATTGGATAAATAAATGAAATACAAACTTTCTGTATTCGGTAATTTTTCGTCGGCTCATTTTCTGAGACAATACAAAGGCAAGTGTGAAAATCTTCACGGGCACAACTGGAAAGTAAGAGTGTGTCTGTCAGGTTGTAAACTTGATTCTGCCGGAATGCTTATTGATTTTACGGATATAAAAAAACATCTTGCGACAATAATGGCAGCTCTTGACCATAAATCTTTAAACGAAACGCCGCCTTTTGACAAAATAAACCCTACTGCCGAAAATATAGCGGCTTTTGTTTTTAAACAAATAAAAAAATTGGAGACGGATGACATAAAAGTTTATGAAGTTGAAGTATGGGAAAGCGAAACGTCATCCGCAATTGTAAGCAAATGAAAAAGAAAGCTGTAGTGTTATTCTCAGGCGGATTGGATTCAACGACCGTTTTGTATTATGCGTTATCAAAAGGTTACGAAGTCAGCTGCCTTATTTTCGATTACGGTCAAAAACATAAAAAAGAAATAAAAACGGCATCTAAAATCGCAAAGATGTTGAATCTTAGTTACAGTATTATCAAAATAGAGATGCCCTGGTGCAAAAGCTCTCTGGTGGATAAATCCGTTAAAGTTCCGGAACATAAAACCATAAAAGAAGGATATGTCCCGACAACTTATGTGCCTGGCAGAAATACGATATTTCTTTCATATGCCGTATCTTATGCCGAAACAATCAAAGCGCAGGCGATTTTTCTCGGCGTAAATGCCGTTGATTTTTCTTCATATCCTGATTGCACGCCGTCTTATTTAAAGGCTATGAGAGGCGTTTTAAAGGCTTTAAAAAATAATATTGAAATAATAGCTCCGATAGAAAGAATGTCAAAAAATGGAATAATAAGACTCGGATTAAAGTTGAAAGTTCCCTATCAGTATACATGGAGTTGTTATAACGGGAAAAAAATACCGTGCGGAACATGCGATTCATGCAAACTTCGCGCAAAAGGTTTTAAAGAGGTTGGAATAAATGACCCTGCATTTGCAAAAAGCTCCCGTAAATGAAATATTTTTTTCTTATCAGGGAGAGGGCATTTATGCCGGTATTCCGCAGATATTTGTAAGATTTTCAGGATGCAACATAAGATGTTCTTACTGCGATACAAAATATTCTTTATCGGCAAATAATAAAAAATGCCGTTATTCTCCTGAGCAATTGTGCGCCGAGATTTTAAAAACAATAAAAAACAATAAAAAATTTTTTTTCGGAAAGAAACCTTCAATATCGGTTACCGGCGGAGAGCCGCTCATTTATTCTGATTTCTTGAGTGATTTTTTGAAACGTATTAAGAAAAAACAAATAAATATTTATCTTGAAACAAACGGGACTTTACCTGAAGAATTCAAAAAAGTATATAAATTATGCGATATCGTTTCAATGGATATAAAATTGAAATCTGCATGTAAAAAAGATTTGCTGAGCGAGCATAAACAATTTTTAAAAACAGCATATAAAAAGATTTTTGTAAAAATAGTCATATCAAAAAATACCCGGAAAGAAGAATTTTCAAAGGCCGTGGATATGATTGGTTCTGTTTCAAGAAATATAAAACTGGTTTTACAGCCTGATTCAAACAATATAAAAGATTACGGGAAAGTTCTGGAATTTTATGCCGTCGCATCGGCTAAAATAAAAGACGTGAGAATTTTGCCGCAAATGCATAAAATATGGAATATAAAATAAATGACATTATTCAAAAATGAACTTTCTGCTTTTGCCTCAAAATTCATAGAAATTATCAAAAAAAACGGATTGAACGCCTCTTTCGATTCAGGTTCGTTCAGAGATTACATGGTCCAGATATCTTTAAGAAACACTCTTGTAAATCTTGGCAAAATCAATTTGTATTATAAACCGTCAAAAAAATCATATTCTATCGTAAATCTTAACGTAAAAGAGCATACCGCCGTTGATATCATAAATAAATCTTGGGAACAGTCAAACGGATTTGAATCACATAAAGAAGAGAGCGGCATTTACGAAGCTTTTGTGGACGGTTCTTATATAAACGGCAAAACGGGATGCGGCGCTGTTATATTTTTGGGAGACAGAAAAATAAAAGAGATATCAAAAAATATCGAAGATACTTCGGCAAGACAGTTCGGCGGAGAATTATGCGCGGTTACAGAAGTTATAACATGGTGTAAAGAAAATAATATAAAAAAAATAAGAATAAATTATGATTATTTAGGAATTGAATATTTTGTAACCGGTAAATGGAAACCTAAAAATATACTTGCCGTCGAATATGTTAAAATCATTGCCGCTTCAGGAATAGAAATATATTGGAGAAAAATAGACAGTCATACAGGTAATATAAAAAACAATATTGCCGATAAACTTGCCAAGGCTGCAACCGTATAACGGAATCAATTATGAAATATTTTGTATACGGCACATTAACGTCGCTTAATTCAAAACATTTCCTTATGTCTGAATGCCAATTTATCGGCATCGGCATTTTAAAAGATTACCAAATGTACAACATAAGCTGGTTTCCTGGAATCCAGCATGAGCCGGGCAGTTTCGTAAAGGGAGAAATATACGAAATAAACGCCGAAACTAAAAATAAACTTGACGATTTTGAAGAAATCGAATGCGGAACCTACAGAGTTGAATCAGTAAGTGTGTGCTGCGAAAATACAATTGTTGACGATGTTTTTGTCTATGTTTATAATAAAAATATAGAAAATAAGGAAAGTAAAATTGTCCTTCCTGAAAAACAGCCGTGGAAAGAGAATAATCACAGTTAGTTCCCAATATGTGTTTTGTATTTTAAAATATCGAAAAATGATTGAATTTTAGATATAAAAAATGTAAAATCATGTTCGTAAAATTTGTTTTATAACAGGGAGATGTTACGATGATCAAGGCATTGATTGGAGCCATATTTGGTTCTCAGAATGAGAGAGATATAAAAAAAATCAGGCCTGTAGTTGACAAAATAAACTCGCTGGAATCTGAAATAGAAAAACTTTCCGACGAAGAATTGAAATCAAAAACACAGGAATTCAAAGAAAGAATTGCCAATGGCGAAGCGCTTAATTCTATTTTGCCTGAAGCATTCGCGTGCGTCAGGGAAGCCTCAAAGAGAACAATAGGCCTCAGACATTTTGATGTCCAGCTTATAGGCGGCTGTATCCTTCACAGCGGGAAAATAGCCGAAATGAGAACAGGTGAAGGAAAAACTCTTGTTGCTACTCTTGCGGTTTATTTGAACGCTCTTGAGGGCAAAGGCGTTCATGTTGTTACCGTTAACGATTATCTTGCAAAAAGAGACAAAGAATGGATGCAGCCTATATATAATGCTTTGGGCATGACGGTCGGCAACGTGTGCCATGATGTTTCGAATGAAGAAAGAAAGCAGGCTTATCAGTGCGATATAACCTATGTTACCAATAATGAACTTGGATTTGATTATCTGAGAGACAACATGGTTATTTCAAAGGAACAAAGAGTTTTAAGACCGTTACATTACGCAATAATAGACGAAGTTGATTCAATTCTTATAGATGAAGCAAGGACTCCTCTTATAATTTCCGGAGCAGGAGAGCAATCGACAGATAAATATTATGTTGCAAACAGAATAGTTCCTATGTTAAACGGCAGATTTATAACAGAAGCCGAAGAAGTCAAGGCTAAGTATGACGGTGTTGATTTGGCAAAGGGATATGATTATCTTGTTGACGAGAAAAACCATACAGTTGTTCTGACGGAACAGGGAGTTTTGAAAGCTGAAAAAGTTCTGGGACTGAAAAATATTTACGATGATTTACAGTCAGAATGGGTTCATCATTTGACTCAGGCAGTAAGAGCTCACAATCTTTACAAGAGAGACGTCCACTATGTTGTAAAAGACGGAGAAGTAATTATTGTTGATGAATTTACCGGAAGACTTATGCCGGGCAGAAGATGGTCTGACGGACTTCATCAGGCTGTTGAAGCCAAAGAAAATATGAAAATAGCCGAAGAAAACCAAACCATGGCTACCATAACATTTCAAAATTTCTTCAGAATGTACAAAAAAATATCAGGTATGACCGGTACGGCTTTGACCGAGGCTGCAGAATTTTGGGAAATCTACAAACTTGAAGTTGTTGAAGTTCCTACAAACAACCCTATGGTCAGAAAAGATTATCCTGATGTTATCTATAGGACAGAAAAAGAAAAATATAACGCCATAGTTGACGATATTGAAAAATGTTGGAAGGCCGGACAGCCTGTCTTGGTTGGTACGCGTTCAATTGAAAAATCTGAAAAACTTGCAGAAGTATTAAGAAAGAAAGGAATACCGCACAATGTCTTGAATGCAAAATTTCATGAACTTGAAGCTCAGATAATAGCACAGGCAGGCGCAAAAAGCGCGGTAACGATCGCCACTAACATGGCCGGAAGAGGAACAGATATCGTTTTAGGCGCAGGCATCGAAGGGCAGAATGTTGAAGTTAAAAATGCCGGCGGTCTTTACATAATAGGAACTGAAAGACACGAATCAAGAAGAATTGACAATCAGCTCAGAGGAAGATCAGGCCGTCAGGGCGATCCCGGGGCCTCGCGTTTTTACCTTTCCATGCAGGATGAATTGATGAGGCTTTTCGGTTCGGACAGAATGTCTTCTTTAATGCAGAAACTCGGATTAAAAGAAGGAGAAGATATACAGCATCCGTGGATATCAAAAGCGGTTGAGAATGCACAGAAAAAAGTTGAAGGAATGAATTTTGACATAAGAAAACAGCTTATAGATTTTGACAACGTCATGAATAAGCAGAGAGAAGCTGTTTACAGATTGAGAAATGAAATTCTTGAAGGCGAGGATGTTTCAGCAACCATACAGGATATGATTCTTGAATCAACGGAAGAAAAAGTAGACATGTGGGCTCCCGAAAAAACTTATCCCGAACAGTGGGAGTGGTCTAATTTTAAAGCTTGGATGACAAGATCATTCTCTATCAATTTTGAAATGCCCAGCGAGGAACAGATTAACAATCTGAATAAAGAGCTGTTAAAAGAAATGCTTATTGAAAAAATTAAAGAGGCATACGAAAAGAGAAGAGAGCAGCTTACGCCTGAACTTTTAGGCCACATAGAGAGAATGGTTCTTTTGCAGATGATAGATACTGCATGGAAAGATAATCTTTATGAACTGGATCAGCTTAAAAAAGGCATAGGATTCAGAGCTTATGCCCAAAAAGATCCAAAAATAGAATATCAGAAAGAATCTTTCATACTGTTTGATAATATGATGAAAAGAATCAGAGAAGCCACTATAGAATATGTGTTTAAGGTGCAGGTAAACATAGCGCCTAAACCTGTTTTTAACCAGCAGAAGATGTCTGAAGGAGAACAGCAGGATTTAAAAAATAAAAAAGAAATCGATAGCGGCAACACAAATAGAGTTAATGCCAAAGATATAAAAAAAATAGGCAGAAACGATCCCTGCCCTTGCGGCAGCGGTAAAAAATATAAAAAATGTTGCGGCACAAATGCCTGATTAAAACTGGCATAAAAAATTAAACGGGTGGGCCGTGAGGCAATTTAGGTTAAAATACTTTTTATTGTCCATTTTAACGGGTATCCTTGTTGCGCTGTCATTCCCGAAAATAAATGCTTTTTATCTCATATGGATAGCATTTATTCCTCTTATATATTCAGTTTTGAATAATTCCGTTAAAAATTCTTTAGTATACGGATTTGTTTCAGGTTTTACTTGCAATTTAATATCCCTTTATTGGATATTTCCGTTTATACAGTACAATACAAATTCAATAACACAGTCCGTAATAGTATCATTTTTATTATGGGGATATATGGCAGTATACTTCTGTTTATGGGCAGGTTTTTTAAGCTATACAAGAAGACATTTGTATCCGTTTCTTTCCATTATTTTTGCAGCCTGCGTATGGGTGGCTCTTGAATTTTTAAGAACTTATTTTTTGACAGGATTCCCATGGAATTTACTCGGTTACAGTCAAAATAAATTTTTGCCGATGATACAAATTGCAGATATTTTCGGCGCATACGGCATTTCTTTTTCAATTATTGCCGTGAATATGCTGTTGTATTACAGGTTATATTCAAAGACTAATAAAAATAAACATATTTTAACTGCTGTTTTGATAGTTCTTTTATTGTTGTCTTATGGTGTTTTGAGAATGGGAAAATTTAATATTTCATACGGCGATAAAACTACAGTCGCCATAGT
>Ga0116193_1002909_pt1 | contig 12641 bp, 12 predicted proteins | sample AD_UKC115_MetaG_FD_89892 | JGI IMG/M metagenome (GOLD analysis project Ga0116193, IMG submission 89892) | Active sludge microbial communities of municipal wastewater-treating anaerobic digesters from Hong Kong - AD_UKC115_MetaG | ecosystem: Engineered > Bioreactor > Anaerobic > Digestate... | reverse complement strand
GGTGTCGGCCACGGCTATTCGGTGCTGGAGATCCTCAAGGCCGTCGCCGCCGCCTCGGGCCGCGAGATGCCCGCCCCCAAGGGCGCGCGCCGCGCGGGCGATCCCAACATGCTTGTCGCCGATCCGTCACGCGCCCGTACAACCCTCGGCTTCGAACCGGCGCACTCCGATCTCAAGACCATTGCAGAGACCGCCTGGAAGTGGCACCGCATCGCCCATCCGGCGCGCAACGACTCAGCGCCGCCAGGCTGAGGAACAGACATGCGCATCGCGATGATCGGGACGGGCTATGTCGGCCTCGTCTCGGGCGCCTGCTTCGCCGATTTCGGCCATGACGTCGTCTGCATCGACAAGGACGCCGGCAAGATCGAACGCCTCAACAGGGGCGAAGTGCCGATCTACGAGCCCGGTCTCGACGAACTGATCGCCCGCAACACGCGCGAAGGCCGCCTGTCGTTCACGACCGAGGCGAGCGCAGTGAAGGGTGCCGGCGCGGTTTTCATCGCGGTCGGCACACCCTCGCGCCGCGGCGACGGGCACGCAGACCTGACCTATGTCTATGCGGCGGCGGAGGAAGTCGCCCGGCTGATCGAGGGCTTTACGGTGATCGTCACGAAGTCGACCGTGCCGGTCGGCACCGGCGACGAAATCGAAGCGATCATCGGCCGCGTTCGGCCGGACGCCGCGTTCGCCGTCGTGTCCAATCCGGAATTCCTGCGCGAAGGCTCGGCCATCGAGGACTTCAAGCGCCCCGATCGCGTCGTCGTCGGCACCGACGATGCGCGGGCGCAAGTGGTGATGCGCGAGATCTATCGCCCGCTATTCCTCAACGAGACGCCGATCCTCTTCACCGGCCGCCGCACGTCGGAGCTGACGAAATACGCGGCCAACGCCTTCCTCGCGATGAAGATCACCTTCATCAACCAGATCGCCGATCTCTGCGAGGCTGTCGGTGCGGACGTACAGCAGGTCGCGCGCGGCATCGGGCTCGACAAGCGCATCGCGCCGAAATTCCTTCACGCCGGCCCCGGCTATGGCGGCTCGTGCTTCCCGAAGGACACAATGGCGCTGGTGCGCACGGCGCGCGACGCAGGCACGCCGCTCTCGCTGATCGAGGCGACCGTCGCCTCCAACGACCAGCGCAAGCGCGACATGGCCACGAAGATCATCGACGCGTTCGGCGGCGTCGAAGGCAAGACGGTCGCCGTTCTGGGCCTGACCTTCAAACCCAAGACCGACGACATGCGCGACGCACCCAGCCTCAGCATCGTCCCGGCTCTGCTGGCGGCGGGCGCCCGGGTGCAGACCTACGATCCCGAAGGCCGGCACGAGGCCGAGCCCCTGCTGCCCGGCGCCGAATTCCGCAGCGGCGCCTATGAAGCCGCCGAAGGTGCCGACGGGATCGTCATCCTCACCGAATGGGATCAGTTCAGGGCGCTGGATCTGACACGCCTGAAAACGCTGCTCAAGCGTCCCATCGTGGTCGATCTGCGCAACATCTACGACCCGGCGGACATGCGGTCGCGCGGTTTCGACTACACCAGCATCGGGCGTCGCTGAGATGCGCCGCCGCGTGGCCGTGGCTCTGGCTGCGGTCGCGTTCGCCGGCACGGCGTCGGCCAGCCGTCTGGTTCTCAACTACGAGATGCGTGCGATGGGCTTCACCGTCGCCGACGCGACGGTCACGGCGACGATCGAAAGCGGGCGTTATGACGTGCGGGTCATCGGCGCAAATTCGGGTCTGGCGGATCTTTTCGGCAGCCTGACGCTTTCGGCCGCGGCGGCCGGCACCATTCCATCGCGCCAGATCGAGCCGGTCCTGTTCGGCACCGACAATCTCTATGACGGCGCGCCCCGGCGCACGCGCGTGATCTGGACCGGACCTGAGGCCCATCCGGACTATGTGATCCCGACTCTTGAGGAAGAGGAGCGCGCGCCGATCCCAGATGACGCGCGCCAGGATGCGCTCGATCCGATCAGCGCTCTGCTGGCCTTCTCGCTGGGCGAGCCCACGCGCTATCGCTGCGCCGGCTCGCACAAGGTCTATGACGGGCGGCGCAGCTACACGCTGACGCTCGATGAGGGCATTCTCGAAGCCATCGAGATCGGCGACGCGCGGGTCACCGCTCTCAAGTGCCGCATCACCTACGAGCGCACCGGCGGCCAGACGCCGGAGAGCTGGCTGTCCTCGTCGAGAGGCCACGAAGAGGCCGAAATCTGGTTCTGGCTCGATGCCGACGGACGCGCCGTTCCCGTCAGGCTCGAAGGCGACGCGCCGATCGGATCGGCGGTCGCCGAATTGACCGCCCTGCCCTAGCGGCCCGAGCCGACAGCGCTGAGATAGAGGTCGAGCATCTCTTCTTCGGTGGAGCGTTCCGCGGCATCCATCTTGCGGATGCGGATCACCTTGCGGAGGATCTTGGTGTCGAAGCCGTTGCCCTTGGCCTCGGCGTAGACTTCCTTGATGTCGGCGGCCAGCGCCGCCTTTTCTTCCTCAAGACGCTCGATGCGTTCCACCACGGATTTCAGCTGATCCTTGGCGAAATTCGTCTTGGTCATGGGGGAGCGCTCCGCAGGTTCTGGAAGGGCGCGGAACCTACTCGCGGGCCTTCAGCCGTTCAAGCGCCGATCACTCAGCCGCCGCCTGCCCGGGTCTGAACAGGGCCTGCGCCTGCTTGACGGCCTGCGTCTTGTCCTTGTGGACGACCAGGACGGCATCCGGCGTCTCCACCACGATCATATGGTCGGCGCCGATCACCACCACGTTGCGCGACGATGCGCGGACATAGCAATCGGTGGATTCCAGAGCCCGGGCCGATCCGATGAGCGCGTTCCCGGACTCGTCGCGGGGCGCCAGCTCCATCAGCGTCGCCCACGAGCCGACATCGCTCCACCCGATGGACGCGGGCACCATGGCCGCCTTCGTGGTGCGCTCCGCGACCGCATAGTCGATCGAGTCGGACGGGCACGCAGACCACGCCGCAGCGTCGGCGATCCGCCCGTCGGGGCCCTCGCGGCTGCTCTCCCATGCGGCCTGCGCGGCGTCCGCGATATCGGGACGATAGGTTCTGAGCTCGGCCAGATAATCGCGCGCGCGGAACACAAAGATGCCGGCATTCCAGAAATAGCCGCCGGCCGTCACGAAGCCGACGGCAGTTGCCAGATCGGGCTTCTCGACGAACTGCGCGACGTCGAACCCCTCATTGCGCGGCGCGCCGGCGCGAATATAGCCATAGCCGGTATTGGGCGAGGTCGGCACGATGGCGAGCGCCACGAATCGGCCCTCGGCCGCCAACGCCGCGGCCTCGCCGATCACCCGGGTGAATTCCGCCCCGTCCGCGATGTGATGGTCCGAGGCGAGCAACGCCAGGATCGCATCTTTATCGTCGGCAAGGGCAGCATGAGCGGCGAAGGCCGCCGCCGGCGCCGTGTTGCGGGGCGAAGGCTCCAGCAGAAGCACGGCATCCGCCGCACCGCCGGCCGCGGCATGCGCGCGGGCTTCGCGGGCGAAGGCGGCGCTGGTGACGATCAGCGGCGGCCGATCGTGCGGCAGATCGAGCGCGCGCGCGACGGTCGCGCTCAGAAGCGAGCGCTCGCCGATGAGCGGGTGGAACTGCTTGGGCGCTGCGTCGTTGGAGACGGGCCAGAGACGCGTGCCTGCGCCGCCGCACAAGATCGCAGCCCGAACGGCTGGCATGATTAAGCTTGCTCCGACCGGTTGCCGATGCCGCAATCATCTCGCAACTGCGAACACCGCGTCAAGATACGCCGCGGTTAGGCCTTGGGGAAGGCCGCAAACGGGAACGGCGCGGTCTCGCGAGCGAATGTCATATAGGCCACCAGCTCGCCCATATAGACGCCCAGGCGCGCCCCGAAGCTGCGGAGATCGCCGCTGGCGTCGGCATCGAAAATCCGCAGGACGAACTGCGCGATCGTCACGAACACGGCCGCCCAGAAGGCGAGCCACAGCATGGCGAACAGAAACACGCTGATCAGAAGCTTGCGAAACGGATAGCCGCTCTTGGTTTCCGGCTCGCCCGAGGCGGGCGTCAGGCCATTTTCTGCAGGGCTTGCGGTCGTCATCGGTCGAAAACCTCCAATAGCTTGGAAATGGTCATGGGCGCCGCGCGCTTCAAGGCCGATCCCTTCAGGGCCGAGGCGGCCAGGGCCGCGGGCGGGCGCCCTTGACGAACAGGCTCGCCAAAAACAGGCCCGCAACATATCCGCCGATATGGGCGATGGATGCGAACCCCGTCACAAAGCCGCCGCCCAGCTTATCCCACAGGAAAAACGCCGCGTTGAGGCCGATCCATATCCAGGTGAACGTGATCACCGGCGGACGCGAGATCGGCGCGACGATTTCCCCCTGCGACAGCCGCCGCGCACGGTAGCGCAGCGCGGCGCCGATCAGCCCCGCCGCCCCCGCCGATGCGCCGATCACCGGATTGCTCTCGCCCCAATGCACGGCGAGATGCGCCAGTCCGCCGCCGATGGTCGATAGCGCGAACAGCAAAAACATGCCCAGCGTGCCGCAATTGCGCTGCACCGGCCCGGCCGCCGCCATCAGGAGGGCGCAGTTCACGATGACATGCGTCCAGTCAGCATGCAGGAAGCCATAGGTCAGCAGGTCGGCGACCGACAGCCAGGTGCGTGCCGGGTCGTCGGTGAGGAACATCGACGGCACCAGCGCCAGCGAGTTGTAGGCCCACGCCTTCCATCCGATCGGCGCGAAGGTGACCAGCGCATGCAGCGCGATGAACAGCCCGGCGAACGCCGGAACCTGCCAGGGAACGAGAAAAAGCGGCTCGGAGCTGCGCGGCGGCGGCGGAAAATCGTGCGTCACGGGGTCGCCTTCGTCAGCGCCGCCTCGACGAGCGGCAGCCTGTCATTGCCGAAATACATCTCGCCATCAACAAACATCGTCGGCGAACCAAAGCCGTTTCGCGCGATCAGCTCATCTGTCGCAGCCCGCAGCCTCTCCTTGTTTTTCGGATCGTCCAGCGCCGCGCCGAAGGCGGCGACGTCGAGACCGGCCTCCGCTGCACACGCGGCCAGAACCGTCCGGTCGGAAATATCGTGGTCTTCGCCCCAATAGGCCTGGAAGACGCGCGTCGCATAGGGAACGAGCCTGCCTTCATCGAGCGCGTGCCAGGCGCCGCGCATGGCTGCCACCGAGTTCACGGGGAAAACGCGCGGCGGCCAGACGATTTTCACGCCGCACAGCCGCGCCCAGTCCTGCATGTCCTTGTCGTAATACGCCTTCTGCCGTGGTTCGGGCCTGGCGCGACGCTCATAGACGCCCTGGTTCACGGCGTTGAACACGCCGCCGACCAGAATGGGCTTCCACACGATGGTCGCGCCGGCCCGCTGGGCCAACGCGTGCACGCGGGTGAACGCCAGATAGGTCCACGGTGAAGAACAGTCGAAGTAGAACTCGAGCTTCGTCATGGACCGGCCACACGCGGGGTTAATCCTTGGGTAAGGCTAACGGCAATTCATCCCCCGGCGCAAATCCGTCTCAGGACGATACACACCGGCCGTTCCGGGACCGCGATGCGACCCCGCCGGACGCCTCGCGATAGCGCCGATCCGGCACGGTAAGATTAAATTCACCATCGTCTTGCGCACGGCGCCTCGCGCGCAAAGTGCGGGGCGGCCGTGATGCGCGCTGGCATATCCGTTGCAGCCATCCGGCCCGAACGCCCTTTTCGAGGCCAGAAAACGATGAAGTACCGCACCGCCCTCCTCGCCGCCGCCACGCTCGCGGTGACGGTTATTTCACCTGCCTCTGCGCAGACTGTCCGCCGTTCGTCCGGAGACGGCGCCGATGCGATGGCGCGGCCTTACGGCACGACGCCAGGACAGGAGAACCAGCCGATGACGGGTTCGACGCGGGACGCCAATGGCAACCGCGTCATCGTGAACGGTGTCTATGCGGGGTCGAGCTACACGGATCAGGACGGCCTCACCTACGGGGTTGGCCGCAATTCGTCCGGCGCCGGCAGCGCGACAGGCACCGCCATCGGCAACAATCTCAATGTCGTGGTGAGCGGCAACTACAACACGGTCATCGTCACTGCTGACCAGAACAACTCGGGCGATCAGACGGTTGTCCTGAACGGAGGGCTGAAGTTTTGAGGAACATCGCATCTGCTGAGCGTCCGCGCCGCAAGACGGCACGCCCGCTCGCCGCGGTGATCGCCAGCGCGCTCGCGCTCGGCGCCTGCGTCAGCCCGATCGCCGGTGAAGACGGCCGCTATGCCGCGCCCATCGGCAACTCGCCCGTGGTGTCGAACGAAACGCCCTATTCCGCCGGCCTGCGCTGCCTCGCCGGCTATGCGATGGCGGCGGGCCGTCCGTTGCGCGTCGCCGTCGGCCAGATCGCCGACTACACCGGCAAGGAAGAATACGAAGGCGGTCGCCGCGTGACGCAGGGCGCCGCGCTGATGGCCATGTCGGCGCTCTCCAAGACCGGCGTGAACCTCGTCGAGCGCTTCGACACCTCGGTCGCCGAGCTCGAACTGAAATATGCCAATAACCGCCTCATCGGCGACGGCAGCCCGGACCCCAGCTTCCGCGCCATCACGGCCGGCCAGTTCCCGGGCTCGGATCTCTATCTCGTCGGCGGCATCACCGAACTGAACTACAACATCCGCTCGGTCGGCGCCGACGCCTTCGCCTCCGACCCCGCCACCGAAGGCGCCAAGGGCCAGCTCGGCTACAAGGCCTATGTGATGAACGTGGCGATCGACATGCGCCTCGTGAACACCAATACGCTTGAGGTCGTCGACGTCATTTCCTACCAGAAGCAGATCATCGGCCGCGAAATCTCGGCCGGCGTGTTCGACTTCCTCAACGGGACGATCATCGACGTGGGCGTCGGCGAACGCGCGCTTGAGCCCATCCAGCTCGCGGTCCGTTCGGTGATCGAGCGCGGCGTGCTTGAGATGGTCTCGCGCCAGCTCGGCGTCGACCCGGCCGTCTGCGGCGGCAAGGACCCGCTCGCCTCGGAAGGCGAAGTGACGCGTCCGGCCCCTGTGCAGAAGGCGCTCAACGCCCGCCGCGAAGAGGAAGTGCGGCGCGCCGATCCCTATGCCGGCTATTCCCACTCCGATCCGACCGGCGACAAGCTGGAGCTGCGCAAGTCGGTCGATTGATCGGCGCGACATCGAAAAGCGAACCGGGGCGGCCGAAGGGCCGCCCTTTTTCGTTCAGGCGACGTTGTCCAGATACCAGCGATAGGCGCGGCTGAGGCCCTCGCTGAAGTCGACCTTGGGCCGCCAGCCCATCGCCGCGAGCCGTCCGGTGTCGAGCAGCTTGCGGGGCGTGCCGTCCGGTTTGGTGGGGTCGAGCACGATGCGGCCTTCGAACCCGACGATGTTCGCGATCATCGCCGCGAGGTCTGCGATCGCGATGTCGTCGCCGAAGCCGACATTGAGATGCTCCGGCCCGCTATAGCGCTGCATCAGAAAGACGCACGCATCCGCCAGATCGTCGACATACAGAAACTCACGGCGCGGCGTTCCCGAGCCCCAGACCACCAGTTCGCTAAGGGCCTCGATCTTGGCCTTGTGGGCCCGGTCGATCAACGCCGGCAGCACATGCGCCGAGCCGGGCGCATAGCTGTCGCCAGGCCCGAACAGATTTGTCGGCATCGCCGAAATGAAGTCGCTGCCGTATTGCCGGCGATAGGTCTCGCACAGCTTCACGCCCGCGATCTTGGCGATCGCATAGGGCTCATTGGTCGGCTCCAGCGCGCCGGTCAGCAGCTCTTCCTCGCGGATCGGCTGCGCGGCGAATTTCGGATAGATGCAGGACGAGCCCAGAAACAGCAGCTTCTCGACGCCGCTGCGGTAGGCCGTCTCGATGGTGTTGAGCTCGATCAGCAGATTGTCGGTCAGAAATTCGGCCGGCCGCGTGGCGTTGGCCATAATGCCTCCCACCGTGCCGGCGGCCAGAAACACGGCATGGGGTCGGTGCGCGGCGAACCACGCCTCGACATCGCCCTGACGGCGCAGATCCAGCGCGGCGCGTTCGATCGACAGGATCTCGCAATCCTCGCGCTCCAGCCGCCGCACGATGGCCGAACCGGCCATGCCCCGATGACCGGCGACGAAGACGCGCTTGCCCTTGAGAGAATAGATCGCGGGCGCGTTCACGTTACGCCTCCGGCACGTTCGCTTTCAGCTCGTCGATCCAGATGCGCGCATTGCCGTCGCTCGGCGCGCGCCAATCGCCGCGCGGACTGAGCGACGCCCCCGACAGCACTTTCGGCGAATTGGGTACGGCCGACCGCTTGAACTGGCTGGTCGTGAAGAATCGATATAGGAAGACCTCAAGCCACCGCCTGATCTCACCGAGGCCATAGGCGTGGCGGCGCGCGCCGGTCAGACCGTCCGGCCAGCGCCCGGCGTCGACGGATCGCCACGCATGCCATGCCAGGAACGCGACTTTCGATGGCTTCATCCCGTGGCGGACGGTCCAGTAAATGTTGAAATCCTGCAGCTCGTACGGGCCGATCGTGTCCTCCGTCCGCTGCACCGCCTTACCGTCGGTCGCAGGAATCAGCTCAGGCGAAATTTCGGTATCGAGGATCGACTGCAGAACGCCCGAAGCATCGGCTCCGAACAGATCGCGCGCGATGACCCAGCGGATCAGATACTGGATCATCGTCTTGGGCACGCCCGCGTTCACGCCGTAATGCGACATGTGATCGCCAACGCCATAGGTGCACCAGCCCAGCGCCAGTTCCGACAGATCGCCCGTGCCGATCACGATGCCGTTGTGCAGATTGGCCAGACGGAACAGCGTCGCAGTGCGCGCGCCGGCCTGCACGTTCTCATAGGTGATGTCGTACTGCGCCGCGCCGTCTCCGGCGGGGTGCCCGATATCCTTCAGCGTCTGCATCGACACAGCGGAAATATCGATCTCGGCTGCCGTCGCGCCGAAGGCCCTCATCAGCCGCCACGCGTTGTCGCGCGTGCCGGCGGACGTGCCGAAGCCCGGCATCGTGAAGGCCAGCACATTGCTACGCGGCAAGCCGAGGCGGTCCATCGCCTTGGCGCAGACGATCAGCGCCTGTGTGGAATCCAGGCCGCCGGAAACGCCGATCACCACCTTCTTCATGCCCGTCGCATGAAGACGCGTCACCAGACCCTGCACCTGGATATTGTAGGCCTCGTAACAATCTTCATCGAGCCGCACGGGATCGGACGGAACGAAGGGGAAGCGCTCCAGCGTACGCCGGAAGCCGATATCGCCGGACGGCGGGTCCAGCACGAAATCGATCTGGCGATAGGCGCGCACCGCCTCGCGATAAACGTCGGCAGCGTCGCCCCAAGTGTTGAGCTTCATGCGTTCGGTGGCAAGGCGCTCGACGTCGATATCGCCGAACAGCAGCTTTTCGCCTTTTCCGAACCGCTGCGACTCCGCGACCAGGCCATTCTCGTCGAAGATGGCGGCGTGCCCGTCCCAGGCGAGATCGGTCGTCGATTCTCCCGGCCCCGCCGCCGAATAGAGATAGGCCGAAACGGTCTGCATCGCCTGCGCCTTGCAGAGCTGGCGGCGGATTTCGGCCTTGCCGACAATGATATTGCTGGCCGACAGGTTCAGCAGAACCGTCGCGCCGGCCAGCGCCGCCAGGCTCGAGGGCGGCAGAGGCGTCCAGAGATCCTCGCAAATCTCCACCCCCACCGCGAACGCGGGGATGTCGACGCACTTGAAAATCAGATCGACGCCGAACGGCGCGAACTGCCCGGCGATCTCGATCATCTCGCCGCGCACATTTGCGCCGGGGGCGAAGTACCGCTTCTCGTAGAACTCGCGATAGTTGGGCAGGTACGACTTGGGAATGACGCCCAGAATCTGGCCGCGATGGAAGACGACGGCCGTGTTGTAAAGCCGGCCTTCATGCTCCAGCGGCGCGCCCGCGACGACCAGCCCGCCGAACCCTTCGCTCGCCCGCGCGACGTCCTCCACCGCTTTCCGCACCGCCTCGATCAGCGGACGCTGAAAAAACAGCTCGTCATTGGTGTAGGCGGAAAGGCACAACTCCGGGAACAGCATGACGGCGGCGCCCTCGCCCGCCGCCTGCTGTGCAAGCGCCACCACTTCGGACGCATTGGCCGTAGGGTCGCCCAGATGCGCCGTCGGCGTGCACACCGCGACGCGCACGAAGCCGTGCGTATAGATCGAGTAGAAGTCCGTCCCGTTCGACAAGCCGTGCATCCCGTCAGCCGTTCTCGCGCAGTCCTAGGACATTATGCATCGGAAGGCACGCGACCGACAGAGCGCGTTCAACACGGTTTCAAACCCAATATGACAAATGCCGGTCGATAATCTCGGCCTCCGGCGGCCGTGAGAGACGAAACCGCAGATAGGCGGGATCGAACGCCCATTCATAGGGCGCCAGATAGCCGAAACTGATGAAATTCAGCCACGCCAGCCAGGCCTTGGCGTCGACCCGCGGCATCAGGCTGCGAGGGTGACAGCCGCCCACCGCAAAGGGGCACTCGCCCAGCATCACCACCGGGGTCTCGTTCAGCATGGCCTCGAAGGCCACGCTGGAATTAACCGTCATGATCCGTTTGACGCGCCCGATGAACAGCGACGCGTCCGGCGAGGTGTCGGTCTCGATGTCCGGGTCCGGAGAAAACGGGTAGCCCGGATGGGGCCTGATCAGAAGCTGCGAAGCGGGCCAGCTGCGCCGGGCGAACTGCACAAGCTCGAAATTGTCGAAGCCGTTGCCGTAGGCCACGAGGTTGGAATCGTTCGGGATCTGCAGGGCAAGGCCGGTTTCGTGGGTCGGCGTCGGCTTGCCGATGGCCCCCGACCACCCCAGAACGCGCAGCAGCTCCGAGGGCGTCCGTTGCGGCATGGCGACGCCTTCTGCGGCGAAGCGCGCATAGCGTAGGCCGGCTTCGGTATTCCCGTTGACGCCAGAGAAGTCGACATAGGCGGTCGGCCGGAACTGCGGCGCCCGCGTCGGACCCAGCTCGCCATGAATGACCGGGATGCCCAGATCGTCCGCCGCCGCCCGCATCGAGGCGCAATTGATCCACGACAGCACGGCCTCGATCTCGCCTTGCCGCTTCAGGACCGACAACCCGGTCTTCAGCAACGCCACGAGCGGAGGGAACGGCACCCGCATGATCTGGCGCCAGGCGAGATTGGGGCCGAGCCGCTGATCCAGAATCGGCTTGAGCACCTCCTGCCCGACGTGAAACCGCTTGATCGACGCCAGGACCGCCGGGTCCGGCAACACGTAGTTGGCCCGCTGTATCCAGTCCGGATTGGCGCATGGGTGGTTCGCCGCCACGCGCTCCGCCGGATCGGCCAGATAGGCCGTGTCGCCTAGAAAGGCGAGCTCGGCCGCGCCGATCGACTGCAGCTGCTTGTAGACGACCCACTGATAATTGACGGGATCGTTGCGGACCGCGAAGGGCGTGAAATAGGAAACGAACATCGGCCGACTAAGCGCCGCCCTGCGAGGCGCGGCGATCCCTCAGACGCGCGCGGAACTTCGCCCAGTATTCGCGATGAAAGAGCATCGACCACGACAACATCGCGCCCGCACGCAACGTATCCGTCCGCGAGATACGCCACATCGCGCCGAAGACGTCGCGCCAAGATGCGGGCTCGTAGATGAAGCGCGTCGCGTCCGACTTCAGCGTCACGGCCAGATCGCGCGCGGGCTTTCGCGCCAGCTTGTGCAGACGGTACTTCGTGATGATGAACTCCGCCTGCGAGCGCGCCGACTTGACGCGTTCGCGCGCCGTCTGGGCATGCTGGCGGAAGCAGCTGAATGTCTGGACATCGAAGATCGCCCGCCCGCGCGTCAAAACGCGGCCGATGAACAGCCAGTCGCCGGTCAGCTTGAAATCCAGCAGGTCGCGCCTGAACGAGGCCCGGAACGCTTCGGTGCGGATCAACGCCGAACTCATATTCGGAACGATCATGCCGCGCACCTGATAGTCGGCAAGCTCCTTGATCCCGTCGGCGGTGAAGCTCGTCTCCCAGCGCGGGTCCTGCCAGATGTCGCGGAAATACGCGGCGGTCGATCCGATGATCGCGCCTTCCGTGTCGATGACGTGCGAGTTGCAGTAGTAGAGCGCAGCCTTGGTATCCTGGCACAGCCGGTCGACCGCCGTCGCCGCAAAATCCGGCAACGCGACGTCGTCGCTTTCGCAGATCCAGATGAAATCGCCGGCGGCCTTCTCCGCGGCATAAGCCCAGGCGGAGAAAGGCGTGCCCGAATTGCGGTCTCGCCGGATATAGGTGAACCCATATTGGTCGCGCAGACGGCGGATCACCGTGTCGCTGTCATCGGGCGATTTGTCGTCGATGACGATGAGATCGATGTTGGGATAGGACTGATCGAGGATCGAACGGATTCGCTGCTCGATATAGCGCCCGTGATTATAGGACGGCACGACAGCCGTGATCACCGGAGCGCCGGGCTGGCGCGGGCGCTTGACGCCATAGATCGCGCGGATCGACGCATCGCGCGCCTTCCAGGAATAGGTCTCCAGACAAGTGCGCCGCGCGTTCGCCGAGAGGCGCGCGTTCAGCTCCGGATCGCGCAGCATCGCGGCGCAGTGCGCGGCGAACGATTCCGCGTCCGGCCCGACCAGAATGCTCTC
>Ga0116193_1002906_pt1 | contig 12650 bp, 12 predicted proteins | sample AD_UKC115_MetaG_FD_89892 | JGI IMG/M metagenome (GOLD analysis project Ga0116193, IMG submission 89892) | Active sludge microbial communities of municipal wastewater-treating anaerobic digesters from Hong Kong - AD_UKC115_MetaG | ecosystem: Engineered > Bioreactor > Anaerobic > Digestate... | reverse complement strand
TCGGAAGGCCTATGGCGGGAATTACAGTCGCCATTGATTCCGAAGGAACCGGTCCGAAGAGTGTAGGAGAGATTCTTACCCGGTCAGATTGTGTAATGCTGGGCTACTATGAGAATGAAGCTGCAACAGCAGATGTGATTGATGAAGAAGGTTGGTTTCATACCGGTGATATGGGTTACATCGATAAAAGCGGTTCTATTCATATAACAGGACGTGTCAAGTCGATGATTGTACTTACGAACGGAAAGAAAGCGTTTCCTGAAGAGATTGAAGCCGTACTGACCGAGATCCGCGGTGTCACTGAAGCTTTTGTCTGGGGCAACCGCAATGACAGACAGGCAATCGATGTCTGCGCGATGGTACTGATCAACCGCAAGGCAATTGCTTCCGAACTTGGAATGAACACAGAGCCTGATGACGCTATGGTTGAGACCTATCTCAATGACAGAATACATGATGCAAACCATACTTTGCCGCAATATAAGATAGTCAGAAACTACGTCTTCTCTGAAGAGGATATGATAAAGACAACAACGCTCAAGATCAAGCGTTCCAAGGAACAGGAACACATCGAATCAAAGCTGGCGGAGTGCAATCTTTCAATGCGCGATATGAACGGCAAGAATTTCGACAAGATGATTAAAGTCTGAGATGAGCGTTGTAAAGATTGTAAATCTGTCCGGTATTCCGGTGATAACGGAGTTTGAGTGCAAGCGCGTAAAGAACATCAATGTCCGTGTCCGTAATGACGGTTCTCTGTATTGTTCATATCCAAAACATGTGTCACAGTCACGTGCGCAGTCTTTTGTCGAAACATCGGCCGGGCAGCTGCTGCGTGCCATAGATGCCGCAAACAGACGCCGCGTGGAGTCTCTCGGCGCAGCCGGATTGCAGGATTCAATGCAGGTTAAGGTATTCGGCAGGTATATGCCGATAATTATAGAAGAGAACAGCTGTACAGGCTGTTCTTCAGGCAGCGGCAGCGTTGTTGTCAGAGTAAGCGACAGGAACGATTTTGCCGCGGTTTGCGCGCTGTATGATACCTGGCGGAGAAACGAGCTTGAACGGTATGTCAGACAATGCTGCGACTCGATATATCCTTATTTTGAAGCATTGGGTGTCGATTATCCATCGAAAATAAGATTCGGCGAGTATAAGTCTTTCTGGGGCGAATGTCTGCCCGGGAAGTCGACATTGAAATTCAGTTACCGTCTTTTCGAAGTGCCGACTGAGTGCATCGAGTATGTGGTGGCCCATGAATTTGCTCATTTTCTTCAGCCCAACCACTCAGAACATTTCTGGGCTCTGGTAGAAAATGTAATACCTGACTGCAAACAGCGCCGCAGAAGGCTTAATGCCGTGTGATTCTTTATATTGAGAAATATTGTCCTCTATTACGGTTGACTTAATAAAGCCCGAAAAGTATTATTTAGTAGTACGATTAGCGGGGAAATATACCTGCATCAGACAAATATTTAAAAGGAGCGTAATGCTTATGTCTTTAGTTACATCTACCGAATTGTTTAAGAAGGCTTATGACGGCGGATATGCCATCGGTGCTTTCAACGTAAACAACATGGAAATTGTTCAGGGAATCACAGAGGCTGCTGCTGAGCTTAAGTCACCTGTTATTCTTCAGGCTTCTGCCGGCGCAAGAAAGTATGCTAACAACAACTACCTCGTTCATCTTGTTGAGGCTGCTGTTGAGCTTCATCCGGAGATCCCGATTGTTCTTCACCTTGATCACGGTGCAGATTTTGCTACATGCAAGTCTTGCGTAGATTCAGGTTTTACTTCAGTAATGATTGACTATTCCGGTCACAGTTTTGAAGAGAACATTGCTGAGTCCAGAAAAGTTGCTGAGTATGCACATGAGCATGGCGTCGTTGTTGAGGCTGAGCTTGGTACTCTGGCAGGCATTGAGGATGCAGTTTCTGTTGATAACGATAAGGCTATGTTCACAGATCCTGATCAGGTTGAGGAATTTGTTAAGAGCACAGGTGTTGATTCACTTGCTATTGCAATCGGAACTTCACACGGCGCTTACAAGTTTAAGCCGGGTACAGATCCTAAGCTCAGACTTGATATCCTTGCTGAAGTTGCAAGAAGACTCCCTGGTTTCCCTATTGTTCTTCACGGTTCATCTTCTGTTCCTCAGGAATATGTCAAGATCATCAACGCCAACGGCGGCGCACTCAAGGACGCTATCGGCATCCCTGAAGACCAGCTCCGTAAGGCAGCAAAGGGCGCAGTCTGCAAGATCAATATCGATTCAGATTTGAGACTCGGACTTACAGCAGGTATCCGTCAGCACTTCACAGAGCATCCTGATCATTTCGATCCTCGTCAGTATCTTTCTGACGGACGTGCGAATGTCAAGGCTATCGTTGCACACAAGATCGTTGAGGTTCTGGGTTCTAACGATAAGGCTTAATTCTATCTTTTAATCAGCTTTATTAAGACCCGAGGATTTTTGTCTTCGGGTCTTATTATGTTTGTTTTTCACTGACGGTAGAAAGCGATGCCTGTTGCTGAAACATCCTGTTTCCTGAATGAATTATGCAGTAATTTGCTGTTGTGCTATAATTTTGCCATGAAAAGCAAAACGCCACAAAATGTTCCGCTGTATGAGAAGCCCGGTCATCTGGATCCCGGACGTAAAGTGCCGAATCTTAAGGATCCGGATTTTACGATAGTTACTCACTACAGAAACAATGAATCAGACCTGAGCGGCGGGGACAGCTCTGCAGAATTCAACGAGATGTCAGCTAACGCGCTTGAACCTTTTGAGGATGAGGATCTTCTGAGCGGTAAGGTAAGCGTCCGCAGGACGGGGCGGCCGACCGGCGCCAAGGCTTATGTCACAAAGACCTTTGAGTCTGAGCTGGAGTCGGATTATGAGACAGACGGTCACAAATACAAGAGAAACAGCGATCCGATGGCGGGCGGCGCAGTTCCGTCACATGCGGCTACGGCTTTTCGCGCAGGGAAACCGTCATTTTACAGTGATCCCGTCAGACTCGGACTGTACTCGGCGGGTTTGATACTGCTTATCTGCGCTGAAGCGGCGGCGCTGTTTTTCCTTTATCGCTGATTTTGCTTCGCTCCGGATTTCCTTTTATTCGAGACCGCAAAGTATACGGAGAAACCGGCAATTCCGACAGCTGATATAAGCAGCGATAATTCTAGTGTCGGGGGAACATATCTGATTATAATGCTGTGTACTCCTTTGCCGGCGCTGATCAATATTGAGCTGCCATCGCTTTCAGGCGGCTGCTCGATTCCGTCCACATATATGTGAAGATCAGGATCCGCACTGTATGTTGCGTGAATTACGCCGCCTGCAAAATCCGAACCAGTGTTTATGGTTATGTAGTTTATGTGCTGTTCGAAGCTTATCCTTGATGATGAACAGTCAGAATATACTATCGGTTCGGCCTTTGAATCATAGAAGACTACTCTGTCGGCATCTTCATATTTCTCAACGATTCCGTAAGCAGACAGAATTTTCGAGACTTCGGTCTTGTTCCCGGGAATCGTTATATACCAGCATACCGAGGTGCTGCGCATGTCATCGATAAAGCCGTCATAGTATTTGTCAACCGAACCGGATTCGTAATTATAAAGATTGAAGTCGACAGATGATACGGGTTCAGTCTTGAAGAGAAGGTATCCGAAACGGTCGTTTATTCCAAAGTAGGAAGCGATATTGAGCGTCATACATGCGGGAAAGTTTACCGCATGGTGAGAATGGTCATCATCATACAGCGGCTGGCCGCATTCAAAATTAACATACCTTCCGCAGGAGAGCTCTTCAAGATAATTGGCGTTATAAGGAACCGCGTCGCTTCGCAGAGGTATGGAGATACATCGTACAGGTAAAATAACATACAGGAGCGCGAGGCTTATTATATTAGCCGACAGCAATCCGTAAGATAGCATTCTGCTTTTTGAAGGATGCTTCGCGAGTAAGTCCGCAATCGTGATCCCGGCTGTAACTGTCATGAACGGCGGAAGAAACAATATGAGTTTAAACGGATATCTGAACCTGTTCAGTATCGGAATCAGGTAGATTATGTTATTGAAAAGATATGAGGAGGACCATATGAGTGCCAGAAAAGAACACAGCAGTATGAATCCGTCGCGCTTAAGTTTTGGGTTTGATTTATGATTGCGAAGGCAGACGCGGGCTTCACGAATGAATGCAATTATACCAAGGATAAAGAAGAACAGGAGTATATATCCTATAAACCCGAGGTTCTTCTGAACATCTTCAAATAGAGCATAGTCTGTAGTAAACCTGCCGCTCTCATCTATTGACAGAAATCCGTTATGTGAACTGTATGGATAAATAATCCCAATAAAGTTTATCATCGTATGTTCAACAAACAGCTCCGGCGACAGTCTGCTGTCGCGGTCGCTGGATTGCTGCATGAAGTCATACATGGCGAAAAGAAGCGGGATGCACAAGACCAGGACGCCGGCATATGTAATTATCAGCTGTTTTAGAAGATAACAGATGCGCCGGAAAGGAATCAGACCAAGCGAAAATACGACCTCGAAAATAACACAGCAGACGTAGAACTGCGGATGCCCGGAGACAATAAAGGCAAAAGAATGTACCAGTATGGAAGAGATATACCGCCCGGTGCACGGTCTGTCAATAAGCAGACACATTGAATACAGCATCCAGGGAAATAAAGCCGTGGTAATCATCACCACTATCCAGCACTCGCTGACATAAATGTTAAAGCTGTTCAGCATCCAGCCGGATGCGGCTATCGCACTTGCTTCCGGCGAGTGTGTGAGTCTGCTGACAAACAGAAATGAACCGTATGTCCCGAAGAGAATCAGAAGCAAAGACATTATATCCACAGTGGCATCCGGATGACCAAATATAAGTCTGCTCAGCCCGTACGCCATGTACATAAACGGGTTGAATACGCCAACCTGTCCCTGAGCCGCAAATTCATAACCCATGTACTGATTGAAGTTATAGAACGGGAACTCGCCGTGGCACAGCGCTCTGACTGAATATACATACTGACACAGATATGAATCCGCATTATCGTCGTTGAGAAAAAAGTACGGATGAGATATTTCCGCTGCAGCAAAAACCACGCTTACCGAGAGTAACGATAAGACAAGGAACAGCAACTCCTTTTCAGACAGAAGCCGATGAATTTTTCTTAATTTCAGCGAACCTGCGGAAATCATTTCTTGTGAATTTTCTTTACACCTTCCGGTTCTGCCGGCTCTGGCTTAAGTGTCTCGTCCTTTGCCTGAGCTGCCTGCTGCTTGTCTTCGAAAACGTAGTCTTTTCCCGGAAGAACCGCATTGAGAATAATTCCGGCAAGTGAACCTACAGCAAGACCTGTGAGCTTTATTGTCATACTTCCGCACGGAATATTTATGGCTGTTGCCGCAGAGTAGGTAACTCCTATCGAAAGAACAAGGATTATGGCAGCAATAATGACGTTGCGCGACTTGCTGAAATCAATCTGGTTCTCAACTATATTGCGTACACCGACCGCTGATATCATGCCGTATAGTACGAGCGATATTCCGCCGATTACAGGAGTCGGAATAGCGGAGATGCATGCCGCAAGCTTGGGCGACAGTGAGAATACAACCGCAAAAACCGCAGCCAGTCTGATAACCATAGGATCATATACTTTGGACAGGGTGAGAACTCCTGTATTCTCTCCGTATGTTGTATTTGCAGGTGCACCGAAAAGCGAAGCCAGAGTTGTTGCGAGACCGTCGCCGGTGAGTGTTCTGTGAAGACCGGGGTCGGCAATGAAATTTTTGCCTACAGTTGAAGAAATAGCTGAGATATCACCTATGTGCTCAACTATTGTGGCCAGGGCAATCGGAACAATTGTTATGACTGATGTGATAAGCAGCGTTGTATCAATCTTGCCGCCTGTAAAAATACTGAACACGGTGTCCTGGTACTGAACCGGAAGACCGATCCATGCGGCATTCTTTATTTTCTCGACAGATTCGACAGAAAAGAGCTGAAGGCTTGAATTGCCGTTAATTGCGTAGAAGAGGCCGTCAGAAGTTTCTTTGCCAATGCCTAAAGTAAGAATGATGCAGAGCAGGCAGGTTCCGAATACACCCAGCAGAATGGGGATGATTTTGACCATTCCTTTTCCCCAGATATTGCATATTACAATTATCAGTATTGCTACAAGCGCAATCAGCCAGTTTGTTGAGCAGCTGTTGACTGCAGTGCCGGACAGGCACAGACCTATGGCGATTATGATAGGTCCGGTTACAATCGGAGGGAAGAACTTCATTACTCTGTTGATACCGAATGCTTTGATGAGCAGTGCGAGTACGAGATATACCAGTCCTGCGCAGGCAACACCGAAACAAGCATACGGGAGCAGTTCACGCTCACCATGCGGAGCGATGGCGAAGTAACCGGCGAGAAAAGCAAAAGACGAACCGAGAAATGCCGGAACCTTCCTCTTTGAAATAAGGTGGAACAGCAATGTTCCAAGCCCGGCGAAAAGCAGTGTTGCAGATACGGAAAGTCCTGTAAGTGCAGGTACAAGAACGGTGGAACCAAACATGGCAAACATGTGCTGCAGACCAAGGACGATGACCTTACCGGCGCCGAGAGATCGCGCGTCGTATATCGCACCTTCCTGAGAAGAAGATTTACTCATAACAAAGCCTCCTGAAACTTTTGTGTTTATCTCCCATGTATCTTAGTTGACTTAAAAAATCAAGTCAACTAAAATATTACAAAATAATTACACTGTATTCAGGGAACGGAGAAATGTTATGAAGTACAAAGATTTTGCAAATGTCCAGATAATGGAGCATCCGCTTATCAAACACAAGATATCACTTATGAGGAAGACTGATACCGGTACGTACGAGTTCAGGAAACTTGTTGAGGAAGTCGCCATGCTCGAAGGCTACGAGGCTCTTCGCGATCTTCCTTTGGCAGATGTCGAGATAGAGACTCCGCTTGAGAAGACGATGCAGCCGATGATAGACGGAAAGAAGCTCGCGATTGTTCCTATTCTTCGCGCTGGCCTCGGTATGGTTCCGGGCGTTCAGGCGCTTACACCTCTTGCCAAGGTAGGTCATATCGGTCTTTACAGAGATCCTGTGACACACGAGCCGCATGATTACTACTGCAAGCTTCCTGATGCGATTGACCAGCGTCTCATTGTGGTTGTCGATCCTATGCTCGCGACCGGCGGCAGTGCTGTCGACGCAATAAACTCAATTAAGAGCAAGGGCGGAAAGAACATCAAATTCATGTGCATAATTGCTGCTCCTGTAGGTCTGGAACGCCTTGCAAAGGCACATCCTGATATTGATATATATGTCGGTGCGGTTGATCGTGAGCTCAATGAGAATGCATACATTCTTCCCGGACTTGGTGATGCCGGAGACAGAATTTTCGGAACCAAATGATATACGACATATCACGTGAGTTATTTATGGCACGCGTCTATCCGGGGGACACCGTTCCTTCACACAGACGCGTGCTTTCTATTGATGAAGGAAATGTATGCAACCTGTCGCAGATGATTCTTGGCAGTCATTCAGGAACTCATATTGACGCGCCGCTGCATTTTGTCGGCGGTGGGAAGGATGTTGCGCAGATCTCTCTTGAGAAGTGTTACGGCGAATGTGCGATAGTTACGGTTCCTCCGGTTGTTGATACCGATACTGTGAGAAGGCTTACCGAAGAATATCCGGGCTGCACCAGATTCATTTTCCGCAATTCACCCGATCTGTTGCCTGACGCCTGCCTTAAGCTCATGTCGGCGGGTGTTGTTCTTATCGGTACCGAGGGCATGTCTGTCGGGTTCGAAGGGAATGCAAAAGCCGTTCACGACATTCTTCTCGGCAACAGTGCCGTCATTCTGGAGAGTGTGAAGCTTGATGGCGTACCTGACGGCAGGTACACGCTTGTATGCTTTCCGCTAAAGATGGAAGGACTTGACGGTTCTCCGGTTCGCGCAGTGCTAATTTGTCAGTAAATTCACGCGATTGAGGTATTTTTTGTGCATTTTCGCCCAGAGAAATTCAGTTTACTAAAGCGTTCTGTTAATTTATCATAATTTTGTTAACACTTTATAATGATAAAGCAAGGAGAATAGTTATGAAAATGAACAGAATTTGCGCGGCTCTTCTTACCGCCACAATGATGGTTATGCCTCTTGCAGGATGCCAGTCCGCACAGAGTACATCAGAGTCTTCAGCATCTTCGTCTGCAGGTTCAGAAGCTTCAGTACAGGAATCGGTCTTGGCGTCTGACGCATCTTCTTCCGGTGCTGTAACCGGAACTGCTGATCCGGACAAGACTTTGACAGTAGGTTTTGACGCTGAGTTTCCTCCGATGGGATTTATGGATGAAGACGGCAATTATGTCGGATTTGACCTTGATCTTGCGAAGGAAGTTGCAGACAGACTCGGTTATGAGTTCGTTGCGCAGCCTATTGCATGGGATTCCAAGGATACTGAGCTTGAATCAGGCAATATTGACTGTATCTGGAACGGATTTACCATAAGCGGTCGTGAAGACCAGTATACATGGACAGAGCCTTATATGGAGAATCGCCAGGTAGTTGTTGTAAATTCCGATTCCAAGGTTACTTCGCTGGCTGACCTTGCGGGGCTTACGGTTGCCGTGCAGAAGGATTCATCGGGACTTGCCGCTCTTGAAGAGAACTCACAGCTTACAGATACATTCGGAGAGCTTGTTCAGGAAGATTCTTACCTTAACGCACTTATGGAACTTGAGTCGGGAAGCGTTGATGCAGTTGTAATGGATGAGATTGTTGCACGCTATGAGATTCAGACTTCAGGCAAGTCTATGGTTGTTCTTGATGAGTCGATTACAAGTGAAGAGTACGGCGTAGGTTTCCTTCTTGGAAATGAAGCGCTGAGAGATGAAGTGCAGGCAACACTTGAGAATATGGCTGCCGACGGAACAATGGCAGAGATTTCCAACAAGTGGTTCGGTGAGGACATTACGACAATCGGCAAGTAATACAGAGTTAACTTCAGCTGATTAATAATTTTGATACAAAGGCCGCTGCGGAAGATTGCAGCGGCTTTATTAATTGTAAAAAAAGTGTTCTCTTTCCGTGAAAGAGAACACAATCATAAGTAATACTGATTGGAGCCAGAGTCGTAGTTATTTACAACTTTTTGCTCCTTGGCGATTGATATAAAATCAATCAAATTATTAAAGTATATCATATTTCTGTATATATTATTATAATTTATAAACTTATTTATTATATCTTTTATCTCCCCACCAGTTAGGAATTAAATCCTTCAAATATACAATTTTTCTTGTTTCATAGTCTGTAAGAATCTCCATGTTTCTATTTTCATAATTCAATTGCATTAAAAATTCTCTACAAGCACCACAAGGCATTCCTCCATTTAATTTAGGTGGCTCATTTCTAAAAGCAATCATTCTAAGGACTTTAGTTTCGCCAGTATTTATATACATATTCAAAGTTGCTACTCTTTCAGCACATAAATTAATAACTCCACTTGCACCTTCTATGCAAAACCCTGTAAATATTTTTCCGCTTTCACTTTGAACTGCTGCTACCACATGATGTGCTGTTATAAATGGTGAAACGTCTTCCGGATGATATTCGTTCTTTGCTTTTTCGTACATTTCTTGCCATATGTCCATATTAATACCTCCTAATTTGATTGTTTTATCTCTTTTCAATTTTTTCTTTAATAATTATAATACTGTAATATCTTTTTACAATCAAAAATAAAAAAAAGAGCCCTGGAAAAGATTTCTAAAGCTCTTGTTATTACTGATGTTGTGCTTGGTGCGACCAACCTCATTATTGGAGCCAATGGTGAGAATCGAACTCACGACCTATTCATTACGAGTGAATTGCTCTACCCCTGAGCCACATTGGCGTGCTCTAAAAATATACTAATTTAGTCTCAATATGTCAAGCAAAAGGATTGTCACAGCATAAGGAATGATATAATAAAACAGGAGGTGCAAGGCGTTGATCAATATAAAGAGAGTATTTTTCCCGATATTTCTGTCATGCTCCGTTCTGCTTTGCGGCTGCACTTCTGATGGAAAGACATTTCCTTCAATTCCGGAAGAGACCACCTATGCAAGTGCATTTTCCGAGCCTGCCGAATCAGAGACAAGTGTAAGCTCGGTAGAAGAACTGACTGTTGCACTTCCGTATTCCGATGATACCATAAAGTGTCTTTCGGAGATGTTCTATGCCAAGAATAACGGAACCTGGAACTCAGCAGAAACCGGCGCCACCGTTGCTGTCAGCTATCTTGACTCAATCAACACCAATTATGTAGTCAATAATATCGGAGTTTCTGATGAGGGTGCAAGTCTGGACAATTACAATACATGGACAGCGGACGGCGCAGTTCCGGATGTATTTCTCGCTTCGGATTCCAAAGCTTTTTATGATAAAAATTTAACGATGGAACTCAATGACGAACTTGCCGTTTCAGACTATATAGATTCGTCTGCGACAGAACCTTCGTGTCTTGAATTCAACTCGGTATCAGGTGTTTATTACGGTATTCCGCACTATTCATCTGCGATAATCCTTATGGGAAACAATGATTTTATACCGGAATCCGGCAGCCTTCCGGCGCAGTACACGCTGTCTGACCTTTACGATTACCTCGGCGCTATTGACAGCCGTTACGAAGATGCAGTGCCTTTTGCATCGGCTTATGAACTTACTCCGTATATCGGTTCCTGTTTCGACACGTCGTCACCGTCATTCATGACTTATGACGAGGAGTGCCGCAGTTCGGATTATGTGAAGAGTCTATATGATGCGGGATATTCTTCGACTGATTCAACTGCCGCATCCGACGCCTCCAATCCTGTCTATACACGCAATGCGGCGTTGTGGCTTGAGACATCGGCTCACATTGGCACATGGTCAGAGTATTATCCGTCAAAACTGTATCTTATGAGGCTTCCTGCCGCTGAGAACACGGATTCCGTAAGTCTTTATCTTCAGAATTACGCACTTTGCATTGCAAAAGATACCGATAACCCTGATTTTGCGGCGAAGTTTGCTGAATTCATATCATTTGATCCTGATGCTGTGCAGCTGATATATCGTCTTGAAGATATGACCGGATTTCTTCCTGTAATCAAAGATGAAGATGTCTGGGACATAGTGAATGACAACGATTCTTTCGGCGCACTCAGTTCTGGTATTGAACACCTGATGAATGAAGCGGTTTATTGTCCGGGAAGTTACGACAACAGTCTTTTCCGCAGCGTGAATAATTACCTGTCGGGATATTACGGAACTGACAGTGATTTTGACTGGGAGGCGTGCCTTGGAAACTAAGCCTTGCATGAGAAGAATCAGGATAAATGATGCAAAACCTCTGCGTGAGCGGCGGCTTATGGAGGGGACTCTTGCGGTTATTGAAGATGATATCAGAGGATTTGCCGCGAGCAGGACATCTGAGGTGCTTGTCGCATATACTGACAGAATTTATGCTATGGTAAAGCTCTTCAAGAGCGACAGAAGAAGGTGCCATGTACATCTTGAGTTTGTGTTTACCAAGGATGCAAATGTAGGAACTCAGAGCGGAATTCTTGAAGCTGTCCTGAGTTACTGTTTTACAGTTGAGTTCTATCACAAGGTTACCGTTACCTGCGGCAGCAGTGACAACGGGTTTGAACGGCTGCTTATGGGCTTCGGTTTTGTACAGGAGGCTGTGCTCAAAGATGAGATACGAGTAAAGGGCGGATTTGAAGATGCCGGACTTTTCGCAATGATGTCGCAGGACTATCCGTACAGTAATTACTGTTTTGTCCCGTTTGAACGCGGTGTAGCAGCGATATTTGGAAATCAGGACTATATAGACGAGATAAGGCTGTATCATTTTGGCGCGATTCCACAGGATGCGTTTGCAGCCAATGTCGCAGGAGGTCTCGGGCTCCTGGATTCGAACGGCGGATATGTCAGCGATGAGAATCGTTATATTATTGGAGAATCACAGCTCGCTGCAATGCCTCGTGAACTTGCGAAGGCGTATACTCAGCTTACGGAATATTTCGGCAATCGGAGGGCGTCATTTGATCTGAACTATAGATTCCTTCACGGTACACCTTTTCAAATCAGTGTATGGAAATATCTGTGCAATATTCCGTACGGAACTTCGGTGAGCTATGAGGATGTTGCCTGCGCTCTGTGTGATAATAATATCAGGCAGGCACGCAAGATAACCAGGGCTGTAGGGGCAGCGTGTTCTGAGAACCCCGTGGCAATCGTTGTGCCGTGTCACAGGGTTATCGGCAAGGACGGAAATCTTGTAGGTTATTCCGCCGGTCTTGATATAAAGGATTACCTGTTGCTGCATGAATCATTCTCGGCAGTGACACCGTTAATAATAACTAAGGAGGCCTGATATGGCAAAACATGATAAGAAAGACATTGGAGTATCGACAATTCTCAACCCTGTACCTGTGGTAATGGTATCCTGTGCGGGAGTAAATGCGGACAACGAGGCGGAAAGACCCAATATTATGACTGTTGCCTGGGCCGGCACAGTCAATTCCGAGCCGCCCATGCTCTCTGTCAGCATACGCAAGTCGCGTCATTCACATAAGCTGATTACCG
>Ga0116193_1002905_pt1 | contig 12654 bp, 9 predicted proteins | sample AD_UKC115_MetaG_FD_89892 | JGI IMG/M metagenome (GOLD analysis project Ga0116193, IMG submission 89892) | Active sludge microbial communities of municipal wastewater-treating anaerobic digesters from Hong Kong - AD_UKC115_MetaG | ecosystem: Engineered > Bioreactor > Anaerobic > Digestate | place... | reverse complement strand
GACGAAACAGCCGCCGTAATGGGGTTTGTCAGGTCCTCTTCGTTGAGTTTGAGCTCAAACTCAAGATGCGCTTTGATGGGGTCATGGGCCGTAATCTCTTTGGAAAATTGCAGGGCAGTTTTGTGTGACACGCCCTTCTTCACAAACGTCTGGGCGAGGTCCTCCAGCTCTGCCTGCGGGTTTTCACGAATCAGCCGCTTCTCTTTCTCTATATACGCTCGCTCGCTATCACGCTGTGTGCTCACGGAGACGAACTCGCCCAGCCCCATGCTGATAGCTCCGGCGATAAGCCCGGCAAGTCCGGCTGTAAATATCGCACCTTTGTTGTTTGTCGCTCCGGCCACGCCAAAAATCAACCCGGCAGTACTAACTATCCCGTCATTTGCTCCCAGCACGGCTGCTCGTAAGCTGTTTAGTTTGTCATTTTGTGATAGTTCTAATTTGTTTTTAATGACTTCCATGCTACTCCTTTTCACCTAGGATTATACTATTCATGCTGTTGATTTCACTTCGTTTTGTCTCTTCCTGCTCGGCAAGCAATAGCTTGCGTAGTTCTTCTACATTGGGGAAAAGTGGTAGAGTAGACATTTCCTGCACGCTAAAAAACCGCAGCTCCTGACATTCGCTAGAAGGAGTAAAGTCTAGATTTTCGAGCTCAATCTTATATACAACGTTTGCTACAAACGTGTCTGCGTTGAATCTTTGACACGTAAGAAAGTAGTGGGGTGCGGCCGAAATATGGGCAACCATAAGACCGGTTTCTTCGCGTATCTCACGTCGTAATCCTTCGTGCGGAGATTCCCCATGGTCGAGGCCACCGCCCAGCAATTCCCACCTGCCGCTATCTTCTCGGGCGAGCAACACTCGGCCGACGGCATCAACTTCGATCCCTTTAATACTCAACCGGTAATAGCATTGTGCATTCATATTACTCCTCCAGAGACTGGTGGGGCTGGAGGGATTCGAACCCCCGACTTCAGCAATGTGAATGCTGCGCTCTAGCCAGCTGAGCTACAACCCCGTAATTTCGCGAGAGGAATGCACCATGTCCCATGCCCCGCGGCCCCGAAACTCTGTCTTTGAAATCATAGATTTTAAGAGAAGATTTCCTTGCGACCCGCCACTGACGGCCCTGATCCTCATCTCTTTTCTGAAATACATTCTGAAAAACTCACCTTCTCCTAAAGCAGGCACAAAAGCACTCCGAAAAGCCAATGTCTTGCTCCAAGTGACAGTTCTAATAGTATACGCTAATCTGGAGAAGTTGTGGAGAGATGCCAAAGGCCGCAGTGGCGGCAGCGGTAGGCATGGGGGCGAGTGCCGTACCAATACGCGCTCGTCGTAGCCGTCGCCACGGCCTGTTTTTTGCTGTCAAAGGCGATTTTGTCCGCACACGGCAGCTTCACTGCATCGGTCTCTTCCATATCTGTTTTATCTTACCCCATCACAAAGTGCATACAAAATATGTTTAATTTTAAGCAAAATATTATATAATACTACAATGTATGTTGAGCTCCTTCCACCTGGCTATACAGCCTCGGACAACCCCCGTACTATCGACCTGCACGCCGAATCACTAGGCGCATTAATCGAAGCTTGTCATACCGATTCGTATGACCCGATAAGAAAGCACTCGCCGAATCCCACCAAAACATACGAGATTGCCGTATTTACATCTCAAGGTAATCAAACACTCGTGGGATATGGTGAAGTTTGCTATAAACAGGTTTCAGGAGGGTTACATGCAAATTTCTACACATTGACCGTGGCCGAGGAGCATAGACGTCGAGGCATTGCACGTTTTATTATCGCCAAAAGATTTGAGCATGTCCGAGGACAAACGGGTGTGGTCAGTGCTGCTGTACCGGCTTTATCCCGTCAAAATAATCTCGAGTCCTACTATGAGAGTCTTGGCTTTGCGCCAGACCCGACCGAAAAAAACGCTCTTGTCTGGCATCGCCCGAAGATTATTTCGACGGGACTATCTACCCCAGCTCAATAATGGCAGCTTCGTAGGGGCGGAGTTTGAGGACATGGCGGCGGGTCAGGCGGGGTAATTTCGTCGGATTTGAGGCCATCAGCACGCGCCCCGCACTGGGCAGCGTGTATTTACGACGGCGACTAGAGAAGTTGAGTATCGTAAGTACGGTTTTGTCACGCAGCGTTCGCGTATAGGCATACAGATGCGCGTCATCATCAGTTTGCAGCGTCTGGTACGTACCTGTAGCCATACTGTCACTTTCCGAGCGAAAACGCAGGAGCCACCGATACAGTGTCCAGTACGAATCTGGTTGCTGCCGTTCAACCGCTACATTAAGCTTTTCCGCTCCCTGAGCAATCGGCAGCCACGGATGTGTCGAGCGAGTAAACCCGGCGGTACGCGAACTGTCCCACTGCATGGGTGTACGCTCTGGGTCACGACCTTGGGCCAAACCGGGCTTGATACGGTTGAGCGGATCCTGCTCTTGCCCCTCCGGGATCAGCCCGTTTTTCATCCCCAGCTCGTCACCGTAGTACAGCACTGGCAGACCGGGCAGTGTCATTTGCATAATAGCAACTAGGCGGGCCTGCCGCTCCCCTACCCGGCTGACGAGTCGATGTTGGTCGTGATTGCCAAAACAATACACTGGTACGTGTAACTTCGGGTTCAGAAATCCTTGATACGTCTCAACAAACGTCCGGTAGCTTTCTGCAGTAAACGGTCGTCCGATCCCCTCAAAGTTAAACGGCATACCGACTCTGGGATTCACCCCGTAAAACCCGAGATACTGATCCCGCGTCGTAAAAACGGCGTCCGGATAATCTTCAAACAGAATGATCCGATCTTTGTACTGCGCTGCCACATCTGTCAACTCACGCAAGTATGTAAAAAGATGCGGTCCAAACCGACTATGTACATGGAGCAGCGAGCCGTACTCATCAGCCTGAGGGCCGGGCGTAAAACCTTGGTTGAGCGGATCATCGCGGTAATGTTCGTCTTTGGAAATCCAGCGCACGGCATCGGCGCGTATACCGTCGACACCCATCTGAAACCACCAGTGCAGAACATGCTGCATTTCGCGTCGTACCGCTGGATTATCCCAGTTGAGATCCGGCTGTTCTTTGAGGAACGTGTGGAGATAATACTGCCGAGTGGTGTGGTCCCATTGCCACGCTGAGCCGCCAAATATACTGAGCCAGTTATTGGGCGGCGAGCCGTCGGGTTTAGGGTCGCGCCAGACATAATAGTCGCGTTTGCTGCTTGTACGCGCCGACTTGGACTCCAAAAACCACGGATGCTGGTTGGACGAGTGGTTTGGCACAAAGTCTATCATGACCTTGAGTCCACGCGCATGAGCTGCACTCAGGAGCTCTTTGAAATCGTCGAGCGTCCCAAAGAGCGAATCAATATCGCAGTAGTCACTCACATCGTAGCCAAAGTCGGCCATAGGGCTCGGAAAAAACGGCGAAAACCACACCGCATCCACCCCCAGCGAGTCAGTGTCGCCCGCTAGATACGGTAGCCGGTCTATAACACCGCGCAGATCGCCAATACCGTCGCCCGAGCTATCTTGAAAACTCCGCGGATATATCTGGTAAACCGCATTGACACTCCGCCATGTTTTTGTTTGTCCTGTCATACCTACCAGTATAAGCTACGAGACAAAAAGCACGAAAATCTTGCGTCGAGGCTCCTATGAGTCTCTCCTATAGGTCTGACCTCACAATTTTACAACGGGGGGCTATTGACGGGAAAGTCGGACAGTTGAGGCCAGAAGCGAGCCGTCTGACTGTCTCGCGCCCGCGGCCATGATGGTGTCGTTAACCTTCGCCGGTTTGTCACTGCCCGTGTAGGTCGTACTATCATTGACGACCACTTTTGTCGTCGTACCACCCCCTGATACCGTAACCGTGTCACCATCAACGGCCGTCACCACTCCCATGACGCGCGTGCTGTCAGCCGCGTTTGTCGCGCCACCCATCATGCCGCCGCGCGGACCCAGCTCACCATCACCCATCATGCCGCCGCGCGGACCACTCCGGTAGTCTCGCCGGTCCTGCATCATAGTCGGAGCTCCGAACCGGTCACTACGGCCCGCTCTATCGTCAGAATTTTTACCGAGTGCATACGCCCCGCACAGCAGACCCAAAAACACTGCCGCGAGTACAATCATACTCACCCATGAGCGGCGGCCACTCACCCACTCTCGCACAATTGGTTGAGGCTTTTTTACTTCGGTGACTTTTACCTCGTTGTTGCTTTCGATCTTTTTATCTTCGGCCATTGCTATCTCCTTATATATTAGCTTGAGCTCATATATACTCGATTTTTCTGAGCGATAGCTGAGGGGGTTGGCTCGTATACGTTGGAGATTTGGCGTTAGGTGTACGAACCGTGGACAACAGAGTGGGCCGGAAGACCGCTTAGATACATCCGACGAGACTTCGATAAAATTGGTACAGCGAGAGGGTGGCACCCTAGCGTCAACCCAGCCAAGCTGTTGTCAGATCGCACAAGCCAGTAAGCCATCTCTGTTACACCGAGTGGTGATTGTACCTCCTAGCAACAGCTCGCTAGGAAAACGGAAGCGTGCCGAGCTCTTGTGGCTACGTTTCTTGTGGCAAAAAGTGGCTCGACCGTGGGGCGAAACCCCATTACTACGCTGCTCACGCAGCGAGTTTCTTTTAAGGAGATTGTGAACGCTTATCTATAAACTCTTGGCAAAAGCGCTCAAAGACGGCGTTTGTCCAGCCGAAGCCAGTCTGGCTGGGGTAGACGCCTTTCTGAGGCGGTTTATCCGGGCTCGCCACATTGTACTTTTCCAGAAACACTCCATGCGCATTGAACCAATCTAGATTCGTGCGCAGCCATTTCATGGCGATACGTTCGGCGTCCTCATGGTAGCCATATTTTAGGAGCCCTTCGACAACTACAAAATGCAACGGCGCCCAGCCATTTGGAAACGCCCACTGCACCGGTAGACTCCCGGGCACATACTGGCCGATCGGCAGGGCATCGGTCGACGCGAGGCCTCCTTTGTTTTCAAATCGTCGCAGTGCTTTGACCATCGCCTTTGCTTTGCGCTCGCTCACCATACCAGCCCACATAGGATAGTAGGCAGCGAGGCTGCTGATATTTCCTTGCTTTTGCCTTTTGTAATCGTAATCATAGTAAAGCCCTCTCATCTGATCCCACATGAGATCATCCATGGTATTTTTGCGTTTTTCTGCTGCTTCGAGCCATTTTTCTGCCGCTTCATCGTCACCCAGTATCCGAGCAGCCCGAGCAAAATCGGTTTCGTATTTGTAGAGCAGTGCGTTGAGGTCAACGGGTAGGTAGTTTAGGGCTTTGCGGCCAAATCTGGGCGTCATATCCCAACCACTTTCGGCTTCAGCTAGATCATGGAGGTAGTTGATGTCGTAGTATCGACTGAGTCCTCGGTAGACGAGGCGCTCATTTGGCTTTTTTAGGCCGCACCACACCACTTGATACTCTTCACTCGCCGTGGTCATCGCTTGCTTGAGCCACTCTCTATCAAGCGCATAGCTGTTGTACACGTCAAAAATAAAGCTCGTCAAAAAAGGCGGCTGAGAGCGACCCGTCAAATACGTTCGCGAGGCGTTTGGTATACTCCTGAAGCGTCCAAACAAATACAAGAGATCGCCCAAAATACCCGTCACGAGATCGCGGTGTTTTTCGTCCAACATGCCCTGTACCATAAAATAACTATCCCAGTAGTACAGCTCGTTATAATCGAAGCTGGCCGTCTCGTCGTAGCTCGGCACTAGGTACGGGTACGGCATGCCTAGCAAGCTTTCATCGTCTTTTGGATGGTGTCGTTTGAGCTTTTTCCAGTAGTCTGCGATGTACTCACGCGCCGGCGCCACATCTTTCGCTGTGAGCGGTGTCGGTTTTGCAGGGAGCAGCTTGCGAGCGGCTTGTTCGGCAGAGTTCAAGGCTTTATCAAGCGCTCTATCGAAAAGATCGGCATCTAACATACGTTTAGCGTAAGGTACTTATGCTACGCCGTCAACGCTCAGGGTTATTTTTGCGACTTGAGCCGTCTTCTATTCGTCGGGTGTTGACTGGGTTGTCTCGGTTGTACAACATTTGGTGCAATATGCCCATGACGGCCTTTGCTTGGTCATAGCTCATCCCAACCCGTGAAACGGTGAGGGGCGCACTATTGGGTCCGGCCGTTTGTGCAAAGTTTAAAATCACACCTTGCTGGTTGGAAATCACCTCTACACTGTCGCTGTACATGACCCGCGGATCAAGCATGATCATCATGGTTGCGGTACGCTTGAGGTCTTCATGATCATCATGTTTGGAGTTTTGAGGTTCGTCGTCCCGCGGATCACTCTGCGACTCATAGCCCGCGAGTTCCCATAGCTCATCCGCAAAATCTTCTCCGATATCAAAATGGCTGATCAGCAGCATCAGTATATCCTCGCTCGGACGATCGGTGCCTGACTCTATGACCGCTAGATCCGCTTCATTTATTTCGACGGCAGCCGAAACCTCAGCGAGACTTTCGTGTCGCTCTTCACGCAAGTGCCGCAGCTTTTTGCCGAGCGGCTGAAACGGATGGGGAGTTTTAGTGTCACTCATAACGTACTATTTTACCCCTGTTGCATATATGATGCAAGTCAACAAGGAGGTATACTGGAGACTATGCTGAACATACAGGGAGACGTGCCGCTCAGTCAGTTTTCGACTATGCGCCTCGGTGGTACTGCCGCTTTTGCAGTAGAGATTCGCACCCGGGCAGAGCTCAAAGAAGCCATCCAGTGGGCCCAGGAAAAAAGCCTGTCGATCATTATGATAGGCGGCGGCAGCAATATCGTCTGGCAGGATGCTGGTTTTCACGGCTTGCTCATGATAAATCGCATTCTTGGCTACGAAGATTATGCCGAAACTGAAGAAAGTCATTTTATCACCGTGGGAGCCGGAGAAATCTGGGACAGTGTCGTGATGCGCGCAACAGCCAGCGGTCTAACCGGTATTGAGGCCCTCAGCCTCATCCCTGGAACAGCTGGCGCAACTCCTATCCAAAATGTGGGGGCATATGGTCAGGACATTTCCCAAACCCTAACCAGCGTCGAAGTATTTGACACTCAAACGATGCAGCTGACAAATATACCGCGGGAAGCATGCGGTTTTGGATATCGCAAAAGCTTATTCCAGACAGATTACCGAGGGCGCTTTTACATAACAGCTGTGACCCTTCATCTCATACGTGCCAACCCCTACCCGCCGTACTACAGTGCGGTAGAAAAATACTTTGCCGACAATCCCCTTGAGGGTCCAGCTACACCCCACGATGTGCGCAGCGCCGTTACCGCTATTCGACAGGCCAAACTCCCTGACCCTGCCACGGTAGCAAACTGCGGTTCGTTTTTTGGTAACCCTATCATCGAAAGTGGCAAAGTGATCGAACTGCAAGCCCAATACCCGATGATGCCTGTCTGGCCGAGTGAGGATGGCGGTTCCAAAATACCGGCCGCGTGGCTTCTGGAAAACGCAGGCTACAAAAACGTCCATGATCCCGCGACGGGCATGGGCACATGGCCAGCGCAGCCACTCGTGCTTGTCAATGAGCATGCCAAATCAACAGCAGATCTCTTGGCTTTTCGCGATACTATCCTCGCTGCCGTCCAAGACACATTCGGCATCACTCTACATCAAGAGCCGGAACTACTGCCGTAGAGAAGTTGTGCCTTCAGTCGCAAGAGGCTAAGACCGAGCGTTGCGGCGGAATTGATCGCCAATTGATTTCATCGTTGCCACATCGTTTTTGTCATCGTGGTATGCCCGCGGCCAGACATTTGCAATCCCCGGCTGCCGTTTTATGCCATCACCAGATCCGGGGCCTGTTGTCTCAGCAAAATAGAAGCCTTTTGATGCTGCCCACCGAGCAACATTATCCCACTGCTCTGGGTCGCTTGGCGTTTTGTTACCATTTGCAACGTTTTGTGGGCGCGCCATTTGTACGCCTGCCCAAGCTTTCTTGGCCTTGGCTTGAGCCGACATCCAGTCGTACATCGTGTCATAGTCACCCTTGCCACCGTATGTGAAGAGTGACCGAGCTGAGTAGTTTGCGAGCACCGCCCGATTGCCAACTGTAGCCATGAGAGTTTCACCCATCTTCTGGTACAGCAGCTTATCTCTATTCGTCGGATCACCAGTGTTTTCGTCAATATTTTGGTATGGATTGAGCGCTAGTTCTACTTTGATATCGTGAAAGTAAGCGGCAGTTTTTGGCACCCAAAGCATGAACTTGTTGTGCTCATCTGCGGTGAAGCCCGACCTGATGAGGCTTCGCCGTACTGCGACAGAGCTTGTGTATAAGATCATCGGTTCAGCGTAGTTCGGTGCTGCCGCCGGTAGATTGATGGAACCAATGATGTTAGGGTGTTCCGGGTCAGCATTGATAGCGTCGATAGCAGGGGCGAGTGCTTTCATGGCGTTTGCGTAGAGCTCTCTGTATAGGTAGTGCTGGCCGTCGCGTGACTTTGCCCACCACCGCGGGACAACCGCCGTGACGTTAAAGTTCGGGTCTGTCATCGTGACACGGCCGCAGATGTCCTTCCATTCCTCCGGGGCAGTGTCTCCGACTTGGAGTCGCACATGTACTGTTAGCTTTTGATAGCGATGGGATTTGTTCCATTTGGCTGCATTGGCAATACGATCCTCCAGAGCATGAGGCGCATAGGTCGTTTTCCCCGTCGCCGCATCCACCCGTACGAGTTCACGCAAGCCGACATTGAGCACAGTGTGACGCATGCCTCCTTCGGTGATAGCAAATGCATACGGGTTTTTATCGCCGCCTTTTAGATAGTCGCGAACTGACGAAAACGGATGCTGCGCTTTGGATACGTACGCTCCATCGTCGACAAAACCGATCTTTGCGGAAGGACTATCAGGACCCTTTGCATTACTCGCGAGCGTGAGATATAGCCCGATCGCTCCCACTACCAGTATGGCTATGAGTGGCAGTAAAAAGTGATGGCCAAAGCCCCGTGAAGACCTAAATACCGTGTGTTTGCTTGTAGCCGTGTCCGTGTGCATAACCTGATGGCTTTCTTTTTGTGTTTTTATACGATGTTTATGGATATAAAGTATATTTTTTGAAACCCAGAGTCAAGAGCCTGCGCCCATACAACAGCCCCCAGGCGTGAAAACTTTTGTGTCTCTGTACAGGTCGAGCAATCCTTTGCGTGTGGTCGACGGATAATCTCCGACCAAAAACTCTCCCTGCGTCTGATTGATTTTTCCTGCCATACTAAACGGATCAGCGAATGCTGCGTCCGTTTCACAAACAAACTGTATCCACTGATTCATAACTAGAATACTTGCGTCGGGCTTGTAGCCAGTACCGTACGAAGCGCAAAGGCAGTTCCCAACATCGCTATAAGCAACACCGCTGCTAGGACAAACTTCTTGGGTGATTTTTGAGTCTGCACTATCATAGGTGATGCTGGATCACCGATTGTGTTCGAAACCGGAGTCACTGGGGCGCCACTGTCATTGTCATTGTCGGGGAGTTGATAGGATTGCAGAGGTTGAGTGTTTGGTTCCATAGTATTTTCAGTGTAGTACCAGCGGTACGAAACACAAGACAGGAACTGCCGGTCCACAGATCGGTGATATATGCTTTTCCAAGGCCGCTAGGAGCCTCCTCTCGCGACAAAGTCCAAGGACTATTTGCTTCCACCGAGCAAGATAGCGGGTCAAAGCAATCGATTTTTGATGCCGTTGTGAAATCACGCGGTTTGCTTGCGCGGATGAGGGCAGAAACGGTACTATTTACTGTAGTAGTGAGTAGCGCATACAGGCAGTAGGTTTCATGGCTGCCCGGTTGACGTTTCACCCTTACTAGCAAAGGAGCGGGCACCCTATGACACAGTCCTGTCACGATGAAAAACCGAGAGAAAAGTGTGCGGTGTTTGGCGTATTTGGCGCGACCACTGAGGTAGAGGCAGCTCGGTTAACCTTTTACGGCCTCTGCGCACTACAGCACCGCGGTCAGGAAAGTTCCGGTATTGCGGCGACTGATGGCCGCACTATACATCTCCACGCAGGTCTTGGTCTTGTCACGACGGTCTACCGCGAGGAAGATTTAAAAAAACTGCGCGGCCACATCGCCATCGGCCATAATCGCTACTCCACATCTGGCGGCGCTGACGGCTGTTTCAACCAACCATTTCTCGATGATCAGCATGATTTTGCGCTTGCACATAACGGCAATCTGCCTGATGTTTCCGCACTCGAGCAGTTTCTGAAAACTCGCCACGTTGCCACTCGCAAACTCAACGACTCCGGCATGATGTCGGCGGCTATCGGCTGCTACCTCGGTGACGGCTTATCACTGCCCGATGCCATCGCTGCCTGTTATCCCCTCTTTACCGGGGTGTTTTCTGCGGTAGCCATGAGCCTCGGTACACTTGTCGCCTTCCGCGACCCCCATGGCATCCGCCCATTATCCCTCGGCCGGCTGGAAGACGGCAGCTATGTCGTCGCCAGCGAAACCTGTGCGCTCGACACCATTGGTGCTCGTCATGAACGCGAAATTGCCCCGGGTGAAATGGTCATCATCACAACAGATGGCATAGAGAGCCGTCAGGTGGTTCCCGGTGAACAAAAGCTCGACATTTTTGAATTTGTCTATTTCGCTCGGCCAGACAGCAACATGCTCGGCAAAAGCGTCAATGAAGTCCGCATAAACTTTGGCCGGCGCATGGCGGAGGAGTTTCAGGTAGAGGCGGACGTCGTCATACCGGTACCTGACTCTGCTATCCCTGCAGCCCTCGGCTACGCTGAGGTGAGCGGCATACCGTTTGAAATGAACCTGATCAAAAACCGCTACATCCATCGCACCTTCATCCGTCCCACTGCCGAGCTGCGCGAACATGACCTCAAAATGAAGTTAAATCCGCTAGTCGACGCTATACAAGGCCGGCGCGTGGTACTGGTCGATGACTCCATCGTCCGCGGGACCACCATGCGTAAAACCGTGCAAATGCTCCGCGATGCCGGCGCGACCGAAGTACATTTGCTCATCAGTTCACCGCCCGTCCTCTACCCCGATTACTACGGCATCAACACTCCTACCCAAGCAGAGCTGATTGCCTCGACCAAAACCGTACCTGAGATTCGCGAGTACGTCGGCGCTGACTCACTCTATTTCTTGAGTTATGACGGTATGGTGGCCGCCACCGAGCTACCCGAACGCGTTTTTTCTGCCTCATGCTTTACTGGCATATACCCGACCCCCATCGGCGTACGTGAAAAAGAGATCAAACACATCACCATCACCGACCGCCTCGTAGCAGAAACGGCTACGGCCGCATGAGCCAAACCCGTGTGGCTATTTTGGCCTCGGGGAGCGGCAGCACCGCTGAAGCATTCATACGCGAGATTCATGCTCGTCGCTATCCGCTCACGGTCACGCTTATCCTCGCAAATAATCCTGACGCCTACGTACTAGAACGCGCCAAAAGCCTCAATGCCGAACTCGGGCTGGATATCAAAACAGCCATAGTCAACGGCCGCACACAAGCCGCCAAAAAATCAGCCACACGCGGTCAGCAAACCGAGGAGGAGCAGGTGGCAATCCTCGCACTTTTGGAACAATACGACATTGATCTAGTCCTTTTACTTGGCTATATGAAGCGAGTTGGTGAGCTTTTGGTACACAAGTACGGCTGGCAGCCCGGATATACCAGCGTTTATCAAGCACGCATGCTCAATACCCACCCTGGTCTCTTGCCGCATACTCTCGGTACACACGGTCGAGACACCCAAAAGTTTACACTCGAGGAAGGCATGACAGAAAGCGGTCAGACACTTCATGTGGTAGCATCCGCATACGACACTGGCCCGCATGTGGCCGAACATCGCGTAGTCGTACTCGCCGATGATACCCCCGCTAGCCTCTTTGCACGTGTCCAAGCAGTGGAAAAAGAATATATCGCTGCCGATGTTGCCGGCTTTGTACGAGCCCAAAAGCAGTACCGAGGTATACTTCAGGATGACGTCGCATGCCAATTCGAGGAGACAATCACTAAAGGAGGGGAAGCTATGGCGACAGTACTTATCATCGGCAGCGGCGGCAGAGAGCACGCGCTCGCATGGGGTGTAGCGCAATCACCACGAGTGGAGCGCGTGTACGTGTCCCCGGGGAATGCTGGGACGGCCGGAGAGGAAAAATGCGAAAATGTCGCAGTTTCTGGCAATGAATCCACAGTGCAGTTCTGTCAAACACACGGCATTGATCTCGTCGTGATAGGCCCCGAAGCCCCGCTCATTGCCGGCCTCAGCGATGCGCTCCGCACTGCCGGTATAACCGTGTTCGGCGCCAGCCAAGCCGCCGCACGGCTTGAGGGCAGCAAGGCCTACGCCACCAAGTTTATGCAAAAGCACGGCATACCGCTGCCAGACTCACGCGTTGTTCATTCTGCCGAAGAGGCTACGGCCGCCATAACCGCATACGGCGGGCCGGAAAAATCCGTCATCAAAGCCGACGGTTTAGCGGGCGGCAAGGGAGTCTTTTTGCCCGACAACGAGGTTGAGGCGACGGAGGCACTTGCCAAAATAACCAGCGGCGGAGTGGACGGAGACGGCAGTATCTGTGTCATTCAGCAGCGCAACCACGGGCCTGAAGTTTCGGT
>Ga0116193_1002902_pt1 | contig 12673 bp, 10 predicted proteins | sample AD_UKC115_MetaG_FD_89892 | JGI IMG/M metagenome (GOLD analysis project Ga0116193, IMG submission 89892) | Active sludge microbial communities of municipal wastewater-treating anaerobic digesters from Hong Kong - AD_UKC115_MetaG | ecosystem: Engineered > Bioreactor > Anaerobic > Digestate... | reverse complement strand
TTATGGCAGACCTTTCCGATATCAAAGAAGTTTATTTACGTCCTGCCATGCGTGTTTATGAGTTTAATATCGAAGGTGATTTGCTTAAGGGGGAAAACGATAAAAATCCCTGAAGTGTGTGATAGTCCATAAAATAAGGTTTATGGACTATCTTTTTTTATGCAAATCTTCTGCAGATACTAATTTGTAGAGTTTGTCACTGGGGCGTATTTTGTCGGGTACCTTGAAGGAGATGTGTTCGCCTTTATGAACGGTTTCCACCGGTTTTAAATCAACGCGCACATCATCGGGGGTAAGGAACATGGCCCCTGTGGTGGGACCGGTTATCAGAAGTTTGTCGCCAACGGAGAATTCGGCTGCCTCAATGAGGAATTCTGCCACACCAATGTTAGAGAAATATTTGATTCCCTTACCGACATAAACTTTACGCTCGGTTGCTTCGGAACCGTAGTTCTTGCTCCATTCTCCAAGTCGCTGTCCTAAATAGTATCCATCCCAGAATCCGCGATTGAAGACAGTCTTAAGTCTTTCGTTCCAATCCTGTTTTTTTTCTTTGGTAAAGGTGCCGTCCAGATAAGAACGAATGGCTTCCTTATAACATTCTACGACTGTTCGAACATATTCGGCTCCTCTTGCCCGTCCCTCAATCTTGAATACTTGTACGCCGGCATCAATCATTTCGTCCATGAATTCAATGGTTTTCAGATCTTTTGGCGACATGATGTATTTGTTGTCAACTTCCAACTCTATATCGCTTTCTTTGTCTTTTACGATGTAGGAGCGACGGCATATCTGCATGCAGGCACCTCGGTTTGCTGAAGCATCCATGTTTTGCAGACTGAGATAGCATTTGCCGGACACAGCCATACATAGAGCACCGTGGCAGAACATTTCGATTCGTACCTCTTCGCCTTTAGGGCCGCAGATGTGCTCTTCTTCTATTTGTCGATGGATTTCGGCAACTTGTTTCAGGTTGAGTTCGCGTGCCAATACTACCACATCGGCGAAATGTGCGTAAAATTTTAAGGATTCAGCGTTGGAGATGTTCAGTTGGGTTGAAAGATGCACTTCCTGTCCTATTTGGTTGCAATAGCTCATGACGGCCACATCGGCGGCGATGACAGCACTGATGCCGGCTTCTTTAGCTGCATCTACTATCTTTCGCATCAAAGTGATGTCCTCATCGTAAATGATGGTATTGATGGTAAGATAGCTCTTCACGTGGTTGTCCTCGCAAATCTGTGCTATCTCTCTGAGATCCTCTATGGTGAAGGCGCTTGCCGAGCGGGCACGCATGTTCAGACTTTCTATGCCGAAATAGATGGAATCGGCTCCGGCATGAATGGCAGCTGCCAGTGATTCGCGGGAACCTACAGGTGCCATGATTTCAAAATCGGATAAGGAATAGGCCATTGTTTTCTTTTCTACTGTTTAGAACTGCAAAGTTAGCTATTTTTTCCGTACTTTTGCACAATAAGCGAAATTAGCAGACTAATATGAAGATAGGTTCGATTGAATTGGGAAAATATCCTGTATTTCTGGCACCCATGGAGGACGTTACAGACATAGCGTTTCGGTTGATGTGCAAGCGCTTTGGAGCCGACTTGGTTTACACTGAATTTGTCTCTGCCGATGCTCTGGTGCGGGAGGTGAACAAGACTATGCAGAAAATAGTTGTCAGTGATGAGGAGCGTCCCGTTGCCATTCAGATTTACGGAAGGGATGTCGATACAATGGTCGAAGCTGCCAAGATGGTTGAGGCCGCCAAACCCGATATTATCGACTTGAACTTCGGATGTCCTGTGAAACGTGTGGCAGGGAAAGGTGCGGGTGCCGGAATGTTGCAGAATATTCCCTTGATGCTCAATATTACCCGTGCCGTGGTGCAAGCCGTTCATATTCCAGTGACAGTTAAAACTCGTTTGGGATGGGATTCCGATCATCAGGTTATAGTGGAACTTGCAGAGCAACTTCAAGATTGCGGAATTTCGGCATTAACCATTCACGGGCGCACCCGTGCACAAATGTACACAGGGGAGGCCGATTGGACTCTTATTGGGAAAGTGAAGGAGAATTATCGTATGCAAATCCCTATTATAGGCAATGGAGATGTAACTACTCCGCAACGATGCAAGGAATGTTTTGACCGCTATGGAGTGGATGCCATTATGATTGGGCGTGGGAGCTTCGGGCGTCCGTGGATTTTCAAGGAAGTAAAGCATTATCTTTTGACAGGAGAGGAACTTCCCGCTTTGGCTTTCGATTGGAAAATGGATGTACTGAAAGAGGAGGTATTGCAAAGCGTGGAACGGCTTGATGAACGTAGGGGTATTCTCCATATACGTCGTCATTTGGCAGCAACTCCTCTCTTTAAGGGATTACCTGATTTTCGAAACACACGGATAGCAATGCTCAGAGCAGAGACTGTGGAGGAACTTTTTCAGATTTTTGAAAAGATCAAGGCTCAGTATGGCGGATAAGTATAGCCGAAAGCCATAAAAATAAGACAATGACAAAACTGGGACAGCAATTATTGGATTTGTTGGGAACGACCAACAATTTTTTATGGGGATATCTTATTATCGCCGTTTTAATTCTTTGCGCACTTTATTTTACAGTGCGCAGTGGTTGTGTGCAATTCCGCATGTTAGGAGAGATGATGAAACTGCTTACGGAATCCGGCACCGTGCATAAGACGGATGGAGAAGAGCGTAAGCATATCAGTTCTTTCCAGGCTTTTACCGTGGCATTGGCAAGTCGTGTAGGGACAGGCAATCTGGCAGGTGTGGCTTCGGCTATTTTTGTAGGAGGTCCCGGCGCGGTCTTCTGGATGTGGGTAATGGCACTTTTGGGTGCAGCAACGGCTTTTGTGGAATCGACTTTGGCGCAACTGTATAAACTTAAAGGGAAAGATTCCTTTATAGGCGGACCAGCTTATTACATGCAGATAGGTTTGAGAAAACGTTGGATGGGTGTGCTTTTTGCCATCCTCATCACAATGACTTTTGGAATGGCCAACCAAGTGGTGCAGAGCAATACCATTTGTGATTCCCTGGCGGATACCTTTTCGTGGAATAAGTTCCTCATCGGTGCCGTAATGACGGTAGTCACTTTGTTTATCATATTTGGTGGAATTCAGCGGGTTTCGAAGTTCTCTGCCATAGTTGTTCCTTTCATGGCTGTGGGTTATATCATCTTGGCTTTGTTTATTGTTGCCATTAACATCACCGAATTGCCTCATGTTTTTAAAATCATCATAGGGAGTGCTTTTGGAATGCAACAGGCAGCCGGAGGTATGGTTGGCGCTGCCATGATGCAAGGTATCAAGCGCGGGCTTTTCAGTAATGAAGCCGGTGAAGGATCGGCTCCTAATGCTGCAGCAACTGCTGATATTTCACATCCCGTCAAGCAAGGATTGCTGCAATCTCTTGGAGTCTTCACTGATACGTTGGTTATTTGCACTTGTACGGCTTTCATTATTATTCTTTCTGGTTTATACACTGGGGCAGATGACGGTATTATTCTAACGACAAAGGCTTTAGAGTCAGAGATCGGAACCATCGGGCGATACTTCATTTCTGCAGCGGTTTTTTTGTTTGCCTATAGTACTATTATTGGTAATTATTACTATGGAGAGACAAACGTACGGTTTATAACTTCGCGTAAAGGCGCCCTTTTGGGTTATCGTATAATATGTGGAATTACTGTTTTGGTAGGAGGAATCGTTACCCTGCAGACAGCATGGAGCATGGTTGATCTTTGCATGGGACTTATGACTCTTTGTAATCTTATAGCCATTGTTTTTCTTTCCAATCGGGCTTTCCGGTTGTTGAAAAATTATAGGGATCAGAAGAAAGCCGGTAAAAATCCGGAGTTTCATCGCGATATGCTTCCCGAATGGAAAGATGAGATTCCTTGTTGGGAATAACAGAACATTAGAACGTTGGCTTTTCTCCTTTGCAATAGTCTGATGGGATGAACCAGCGTTCGTACATCCATAAAGAAATTCCATAGATAATGAATGCGGAAACAAATCCGGCAATGGCATCAATCAGATAATGAGCTTGAATATATACTGTTGCTCCGCAAAGAAAGATATAAAAAGGTAGCATGCAGAAGAAAAGGCTCTTTTTCCCTTTGAACGCAATAATCATCAAAATTGTGCTGATGCCCACGTGGGAACTAGGAAATGCTGCAGTAGGGCGTTCTCCTGCTGCTTGTGAATTTTCTACCAAGTGGTAGAAGAATCCATCGGAACTTCCCGGTGAGGGCAGGAGCTCGGAGTGGGAGTAAAAATAATGTCCTATATTAGGAAAATGTCCAGCTGCTGCCTGGTCAAGCCCAATTGCTTGGAAATAATACTGGGGGCCGGCAACCGGCAGAAAGATGTAAATGAAATAGAAGATAAAAAAGCTGCAAATGATAATGAATGTTATCTTTTTGAACTGTTTGTATCGGAAAAAGAAATAAAACATGACTACTAGCGCTATCATCGGATAGTAGGAAAAGTAGCCCATATTGAAGAATTCACTTGTCCATCGAGGAAGTATTTGATTCATGATTAATGATGGCTGACAATGGAAAATGGATTGTTCTGCTGCCGAGAAAAGATGATCAAGATTGGGGAAGAGACGGTTAAATTCATAAGTATCCGGATACCAGTAAGCTAATAATCCCATTTGAGTACCAACCCGTGTAAAAGTGGTAAGGCGGCAGGGATAGGCTCTGTATCCAAAATAGAGCGCTATCATCATACCCAAGATTCCGGCGCGTTCTCCTAGCATGAGTAAGGGGTCTTTGAGCTTGCTGAATAGACACAGAATCAATATCGTGGTGATAATTCCATAAAGCAATCCGGCTTTTTCTACTGCAAAAAGCCCTTTTTGCGGTTGTTCTCGTTGAAATAGGTTTATAGCCATTTCTCTTGTTTATACCATTGAATAATTTCTTTGACTCCTCTTTGCAAATCATATTGCGGTTTATAGCCTAATTCGATGATGAGAGGGGTTATATCGCAACGCCAATTACGTTGTTTCATAATGTTATACTTGTCAGAATTCAGAGTGCTACTCTTTCCCATAATGCGTGCAACAGTTTCTGTCAGTAATGAGATTCCTTTTAAAACTATAAGAGGACTTTTTATGCGCATGACAAACGGATTCCCCATTTCTTTTTGTAAAAGATCTGAGAAAGTCCTACTGGAATATACTTTTCCGTCACTGACGAAATAGGAGCGACGGGTTATTCCCTTTTCCATTGCTAAATATACAGCTTGAACAAGGTCTTTTACATAAATAAAGGTAAGATCTTGTCTTTTGTAACCTACGGAGAAATCGAAATGGTTTTTGATGGATTTTGCCATTAGAAAATAATCTTTTTCACGAGGACCGTAAACTCCGGTGGGACGGAAAATGACATATGGGAAATCACAGAGATGTTGCAAGTAATGTTCCGACTTTAGTTTGCTTTTACCATAGGCGGTATCAGGTTTCGGGATGTCTTCTTCACAGATCGGAGCATAATCCTTTTCATGAATGGGGCCGAAAACACTGAGAGAGCTGATATAAATAAATTGCTTGGGAACGATATCCAAATCCTGTAAGGCTTCCACGAAATGTTGGGTTGTTTTGAAATTGATCTTATCGAAGTCGGATTTATGTTTGCATTGGGTAGCTCCGGCACAATGAATAATGCAATCCCATCCTTCATGTTCTTCCTTGTGTCTTTGCAACTGCTTCTTCAGTTTTTCAGCATTGCCCAAATCCAGCTCAGCAAAATGAATTTGCTTGTCTTGAAGATACTTTCGGCTACTGGTGCTACGAATACCTGCCCAAACTTTGAGATTCAAATTTAGTCCTTCTTCTACAAGAAAGCTGCCAATAAATCCACTTGCACCTGTAATTAATATTTTCATGATGGATTATTTGATGGGTTCAACATGAATGCCTATATGAGTGTTATCTCCAAAGCGTTCTTTCAATTTGTTCTCAATTTTTTTTGTTACCTCATGAGATTCCCACAAAGGCATGTTGCCATTCATGCGAATGTGTATTTCGATAGCAATGTGGTTTCCTATTTGGCGTGTCCGTAGATTATGCGGATCTGAAACGCCATCCATGGAAGTAATTATCGAGAGTATTTCTTTTTCCGTTTCATCCGGCAAGGATTTTTCCAATAATTCATCAATGCATGGAATAATGAGTTTGATTGCTACTTTGATAATAAAGAAACTTACTATAATGGCTGCAATCGGGTCTAGTACATGCCATTTGTCTCCTAATAGAATGGCACCGCCGATGCCGATTGCTGTTCCAATGGATGAAAAAGCATCGCTGCGATGATGCCATGCATTGGCAATAACAGCTTGTGAATTAAGATTTTTTCCTCCGCGAGCAGTATATTGATAAAGCAGTTCTTTGAATACAATGGAAATGATTGCTGCCCAAAATGCCAGCATGCCGGGGGTAGGCAAAGGATTTCCTTTGCAGAAACTGATTACTTCTGTGGTTCCGTTCCAAAGGATTCCAATACCAACGCCAAACAAGATTATTCCGATGATAGCTGTAGCCATCGTTTCGTATTTTCCGTGTCCATAATCATGGTCCTTGTCCTTGGGCTTGTTAGATATGCGGATAAAAAGTAGTACGATGATATCCGTGATGAAATCTGACAAAGAATGTACTGCATCGGCAATCATAGCCGCACTTTGTCCGGCAATTCCTGCGATGAATTTGAAGACTACCAGCAGGAAGTTTACAAAACTACCTACCAAGGTGATCGTGTTAATTTTTTTTACTCTTTCCTCATCAGTCATAATAAAGAATAATATAATTGGCGCAAAGATAGCCAATATTGCGCAAAAGTGCACTTTATATGAAAAATTAATTTTTTTTCGAACCAACTATACAAGTTTTTTGCTTACTTTGTCTTTAATAGTATTTTCCAAATAAATAATAATATGGGAAGAGCAGGTAAAAAAGGAGGCAAACGTCTCACAAAAAAGGAACTACTGGCGCAAATCACTGATATGTTCCAAAATAATCCCACCGAAACGTTGGGAATGAAGCAGATTTTCTCCATCTTGCATCTGGATAATCATCCGCTTAAGATGCTATGTATGGATATTCTCGAAGACATGAAAGATGAAGGGTTCATTGCGGGAATTGATAATAATAAATTCAAGTACAACAGTCATGGACAGATTGTAGAAGGAGTCTTTTTCCGCAAAAGTAATGGAAAAAATACTTTTGTTCCTGAAGGAGGGGGGGATCCGATTCTGATAGCAGAACGAAACTCTGCGCATGCTATGAATAATGACAAGGTTCGTATTTCTTTATTTGCCAAACGACGTAACAAAACACCTGAGGGTGAAGTGATTGAAATCCTTGAACGTGCAAATGATACTATTGTAGGTACATTGAAAGTGGATAGATATTATGCTTTTCTCCTTACAGAAAATCGTACTCTTGCCAACGATATTTTCATTCCTAAAGATAAGTTGAAGGGTGGAAAAACAGGCGACAAGGCTCTCGTGAAGATTGTGGAATGGCCAGAGGAAGCCAAGAATCCGATCGGGGAGGTTTTGGATATTTTGGGACAGGCAGGTGACAATACCACCGAAATGCATGCTATACTTGCTGAATATGGATTGCCTTATGTATATCCGAAGAATGTGGAAGCAGCGGCTGAAAAAATTCCTGATGACCTGAATCCGGAGGAAATTGCCAAACGGCGCGATTTTCGTGATGTCGTTACTTTTACGATTGACCCGAAAGATGCTAAGGATTTTGATGATGCGCTTTCCATACGCAAGATTTCAAACAATTTATGGGAGGTGGGTGTCCACATTGCTGATGTGACGCATTATGTAACAGAAGGTAGTATTATTGATAAAGAGGCGGTGAAACGTGCTACCTCGGTATATCTTGTGGATAGAACAATCCCGATGCTTCCCGAACGTTTAAGTAATGGCATTTGTTCTTTACGTCCCGATGAGGAGAAGCTCACATATTCCGTAATTTTCAAAATGAATGACAAGGCTGAGGTAAAAGATGCCGAAATAATTCACACAATCATCAAGAGTAATCGGCGTTTTAATTACGACGAAGTACAGCAGATTATTGAAACGGGAGAAGGGGACTACAAGGATGAAATTCTGGAATTGGATCGTATGGCGAAAATTTTACGTGAAAAGCGTATGGCTAATGGAGCAATAGATTTCGATAGAGTGGAAGTCAGATTTGAAATTGACGAAAAAGGAAAACCGTTGAGTGTTTATTTCAAGGAATCTAAGGATGCAAACAAACTGGTTGAAGAATTTATGCTTCTGGCCAATAGGACAGTAGCCGAACGCATAGGTAAGGTTCCAAAGAATAAGAATCCGAAGGTATTCCCTTATCGCATTCACGATGTGCCCGATCCTGATAAATTGGAAAACTTGAAAGAGTTTATTACTCGTTTCGGATATAAGCTTAAATTGGGTGGATCCAAACAGGAAACTTCCAAATCAGTTAATAAGTTGTTGAATGATATTCATGGAAAGAAAGAACAGAATCTGATAGAGACTATTAGCTTGAGATCTATGCAGAAGGCTGTTTATAGCACTCATAATATTGGTCACTATGGACTTGCTTTTGATTATTATACTCATTTCACTTCTCCAATTCGCCGGTTCCCGGATATGATGGTTCATCGTTTGCTTACTCGTTATCTGGCAGGAGGGCGTTCTGTACAAGAAGCTAAATATGAAGAACTTTGCGAACATAGTTCGGATATGGAGCAGGTTGCAGCAAATGCAGAGCGTGACAGCATCAAGTATAAGCAAGTTGAATATATGTCGGAACATAAGGGTGAGGAGTTCGAAGGAGTCATCAGTGGTGTGACCGAATGGGGCGTTTATGTGGAACTGAATGAGAATAAGTGTGAGGGATTGGTTCCTATGCGTGATCTGGGTGATGATTATTTTGAATTTGATGAAAAAAATTATTGTCTGACAGGACGCAGGACACATAAGATTTATAGTCTGGGTGATGCTCTTTGCGTGAAAGTTGCCAATGCTAATTTGGAACGTAAACAGTTGGATTTTGCTTTGGCAGGGGAGGATGCACCAACTCCACGAACAACAACAGTTGCCAAGAGAGCAGATGCCGATTCAGGGAGAAGAGGTGGACGTGGCAAAGATGATAAGAAAAAAGGTAAAGGCCGTAAAGGCAGAAGATGATATATAAAAAGAGGATGTGTTTGAAGTGAACCCCGAAAGTTAGACAAAAAACTTTCGGGGTTTTATTATGTCAACAACAAAAAGGAAGCAGCATAGCAAAGTAGATATATTGAAATACATGCATATGCTTGATGAGGGTATCTCCATTAACCATATTCACAAGAACTATGGTATAAGCGCAGAGCGCTTAAAGGTCTTATGGTCCCGTTATCAAAAAGAAGGATTCCAAGGATTAAAGAAAAGGCCTAATATTAAGGCTGATTATGCACTCAAACGTACAATAGTTATTGATATTGAAAAAATCATATAACTTTGTACTCAGCTTCGTTAAAGTATGGTGCCAGCCCTCAAAGGATTAGTGCATGGTTGAAGATTGCACGAACCGAGGGCCTTGAGGCATTGAGTAAATATAAAAAGCGAGGCAGACCATTAGGTATGGGCAGACCGAGAAAGAATAGCAGACCTCTAACGGAACTTGAAAAGCTCAAGAAAGAGAATGAAGATTTGCGATTGGAGATTGCTTTGCTAAAAAAAGTGAGAGCCTTAGTAGAAGAAAGGAACGCCCGACTGCGCGGGACTGGGCAAGAGCCATCGAAGAACTAAGGCATGAAGGATTCCTTCTTGAAAATATTCTCAGGAAGTCTACGATGGCACGTTCCGTATTTTATTATCACCGGATTCGTCTAAAAGCAGATGATGGTTATAATGATATAAAGAACAGAATAAAAACAATATATAACGAAAGCAAGGAACGCTATGGATACAGGAGAGTTTGCCTGGCTCTGCGGGGTGATGGTTGCTGCCTCAATCATAAGACAGTACAAAAGCTCATGACACAAATAGGATTAAAGGCAAAACGAAAGAAACGTCACTATCATTCCTATAAGGGTGAATGTGGCAAGATTGCCCCTAATGTCATTGACAGGAATTTCTCTGCAGAAAAGCCTAATCAAAAGTGGACTACAGATGTATCCCAGATATGTATAGGTGAGAAAAAGCTGTACATATCTCCAATACTGGACATGTTCAATGGTGAAATTATAACCTATACACTATCTCGTAGTCCGGACCTAAAGATGGTTACAGACATGCTAAACAAAGCATTTAAGAAGCATCGTGATATTGATGGGCTGATGATGCATTCTGATCAGGGATGGCACTATCAGCACATGAAATACCAAAAGATGCTAACTGAGAAAGGTATTATTCAAAGCATGTCTCGAAAGGGTAATTGCTTGGATAACTCTATGATGGAAAATTTCTTCGGACTGATGAAGAATGAGCTGTTATATGTTAACAACTTTGACTCCATAGAAAGCTTTGAAGCAGAACTCAAAAAATATATTATCTGGTATAATAACAAAAGAATAAAATTGAGATTAAAAGGAATGAGCCCGGTACAATACCGAGCTCAATACTATAGAGAATTAATATGTAACGTTTAATTTAACGTCCAACTTTTCGGGGTCACTTCACTTCGGACTTCCTTTTTTTATTATTTTCTCATAAATATTCAAACATATATCTATTTGAAAACAATTTAGCCGAATAATTATCAATAAAATTGCTTTAATACTTATTTATCTTTCAAATAATTAGGTATATGTATATTTTTTAGTATTTTTGCAAAGAAATAATCTAATAAGTAACGAAAAACTTACGGTATGTTTGGAATCAAAGATTTTTTTGTTTTGTTGCCTTATATTTTGGGCTTTATATGCTTGATTTTTTCAGCATGGTACGGAGTTTCTAACTGGAATAAAGATTAACAGCTATGAATGAATTTACATTAGGACTGATAGTAATTGTATATTTATTATCATTAGTCTTTTTAGGCTATGTTGGATATAAAAAGACAACATCAACAAGTGATTATCTGGTAGGAGGCAGAGACATGAATCCTTTCGTTATGTCTCTTTCATATGGTGCAACATTTATATCTGCATCAGCCATTGTCGGTTTTGGAGGTGTGGCAGCAGCCTTTGGTATGGGTATTCAATGGTTGTGTTTCCTGAACATGTTTGTGGGAGTAGTTATTGCTTTTATTTTCTTCGGCCTAAGGACTCGCAAGATTGGAGCTGAACTCGGTGCGGGAACTTTTGCACAATTCTTGGGTAAATATTATCAATCACGAGCCGTGCAGGTCTTTGTCGGAGCAGTCATCTTTATTACCATGCCTCTATATGCAGCTGTGGTCATGAAAGGAGGTTCCGTTTTCTTGGAAGAGATATTCAATATAGACTACAATATGGCATTGCTGATTTTTACGTTGGTGATTGCTGCCTATGTCATAGCAGGAGGTATAAAAGGGGTTATGTACACAGATGCCTTGCAGGCCGTCATCATGTTCATCTGCATGTTGGTTCTGCTTTTTTCCATTTACAATATTCTAGGTATGAACTTTACCGAAGCCAACACGGCTTTGACAAATTTGTCATCTGAAATTCCTGAGAAATATCGTGCTTTAGGTCACCAAGGATGGACTTCCATGCCGGTGACAGGATCTCCTCAATGGTATACATTGGTGACATCTCTTATATTGGGTGTCGGCATAGGATGCTTGGCACAGCCGCAACTTGTCGTAAGATTCATGACAGTGAAAAGTGGCAAGGAACTGAAACGAGGTGTCTTTGTAGGTTGTCTTTTCATCTTGATAACCGTTGGAACCATTTATCATACAGGTGCGTTAAGCAATTTATATTTCATGAAGACTCAAGGACATGTGGCAACGGATATCATTAAGGACATAGACAAGATAATTCCTTATTTCATAGACAATGCTATGCCTTCCTGGTTCTCTGCTTTATTTATGCTTTGCATTCTTTCGGCCAGCATGAGTACTTTGAGTTCACAGTTCCACACAATGGGTTCGGCATTGGGGCAAGACGTTTATGGGGTATATAAAAAACGACCTGATTTGAATCATAAGCTCATTATCCGTTTGGGTGTATTGGTTTCCATACTTTTCAGTTATATCATTTGCTACATGTTACCGGATAGTATCATAGCCCGCGCTACATCCATTTTCATGGGATTATGTGCCATCGTTTTCCTTCCGGCATATTTCTGTGCCTTGTATTGGAAAAAGGCGACATCGAAAGGGGTAATATGGAGTATGTGGCTAGGTACTTTTTCAACTATTTTCTGTATGCTTTTCATGCACGCCAAGGAAGCGGAAGCGTTTGGTATATGTAAAGCCATATTCGGAAGTAGTGTGCTTTTCGATAATGACATCAAACTGGTAGATCCTATTTTGTTTGCTTTGCCGGTATCGTGCATCACCATTGTTGTGGCGAGTTTGCTGACGCAGAAAAAAGAATCTGCAATTACTGAATGAAATAGGGAGGATTAAGTGCAGTGTCCAGCATATTTTATTCTTTTCTATATAAGATTAGTTTGTCGACCTGCAATGTTCTACGCGTCACACTGCAGACCGACGCGCGTCGGCTTGCA
>Ga0116193_1002901_pt1 | contig 12673 bp, 7 predicted proteins | sample AD_UKC115_MetaG_FD_89892 | JGI IMG/M metagenome (GOLD analysis project Ga0116193, IMG submission 89892) | Active sludge microbial communities of municipal wastewater-treating anaerobic digesters from Hong Kong - AD_UKC115_MetaG | ecosystem: Engineered > Bioreactor > Anaerobic > Digestate | place... | reverse complement strand
TTGAACGCGCTGTCATTTCTTTAACAAAACAAAGGAAGCGCCTTAAGTAATACAAAGTTACCATGGATACTCCATTTCCGACCAGCGCGTTATTGGCATCATTCCATTCCGGGCGTTGTGTATTCATCCAGATCCCCCCTTCGGGAATAAAATTTGACAATTTAGACAGCAGGGTTGCCAGGATCTTTTCAATGAAGGTAACATGGTGAATATCTCCTCCCTTATCGCAGAGCAATGCTCCGTCGGCACCCATTTGGTTTCTTTTTGCACGGATAAGGTGGTCGGCTTTTGTGTCAAACAGGATGGTATCTTTCGGATTGGCAAGTAAATCCTGGTAAGGCTTTATCAGATAAGGCACATTTGCATACACAAAAATTTCAGCGTTGAATAAGTCATCCAATTTCCCGGGATAATGTTTTTCGAACACTTCAAGTAACTTCAGCAGGTAGATGATCTGGTGATCGCCCCAGTAACCGATGTAGGACCAGGGATTATCCGGTTCGACGGTTTCCCAGTCGAATCCGTCTTTCGTGATCCGGTACGGATTATAACCATCGAAAGTGGACGCATTCAGGAATTTGAAGATCATGCTTTGCAGAAAAGCAGGGTAAGAGAGAGACAAAGCCTCCCAATTCTGAAAAATATCCCGCCAGTTCCCCTCATAATCCAAAATTTTTGAGCCGTCAGCCTCATTCCGGGTATTTATGGAGAATTTGTTCCACGGGCGGCTGGGATCACCGTGCCGGCGGCTAAATCTTAAAGGCAGGTATTCCTGGCATAATCTAATAAAATCGGGATCATTGCTGTCAGAGGCAATTCTCTGAATTTTTGTTAAATGAAAAACCTCAGGGAGGTCATCCAGTGTTTTTTCGAACGATGAAAAAACGACCTTACTGGCATTGGCCAGGTAAGCTGAAAAATCCTTCTTCCCGATCAGATAATGGTTATCAAATATTCCTCCTCTCATCAGGTTGAAAAGCGTATTGGAAAAATGCCGTACATTTCCCGGATAATCGGCTGTCCGCTGGAGGCCGTCGGAAGCTGCAACCAGCTCAGTTAATCCGTGTGTTCCGGATTCAATATCGTGGTTGATCCGCCGGATCAGATTTCTTCCGTTAACAATGGACTGCGAAAGGTTTATTATTGATGAATGATTCTGGTTGACATCCGCAACGATCATCCATTCTTTCCGGGCCTTATGGGGCAATTCTGCCTCGGCAGTGACAAAGTAAGCCCCCTTTTCAGCTTTGACCTCTGTTTCTTCCTCAACGGGAATTCCCATCCTGAATTTTTTTAACTGTCCGGAAGATAGAAGGTACCTGGGATTTTCAAGTCCAACCGACCAGACCACATTGGCTTTCAGGGCTTCACTGGGCTCAGCTTTGTCAACGATGATGGCGCTCAGGGCAAATATCCCCATGCCGGTGTCTTTCAGCAATTCACTCTTCCGGTATGCGTCCACCAGGTTACTCGTTGCGTTTTGCAGATCACAGGGAACTCCGTAAGGCATGATATTCTGAATTCCGTCCAGCAACGATAACCGGGCGTCATGCAAAGAAAGGTTGATAAGCGTTGATTTTTTCACAAAACCAAACTCATCACCGGTACACCACTGATAACGAAAAACCAGTTCAAGGTCGTGGTTTATTTCCTCGAAAATGATTTTGTTGCCAATAGAGTTCTTATATAAGTTCCTGTTTGTTTTATAAATTCCTTCATATTTCTCCGAAAAGGGTTCCCAGAGGAAGGTTTTATCCGGTCTGTGAACCAGAAAAATGGATTTACTGCCTGTATTTTCGGCCGACGCCGTTATCTTATCATCGGTGTTATAAGGGAACAAGGCAAAATCGGCATTTTTTCTGCCTGCAGTGATACCGCCGTTACTCGAGATAAACATCCAGTGGTCCGAAACACTTACGATGCTCATGAAAAAGGCAGGCATCTCGTTCACATTCGAAATTACGTAGTAACTTTCACCATCAACAGAGGTAAAATCTCCCTTCACTTCATTATTCCCGGAGAGGGAAGAAACGTTGTAACCGATGTATACGACAGGTTGGTTATTCATAGGTTTTTTGAAAAACAGGTTGTTATATCATCAAAGTTAAGCCCTGTACTGAACATTTGCAAAAAAAGCGCCTATACATAAAATATACATAGCGGAAGAATTTGCAGGGAGGCTCCAAAGATGATTGAAATCAAATTATTTAATTGATATTCAATAAATTAGTGTAAATTAAAAAGAAATATCAAAGACTCATTGACCCCAATAATTTGCTTTCATTGTGTGGTTGTTCAGGTAATGTTAAGGTCAATATTTCCGTTGTTATGTACTATAAATTCAAAATGTACTCCGTCAGGTTTTGGGTATGATCCAGTTCCAGTTTTTTCCTTAAACGGAACCGCTTGATTTCGACACTCTGAGGGGATATGTTTAACATCGGGGCTATCTCCTTGGAGGACATATTCAAACGGAGATAAACACACAGTTTTAGGTCGTTCGGAGTAAGCGAAGGATGTGTTTCCTTGATCTTTTTCATAAATTCCCGGTCGGTTTGGATAAAAGCTTCCTGAAAAACTTCCCAGTCGCTGTCGCCGGTAAGGTTTTCCCGGATGATCCGGAGTGCTGAGTTGACATTGGGACTTTTTTGGTTCAACTCCGATTCAAGTATAGTCAGCAACTCGTTTTTCTTAACAACGGCCATGGCAGAAATGACCAATTCCCTGCTTTTTGTTTCAACTTCGTTTTTAAGTTTTTCATTGCTCAGGTTTGCCAGGTACGCTTCATTTTCAAGCCTGATCAAGGCCAGTTCTCTCTTCTTCTCGTTTTCAATCTTTTGTTTCTGCCTTTTATAGCGGATACGATAGGAATAATGAACTGCCGCAAGAAGTGCAGCTGACATCAGTATGTAAATTGCAATCATCCATTCAGAAACATACCATGGCTTATCGATGGAAAAACCGAAGGATGATTCATTTTCAGTAAGCTTGTTCCCAATTCTGGCCCGGACTTTAAAAGTGTAGCTGCCAGACGGAAGGTTTTTAAAAGATACTTCCGGTTCTTCTGACCAATCACTCCAGTTATCATAGTACCCTTCCAGTTTATACTGGTATTTTGCAAGGATAAATTTGTCAAATTCAGGGACACTGTACGTAAAATCAAGATTGTTCTCCTGTGCTTCCAGTACATAATCCTTAGAATTTACAGGAATATTCACCCGTTTCCCATTGAAAGTGCTTTTTTCTGCCGAGTTGATGGATACGAAGTATTCTCTGTCCTTAATTTTATCCAAATCGAAAATGATATACCCATTTTTGGTACCCAATAAATAATTCCTGCTTCCCAGGTGAAAGAGATTCTCAAATTCCACCACATTTTCCCTGAGCGTTAAAGGCAGGGGAATACGGTTTACCTGAAGTTTGTTATCTATTCGGTCTTGTGACAATAATAACATATTGTCTTTGGTAAATGCCCAGAGATTCTGGTTCTCATCAACCAGCAGGTTACCCGACAAGTAAGAATCTTCATCCAGAACAAGCTGATCTATCGATAACTCTTTCTGAAACTGTTTCTTTTGTTGATGATAGGCATATAACCCGGAATCATCAAAGTACATCAGTTTCTCATTGAATTTTACCATGCCCGATTTAGTATGAACCGGCACACTCTGCTCTTTTTGGATTTCCAGAATCTTACTATAATCATCCGCAATGTGTAACTTAAAAATGCCTTCAAATTTTCGTTTAACAAATATCTGGTTATCAGGCATTAATTCAAAAAACCGGCATGCAACGTCAAATCCCTCTATTTTGTTCCGGTAGTGCCACTTACCACCCTTTTTCTCCAGAATATGCAATCCTTCATAATTTCCCTGCAAAAGCAAATTGCCGTCAGTCGAAATTGGTTTAATATCCCACGTTCCCAAAACATTGGATATCAAAATTGCTTTGTTGTCTTCAATAATAAAGGTACCTGAGTTATGTCCGCAGAATAAAGTTCCGTCAATCGTTACCAGTCTCCATACTTGTCCTTTAGTTCCTTCTATGATTTTAAATTCACCGATGGATTTTAACGGCTTGTAATAGAGGCCCTGATTGGTCCCCAAATACAAAAAGCCATTATAATATTCCGCAGCATAGACGGTACCGAAAATACCCTCCGTATCTGTGTACACCCGGAAGGGTGAGGTATGGTTGATCACACTGATGCCGTTATCAAGGCCCAGCCAGATGTTTCCATTGGCATCCTCATACATGGACAGAACGGTATTGTTCAGTAAACCTTTTTTTTTGTCGATATGCAGGGTTATTTTACCTTCTGAAGAGAGGAAATAGATCCCTTCACCAATGGTACCCAACGCAAAACTGCCGTCCTGTAACTGTAAACTGCTATAGACACTGAGGGTGTTGATTTTTGAAGAACTTTCCGTTTCCCATGTTGAAACCGATCCGTTTGCCAGAACAAAAAAACCTTGGTTCTGTGTTTCAATCAACAAATCACCCTTGTAAGCAAAAATATTGATAATAACATGGTTTCTGAAAGCAGGGAAGCCGGACACTAAAGAGGATTTGCCATTTTCAAGCTGAAAGAGGCCTTCATCCATCTTCTGAAAATAAATGTGATTCCCGACGTCAAACACTTTGGGTAAATCCGTTCGGGAAGCCACAATTTCAAAGGTACCATTTATGCTGTCATAAATATATAAACCACGCAGCGACTGGAAAATTATCCACTGATGATAGCAGATGATTTTCCGAAATTTTCGTCTTGTGGCAATTGGTCTTTAATTTTCTCACTCAAGGAGGTGTATGTCAGATTAAAGAACTCATCTCTTTTCCAGTAACCAAACTCCATGTAACATCCGGTATAGATCTTATCTCCCTGCACCGTTACAGAGCGCATTACCGACTGATTGGGCGTGGGGTACAACCTCCAGCCTGCCCCATTGTATTCCAGAAGTCCGCTGTTATTGGCGATGTAAATCGTCTTATCGGGAGATTGGCTTATCCTCCAGTTCTGGGTCTCTCCCCTGTAAATTTCGGGTGGGAAATTATGTACCGGGGGTAATTCCTGGCCGGATAATCCGGTATGGATAAGAAATAGGTAAAGCAGTACGATAAGATACCTCATAAGTGAATCTTAAGGCATAATAAAACCATTATTCAAATTTATGCATTTAGAATAAAAAAGGTGGTCATGGATTGCTTTACCTCCGAATTATTTTAACCAGCCCGAAGGAATGATTTTATCTCTTTTCCTGGTTTTCCAATTTGTGACAAAACCGACTTATTTATTCCCTGGATATTCCTGTCAATCGGAATATCCGCCGGTTGCCTTTAATATGAAGTCGACGATTGGTTGGGGATTGGGAAGACTATGCGGATGATGACCAATCCCGGGTTTGTGTATGACCTGAATGGAACCCCCGGCATCCCTGATTTTTTGTTCAAACAAAGCGGTATTTTCGGCAACCGGCACCACGTCGTCGGCATCGCCCACTACATGAAGCATCGGAAAGCCGGATCGGGCTATCTTTTCTGCCCAATCAAGCGGATTTCCGTTAAACACAATTGCCTCTTCGTCTGATTTAAACCCAAAATCCTTTTTGAAAATTTCCCAGGTGGCAGGGCTGCCTTTGCCTTCTCCCCTGCCTCCCGGCCAGCTTTTCAGATCCAAAACCGGGGCATCGGCATAAATTGCGGTAACCCGTTCAGGGTATGTGGCAGCCCAGCGGTAGATATACACTCCTCCTCTGCTCATCCCTTCCATTACACTCTTTTCTGATAATCCTGCCCGGGTAAGAAATCTGTAATAATCATTCCAAATTGAAAGGGCTTCATCGTTGCCAAACATCTCGGACACATCACAATAAACGACATGGAAGCCTCTTTCCAGCAAAGCAATATCAGTCTGCGGTTCGTGCCCCCAGAAACGGGCACGCCAGATCCAGGGATGATCAGGGGCAGCCTGCTTCGGGATTACAATTTTTGCATTCCTTTCCCTGAAAGTGAAATCATAACCCTGAAATCCGTAAAAGTTAAAAGGTTTGGCCTCCTGGGGCAATGCTCCAATAAGATTGAACGACGGCTCCGTCTTCATTTTAACAAACTCGCCGATTCTTCTGGCGATCACAGCAGCACCTTTAGCATTGGGGTGTACCTTGTCAGGAAATAACTCCGGCGATTCGATCAAAAGGTTATAGAGATTGATTACCTCGCAACCTGTTTCATAGGCTACCTGACGGGTCATTGGTATAATTTTGTCTTTAATAATGTTGGCTGTAATTCCTGTGGTGTCAGTCGAAAAAACAGGAACAGGCAATAACAGCACAACCCTCGGATGGGCGGGCAACTGCCGGAACGAGGCTATCATATCTTTGTAATCCTGCACAAACCCGTCAAGGAAAACCCGGTTGACCGGCTTGGTATCGTTGGTCCCCAGTTTTATGAAAACCCAATCAGGCTGAAAGTCCAGTGCTTTCTGGTAGGCAGAAGTATTCCGGTAAGGGGCATTCCCCTTAAGCAACAAGGTGGTACCACTGACCCCAAAATTTGCAACTTTGTAATTTTCACCAAGCAGGACGCCCAATTGTGCCGGATAGCTGTTTACTTCCCGGTTTTCAATTTTGGCGCCATAGGTAATACTATTACCCACACAGGCAATGCGAAGCGGTTGCTGTGAATACGCGTTGGTTATCAGTAAAACCAAAAATAACAAGGAGAAAATTTTCTTGGTCACAGATTTTGACTGGACGATGCTGGTAAATTGTTCCATTTTCAATACACTGTTAATTTTTTTATGAATGGGTTTCCTTTTGTCCCGGTAATTTCGAGCTTTATTTCTGAAAGATTTCTTTCTTCGATCTTTTCAATCCGCTTGTGCCCGATACAGCTGCCTTCACTCAGTAACTGCCACGTTTGATCCTTCTTCCCGTATAGTTTGTATTCCCTGACCCGTTCGCCTTTTGAAATATCTTCCTGTATTTCCACGTAATGAACGGTTTGCGGCGACTCAAAGCAAATGCGAAACGCATTGCCTCTTCCTTTTGCCGATCCCAATGGTTTTGAAAATTGTTTTCTGAGCTCTTCTCCGAATTCAGAAAGCCGTTGAACATCAGCTTCAGGCACCAGCCCGCGATGATCGACCACAATGCCAAGCAGCATATTGGTATTCCTGCCCACTGACTGAATATAGCGTTCCATCAAATCATCCACACTCCGGATGGTATGTTCTTCACCCTCATGCCAAAACCAGCCTCCCTGAAAGGAGGAATTTTCCCGTAGGGGAAAATCTGCTTCACCGGGACACCAGAATCCGCCACCGGGATTGCCGTTTAAACCTTTGATCAGTACCATGCCAGTTGCTGTGGTGGTTGAATCGGCTCTTGCCCAGCAGGGATAAGGCGCTACCCCGTTTTCGTTACCTACCCAGCGGATGTTGTTGGTATAACCGTAAGGACCCTGGAAAGCAATGGCCTGGGGTTGGTATTTCTCAACCAGTGAAAGCATGTCAATCCCTCCTTTTTCGGGTGGCAGGACACCGCCATCAAACCATATTTCGAATAAATCGCCGTATTGTGTCCACAACTCCGTAAGCTGTGTTTTAACGATTTCATTGTACTTTTTCTGCTCTTCGGGATCACCTGATAAAACCAACCCGGGATTATCCACGTGACAAAATGCATTTGCCGAGGCGCTGGCATACAGTCCCGGTTTCAAGCCATATTTTTTACACGAAGCAACAAAGTCTTTTACGATGTCGCCCTGCCCGTTTCTCCATGGAGCGTTTTTCACGCTGTATTCGTGTGCCTTGGTTGGCCAAAGGCTGAACCCGCTGCAATGTTTGGCCACTAAAACAGCATAGGTCGCTCCGGCTGATTTGGCAGCCTTTATCCATTGGTCGGTATCCAGTTCTTTGGGATTAAAAACGGAAGCATCAGGTTGGTAATCACGTGTTTCCCTCCACTCATAGCCGGGTTCGAACACCTGAACGTCGAGGTGGAACATAGCCCCGACTTCGGCATTGGCCCAGGCTTGCTGGGCCTTGGTTGGTAAAAGTTTTTTTTCTGCAATAACAGAGGTTGTAAGCAAATACAAAAATGTGAAGAGCAAAAATTTCAGCTTCATAAAGTGGAAGTTTGCATATTTACTGTTTTGCCTGATTCTCCAAATCCTGTGGCATTTTTTGAGATCAAAGAAATAGTAGCCCATCCCAGCTGTGTCTTTCCAATTTTTAGTTCATAATTTCCCAAAGATAGGGTTTTGTTATCAGGAAACCCGGGGAAAATTTTGGGTTTCCGTATTAACTGAATTAGTCACGACTTAATCTGACAGCATGGATTAATCTACCCTATATCTCACTCCCCAAAGTCATCAAACAGTTCCCCCTTGAAAACCATTTACGGAATTTGTTTTTGTCGGGGAATTGGTGTTGCCGAAAAACTTGTTTCTGGCTACCGATTGTCGTAAATTATAAAGTTTTTAATACCCATATCATGAGTAAAATATTGATACTTGCCGAACCAGCTGAAGGACATTTTAATCCCCTGGTCCCGATAATGAAGAACTGTCCCGGAAAGGACATGAATTAGTATGCGTAACCGGGAGTAGATTCAAAGATAAGGTTGAAAAGATTGGAGCAACCTTTCTTCCCCCTCCGCCTCGATGGGATTTTGGTGAAAAAGAGGTACATGAAATTTTCCCCGAACTGAAAAAATTGAGCGGTGTTTCATCAGTTAAGTTCTATTTAAAACATTGCTTGTATGATCCCATACCGGATAGCATTGAAATGCTAAAATATACATTGGAAAAATTCCCTGCCGATGTGGTAATAAGTGACTCATTCATGATATCAGGTTCCTGAATGACGGAGTTAGGTGGTCCGCCAAGTGTAAGGATTTCTGTATTACCTCTAGGTCTCCCCAGTAAAAATATTGCCCCCAGTGGCCTTAGTCTACTACCTGGAAAAACCTTTCTTACCATACTCAGGAACAATATACTAGACGGAATTTTTGAAAGACTGCTGTTCAGTGATATTCAAAAATATGGGAATAAAACACGTAAGAAAGTGGGACTGCCCCCGTATGACAAGAGTTTCTTTTATAAAGCATATGAACTTGCTACCCTGATATTACAACCTCCACCCCTGCTTTTGAGTATTTCAGAGAAAGATATCCTTCAAATTTCAGGTTTATCGGACCTATATTACTATCACCCGATCCTGAATTTGTAAAACCTTAATGGTGGAATGAGATGGAGAAAGACATCCCGGTTGTGCTTATTAATCAAGGTACAATTTCAAAAGATTATACCGATCTTATCCTCCCTTCAATTGAAGCACTGAAAGCCGAAAAAATGATGGTTATAGCGGTACCTGTCCGGAAGGGGGATATCTTAAACCTTCCTGAAAATGTACATACCGAATGGTTTATCCCATTTGGAAACCTTCAGCCCCATGTGAATTTAATGATTACCAACGGAGGATTTGGCGGCACACAGAACGCATTGGCACATGGAATTCCTGTAGTTGTTGCTGGTGCTACAGAAGACAAAATGGAAGTGGCGGCAAGAGTTGAAAATTCCGGGAGGTAGTCAACCTAAGCGTTTTGTCCAACCTTTTACTCCAGTTCAAGAATTTTTTGTTCCTGGCTCTTTGGCATATGCGATGGGTTTGGTTTTCCCAATCAAAGGTACCATATTTCCTGAGCTAGTTGATTACTGTGGCATTCCCCTGGATACCATATTTATGCTGAGTCCCTTTTACACTGAGCTGACCTCGTTCTACTTCCTGAACTACTCCAAGTTTGAAGCACATCGAGTAATCCTTCTGACAGCGCTTAATGTACTCTTTCCTGATTTCTTCTTCCATAGTGTTACTTTTTATGTAACCCTATTTCAGGACAAGACAATCAGACTATGCCGGTAAATTTGATTTGCCGGCATAGCCTGGAAGCAGGCTTGCCCGCCTGTCATGACTTTTTCCGCGTCAGACCTTACTTGACACGGCCGGTAAAAGCGTCGGTGCCGGCGTTGTCGATGGCGTATTTAAAGAATTTTTTCTCCGCCTCCGAACGGGCCGCGTCCCAGGGGCGCGGGTTGCCACAGAGCTGCACAGCCCACAGCTTCAGTTCCTTGCGGTGCCAATTGACCATGCAGTTCGTGCCCCATGCGCCGCCATGCCCGAACCAAGCGTCCTCCGTATCTTCTACCGGTGCGGAGAGGCCGAGCGAATAACCGCCCATCCCTTTCGGGCGCGTGGATTTTGCGAGTAGTTCCCTGACGGTCTCTTCCTTGAGGATCCTCACGCCGTTCTCGCCCACGCCAAGGTTCATGAGCATCTTGTAGAATTTGAGCTGGTCGTTTGCCGTCGTCCAGAGCCCCGCGCCCGCCGATGCGAAAACGTGGGCATCGTTGTAGGGCCGCTGCTGCATGTCGTTCTGCACGCGGTGCTTCGCGGGGGCATCTTTCACGCAGTCGTACATCTCCACTTGCGTCTCAAGTTGTTTGTCTGTCGGCCAGAACGAGCTGGATGCCATGCCGAGCGGATCGAGCACGCGCGCCTTGAGGAAGTCCTCCCAGCGCATGCCGGTCACCACCTCCACAATGGCCGCGCCGATATCGATGCCGGTATTGGAATACTGCTCCTTCGTGCCGGGTTCGAAGAGCAGCGGACAAGCCGCCGCGATGGCCGCCGTCTGACGGAGCGGCGCGCCGCCAGACCATCCGCCGCCCTTGATGTTTCCCTGCTTTGCGCAAATCTCGAACGGGAAACCGCCGGTATGGTTCATGACCATGCGGATGGTGAGCGCGTTCTTCGCCTTGACAAGTGTCTTCACGCTGTCGGTGGTGGATTTGTGTACCCAGAGTTCCTTGAATTCCGGCAGATACTTCGAAACGGAATCGTCGAGTGCAATCTTGCCTTCCTCGATCAGGATGGCGATGGTTACGCCGCAGAAGCCCTTTGTCTGCGAGCATTGCATATAGACGTCGTCCATCGTGATCGGACGCTTCGCCGCAACGTCGGCATAACCAACACAGGCGTTTTCCTGCAAGCCGCCCTTGTAAAAGACGTTAATCGCACCCGGAAGTTGTCCGTTTTCAACGAAAGGCATGAGCGCGTCCTTCGCGAACGTCGTTCCCGAACCCTCCGGCACATTGCGGACAGTGCTGCATCCCAAGACAATCGCCATGCCGGCGATGAGCATCATTATTTTCTTCATGATATAACCATTTTTGTTCATACTTCTATATTACTTAACTTTAACTGAATGTCCTTTTTTACTTGTTGAATCCCTTGTGGTTCATAAATTCCCAAATTCTCCCCAGCCATGTGTAACTGCCCGTACCCGGAGCGGCCTTTCGCTGGAAGCAGTGGGGACGTGCGACAAGGGTATGCAGATCGGACTGTATTCCCATACGGCGGAGTTGTTCCCAGCACTTCACCGAGTTCATCGCCGCCCAGCCGTCTGCGTCGCCGTGAATGAACAGTACCGGACAGGTCGCGGTGTCGAATGCGAACTCCGGCACAAGCCGTGCGTCGTCCTCGTTGCCGCCTTTCCCGTTCGGATTTTCCGCACCATCCGTCAGTGCATAAGCTGGATAGATTGCCACTGCCCACTGCACGTTGCAGGGAATCTTGTCAAGGTCATCAACCGGCCAATACGAGCGGTGCCGCGAGCTTGTTGCTCCCATGAGCGTCAGATGTCCGCCTGCCGAGGAACCCATGATGCCGATGCGATCGGGATCAAGTCCCTTTGCTGCCGCCTCGCTTCGGACTATCCGGATGGCGCGTTGCAGGTCCTGCCACGCCGTGGTGTGTTTGGCAAGTCCGTTCAAGGGGCGCGGGGTGCGGTATTTCAGCGTCACGACCGTCATACCCTTTTCATTCAGGTAACGCCGCGCCGGTGCGACCTCGAACCCGTCCGGGCCGTTACCCATGTAACTGCCACCCGAGTAAATAATCTGTATTGCCTTCGTTTTAAGTTCTTTCGGGATATGCCACTCGATATACGGCTGGCACTGGTTCGTCTGCGCATCGGGTGTCTTGCCGTCCGGCCAGACCGCTTCTTTGCTGTAATCACCGCGCATGTCGTCGTTCGGATAGCGGGCCATCAAATCAACTTCCTCACCGAGGCGCCCGTCAAAATTCATCTGGCGGATAAACTCGGCGATACGGTCAAACCAGTGGTCGTAGGCAGTACCCTCCTCGCCTTTGTTCGTGTCGCCCATGAAACCGTGTCCACGATCTGCGAAGAGATGGATTTCTGCCGGAATTTTCATCCTGCGAAGTTGGCGGTAGATCTGCGTGGAACCGTTCGGCGAATAAACGTCCGCACCGCCATGAAAGAGCGCCATTGGACACGTTTTCTCGTCAAACTTAAACACGTCCGAGAGTTTCACGTCAATCGCGTCACCGTCGCGCGTGTTGGGACCTGTCAGTCCGTCCGTGAGCGCATAGGCAGTGTAAATCGGAATCGCCCAGTTGAGGTGGCACGGGATTTGGTCGAACGCATCAACCGGCGTGTAGGCAGGTGTAAGTGCGCTTGTCGCAAGCAGGACTGTCAGGTGGGAGCCCGCGGAAAACCCCAACGCACCAATCTTTTCAGGATCGAATCCGCGCTTCTGGGCATCGGAGCGAATGAGGCGAACGGCACGTTGCCCGTCCTCCCATGCG
>Ga0116193_1002900_pt1 | contig 12675 bp, 13 predicted proteins | sample AD_UKC115_MetaG_FD_89892 | JGI IMG/M metagenome (GOLD analysis project Ga0116193, IMG submission 89892) | Active sludge microbial communities of municipal wastewater-treating anaerobic digesters from Hong Kong - AD_UKC115_MetaG | ecosystem: Engineered > Bioreactor > Anaerobic > Digestate... | reverse complement strand
GAGTCAGCGGTTGGCCGATACGATCTACACGCGCTTCGTGTCGCTGGCGGATGGTAGGGAACAGGGCTAGCAATCCAAACAGCGCGCGCGTATCGCGCGGGTTTGTTCGAGGTCGACCGCGTGCCGCATCACGCCCGGCGCAGGACAGTCGCCACCTCCGAGCGATCATGTACGTCCGGCTTGGCGAATACCTGTTTGACGTGGTAGCCCGCAGTGTTGACAGATACACCGAGCTTTTCGGCGATCTCCGCATTGGTCTGACCCAGGGCAATCATTAGTGCCACTTCGCTCTGCTGTGCGGAAAGCTGCAGGCGCGCGGCGCCTTCAGTGAGTCGAACCGGCTCTGCGGCGAGGCGCGAGAGTACGAGCGCAGTAGCGCACTCCCCGCTGACACCCGCAAGCGCGTGATGACGGAACGCGAACCTGCCCCAGGGCGAATCCACCGTGTGCAGGGCGTTCCTGGCTGCTGATGCCGCCTTCACCACACCATGCAGGAATTCACGCAGGGCCCTGGGCTCTGCCGACGCCTGTCCGGGGGAAATGGGTTCGCCACGCGCGAGGCGCACCAGCCGCAGCCAGCCCTCATCGGCAAACAGAGTGTTGCCCGCGTCGTCCAGCACCGCCATTGCCTCCTCAGCAATCTGTTCGGCTGACGCCGATACCGGGCTGAACGGCGTAGCGGTCAGCGCGCGACCAAGATAGTGCAGCACATCGCGCAAAGCCTCTGCATCGGCAGCACGGAAAGGCTTGTCAGACTCCGGGCGATACAAGCTCAACTGCCCGATCGGCTCACGACCGTTGGCCTGCGCGCGGACAATGCCGTACATGATGTGCCCAACATCCAGCGCTGAAAGCACCTCGCGAAAGTAGTCACTTTGCCTTTCAGCTCCGCTGATGGAGCGGTAAGACACCGGGTCGCTCGCGGCCACCAGCCGCTGGTAAGACTTGGCAAACGCCGACGCATCCGCCCGGTAGTGGCGCTCGTAATAGCGCGCCATCGCCTCCGGCGGCAGCATGCGCTCGGCGTACATGTTGGTCATGTTGCCGGTGGCGTCCGCATAGAAGAAGGCGGCATGCGTCGAAGGGACGATGGCGCGCAAGGCCGGGAGCAGTGAAGGCAGCAAGATCGGCGCCGGTAGTCCGAGACTGCACAGCTGCCGCATCGTCACTCGCCTCGACTGCACTTTCATGGCGTCCCTCCACACCAGCAGATTCTCACAGTTTGGCGCCTGAAATGATGATCGGTAGCGGCTGCGCAATCGTTCCGACGCGCGGATCGTTCGGCTTCGATGCGACCTCGTCCCGGGCCAGCCGTCGTCCGGCCTGCGGCGCAGCAACCGAGGTCCCGCCCATACGCACACTGCCGGCACTGAAGTTGCCGCAAACGCGAACCCCGAGCAAACTGGGGGAATCACTGCCCTTGGCCGAATAGTCCGGAAAGTCCTTGAGTTTGGCAATCCTTGCCGGCCCGGAGGCCGTGTAGCGGGTTGCGAGTTCGGTGTAACGCAGTTTGCCGTCGACGAACTTGGGACCAACTTGATAGGCGCCGACGACGACGGCCGAACTGAAGCAGGCCAGTCCGTTCAAGGTACCTTTGCCCGACACCACAGAGGACTGCGATGGAATGTCCACCAGCAGCGAACGCGAAGGTTGCAAGCGATAACCGCCGGTTCCGCGGCGATGTGCAACATAGACCGAAGTGCTCAGGCCTTCGGATAACGCGATCAGGTAGTCTCCTGTCGCGGCTTCCGGATTCAGTCGAAGCAGGACCAAGCGACGCCCATCCCTGCCGGTCCAATGGCTGTTGACGATCGCAAGCTTCGCATTCTTCGAAAAGACTACGCCTTCTGCCGCCTCGAGATCGACGCTCACCGTTTCACCGGACGGCGTTCGAACCTGGATGGAGCCTTTGACAGGCTCAGTGGGCGTGGATGACACTACCCACAATTCGGCAAAGCAAGGCACCTCATTGCCCGGACAATGCCGCCAGCGCACCACCCGCCGGGTCGGCTCCAGTTCCGCATGCAGTGACTCCTCGAAATCATTGCCCGCTGCGAACACGAGATGCAAAGTCACGCCGTCCCGTGCAGCCGCTTCGATCAAGGCCTGCAGGCCTTGCGCGAGCAGACTGCTGTCGTCGTGCGCAGTCAGGCTTGAAGCGTAAGAAATGCTGACAACCACCAGCTTTTCAGCCGCCTTGCGTTGACCGAGGATCCAATGCACCCCGTCGAGGATGGCTTTGCTCAGTGCGGCCCTTGAAGGTATCGACAACAACTGGCGAGGGAGCTGGACAAATAGCAGGTCGCCAGGCAAATCCTTCTCGTCGCGCGCATTGGCAATGCCATTGCGCAACAGTCCGAGACAGGCGGCGCCGTGACTGCTGGAACGCTTGACCTCGGCGTATTCCAGCGCCCGGTAACAGGCGCGCTCGCTGTCTTCGGTGTGCGCAGGATGAGCCCTGATGGCTGCATTCATTTCGCTTCGCAGCAACACCGCGCCGTAGGGGATGCCTTGCCGGACGCTGTGTTTGCCAAAGTCCGGCGCGACATCTTGATCCCAGATCGCCCGGATGGCAGTCTCGCTGCGGGTTCCATTGAATCGTCGCAACGACGCATGCGCGAAGGGACAACCGGTATCGATGATTGCACGTAATGCCGGTGTGCCTTCAGTGCTGTCCTCCTCTGATGCCGGATCCCGATCGGTCGACAGGTCGGCTGGCATCGCGACCGGGTCATCGTCTATCTTCCCCGCCCCGGCAAGCCGGGGAGGCATTCGTGGTCCCGCAAACGGAAGCGCGATTTCGAAGCGAAGCAATCCGGGTATCGCCGCAACAAGCTTCAGCCATTCAATTGGCACGATGCAGGAAACGATCAATCCGAAGCGAAGAAATCCGGAAACGCCAGGCGGCAATATTGGACCCGGAGGGGCGAATACGCTCAATGATTGCGCCGCCTCAATACTGCCAAACTCGGCGACAATAGGCACACGACGAGGCACACCACCGTACGCCTCGTAGTGATCTGCTTCAGCAAGCAGCAGATACGCATCGGTGGGTGCAGGCTTCAGACTTGTAGCCACATTCGCCCCTAAATCTCGCCCGGCGCTTCAAAACGCGACCACTCCCGCTGGACCAAGGTTCCCACCGCATGTGGGGACACCAAATCCTCGGTGTCCTCCACCGCTTTCCCATCGTGCATCTCTACGCCTGCGGCATTGACAAATGAAAACAGACCTGCGCCGTCGGGATACTCGCCGACTGGGGGCAATGCGGGAAAGCTCGCGTTTGTTGCCGGCAAACACTTTATTGCCATGCTCCATACGGTTTGCGCAACTGTGATCCCGAGCAATGCGCCGCCATGGACGTCGACCGGGAAGTGCGTCCCGGCAATGACACGGTTGACAGAGATGCGGTGCGCAAGGCGGAACGCCTCATCGACGAGCGCGTTCAGGGAATCATTTGTGTGATGCAGGTCGCGAGCGATGAAAGCCAACATCGCGGCAACGGCATAGTTTTGCGCGGCGTGGCCCATGGGATACGTGGCATGCCCGGGAGTGGGCAAGAGAGGTTGCACTTCGGGCGACAGTTCGCTTGGACGAAAGTCACCAAAGACGTACTTCAAGCGCATGCCGAGGTAGGTGCAGCATTCAACAGCGACATCGAGCAGCAGCTGCGTCTGTACCATCTGATCGGGCCGCATCGGATAAATCGCGCGCCAGTAAGGCCAGGCCCCCTCACTTTGGGTCAGAATTTCGTGGTAGCGATCGGCACGAAGCTCGGCTGCTGCGAGTACCGCTGGCAACTCATCCCTGAATCTGCCGTTGGTCGGGTGTTCGAGAACCAGTAATTTGGTCTTATCGACCTCGCCCGCGGACTGCTTCAAGCGCAGAAAATCGAGCTGAGCCAGCGCGGGCTTGCCATTCGAAGCCGGTTTGGCGCTGATGCGCAGCCGCTGCAAGACCGACTGTATGTGCGTCTGCATTTGCACACGTGGTGCCCATCTGGCGGGCCAATGTTTGGGGAATCCTTTGCCGATCACAAGCGAGTTGGTGTTGGCTGGCAAGCAGGTCCCCTCGCGACTGGTCAACAAGCCAATGCCGAGGTCCCCTCCGTCAGCAGCCGTACCGCCGTTGGTGCCTCCGTTGGTTCCACCATTGGTACCACCATTGGTGCCACCGTTGGTGCCGCCATTGGCGCCCGGGCCCATCACGAAATAGTTTGCTGCCGAACTCATAATCCCTCGCTGGTTTGATATCAGGTATTGATGCGCTTACTCAGGTACGCCGGCAACGCGCATCGCCTCGATCGCGCGTGTGCGTGCCGGCTCCGGTACTTGTATTCGTTGCACGTACGAACTGACACTGAGGCTCGGATCCACGACCATCAAACGCGGAACGTTTGCACGTGCCTCGGCAACCCGATTGCCGCACACCAGCGCGATTACCAGCGTCCGCCAGGCAGAAACGTGGGTCGCGCTTTCACGGATCGATTCCTGTGCGAGTTGCGCCGAGAGGTCGTAGCGGCCGGACGTGAATGCGCATGACGACGCAATCATGCGCATGTAAGCGCGCAACGGGTCGAACGGCGACAGGGCGAGCGCATTTGAGGCCAGTTCCCAGGAGCGCTCAAAGTGACCATGAACACCGATGACGGCTGCCAGGAAACTGTTCGCGAGAGGCTCATTGGGATTTAGACCGACCGCTTGCTCAAGTGCAAGCCGTGCGTTGTCGTTGTCGCGCACCAAATGAAAGTAGACGAATCCCCGCATCGCCAGCGCGAATGCATCTTCCGGCTGCGAGTCCAGTGCACGCGAAGTTTCGGCGAGCGCCCGTCCGGTGTCCGCCGGTGTAGTGCTCGCGATGGCCCTCGTATGTCGCAGCAGAAACCATTTCGCGAGCCACGGCCTTGCGCTGTGCATGCGGGGCTGACGTTCCAGCAGATGCTCGAGGGCGTCGCGGCTGCGATGAAAATCGTCCCGCCGCGCGCGGTGCATCAGGCCCACCGCGCCCAACAACAAAGTGTGACTCGACAACGTCGGTAGCGCATGACGCGAAACCCGTTTGGCCTCTGCGCTGGTGATGCTGGCCACGACTTCGCTTGAAATCGCTGCCGCCAGCAGGCTATTCTTCTCGAGCAGGTCGTCGATAGAACCGGTTTCCCGCATGGCGTGAACAACTTCGCCGGTGGTGGCTTCAATGAGCTGGGCATTGACCACGAGCCGACCCGCCGCAACGAAAATCGAGCCGGCCAGCAACCAGTCCGCTCCGAGCTTGCGCCCGATTTCGTGAAAGTCGGGCTCGTCAAGACGAATGGATTTGCTCGACAACCAGGCGATCACCCGCAAGCTCGCCGTGTGTGCGATCGACGCCGATACGGTTTCGCACAATAGCGTCATCACGCTGCTGCTTTCCGGTGCCTCGTTGAAGCTGAAGCGCAAAATCGCCAGCCCAGGAAGCAAATCGCGCGGATCAGCGTTCACTGTCGGAAGTTTGGGTACCGCTCCGACGCCGCCGACGCGGAAGGTTCGAATGGGCCGTTCGACGTGTTTCAGGTAGCAATCGCCCAAGTCTTCGATATCGGCGTCCAACCCGGCGGCCAATCCATCGCGCGCGGCATCGCTGAACACCGTTTCTCCGGGCCCTGCCAGCGCCGCCACACGCGCAGCGAGGTTGACGCCTTCACCGTAGATTGCATCAGTCTCCACGAGAATTTCTGCACAGTGGACACCGATGCGCATAACGATGGCCTGATCGGCCCCGACTTCCGCGTTCGCCTTCGCGCAAAGCTCATGGACACGACACGCAAACCGGGCTGCTCCGGCGGCGTCCGGCATCGTGATCAGCAGGCCGTCACCGCGCCGCTCAATTAATTTGCCATCAGCGGCGCTGACCAGTGCTGCGAACTCGCGCTGCAGCGTTCGCCAGCGCGCCACATATTGCGCCTGATCGAGCGCGACGAGTCGCACCGACTCCACGACGTCCGCGAAGACGATGGTCGTTTGCTGATACTCGAGTTCGTGGTCGAACCCGTCGCCCCCCCTGCCATGGACGCCATGGACCCTGCCCCGCGCGCTGCTCGAATATCGCACAAGAATAGCCAATCCCACCCGCGTTGGATAGGGTCGCGGGCGTTTGCTCTAGGGCAAACTGGTCGGGTCAGGATCATGTTCGCAGCGTATCGTGCGATCGCCGCAGACCACCCTACTCGTACAGGTGGGAGGCGCGGCGGCCGGGCCGGCCGGCGCTAATCCTCGCTTCTCGCCCTACCCACCTTCTTCATCGCATCCGCCGCATCTCGCTGGTTCTCCCGATCCTTGATCGCCGCCCGCTTGTCGTGGTCTTTCTTACCTTTGGCGAGACCGATCTCTAACTTGACACGGCCTTTCGAGAAGTGCAGGTTGATCGGGATGAGGGTGTAGCCCTTTTCCTTGACTTTGCCGATCAGCTTGTTGATTTCTTCGCGGTGCAGCAGGCAGCGGCGCATGCGGATTGCATCCGGCCGGATATGGGTGGACGCGCTGTTGAGCGGGCTGATATTGGCGCCAACCAGCCAGACCTGGCTGCGGATGACGCGGACGTAGGCCTCCTTGATGCCCACGCGGCCGGCGCGAATGGCCTTGACCTCCCAGCCCTCAAGCTCCAGCCCGGCTTCGTAGCGGTCTTCGATGAAATAATCGAAGAAAGCCTTTTTGTTGTCGACGATGCTCATTGACTGGATTTTAGGGATGCCGCGTGCAGCGGCGGGGTTGCGATGAAGCACATCGTTCGCTCGATACTGGTGACGCACCCGGCCGCCGGGATGTACGCGCTGGTGAACGACGTCCCATCCTACCCCGAGTTTCTGCCGTGGTGCGGCGGCGGCCGCATTCTGGAGCAATCGGCGACGCACATGCAGGCGGCGGTGGATATTGCCTATCTCGGCGTGCAGCAGACGTTCACTACCCACAACACGTTGGTGCCCAACGAGCGGATTGATCTGGCGCTGGTCAGCGGGCCGTTCTCCAAATTAAGCGGGGCGTGGCGGTTCAAGCAGCTCGGCGACGTTGGCTGCAAGGTGGAGTTTGAGCTGAACTACGCCTTTGACGGGTTGATTGGCAATCTCGTGGCCCCCGTCTTTGACCGCATTGCGGCGTCATTCGTCGATGCCTTCGTCCGTCGCGCGGATGCGTTGCATCTGTAAGTAGCGCCTGTGACTCAAACGATCTCCGTCACGCTTGTCTCAGCCTGGCCCGACCGCCTGGAGGAACAGGTCTTGTCGCTTCCGTCCGGCGCCCGCCTCGGCGAAGCGCTGGCCGCCGCAGGCACCGCCGGCGCAGCGGCGGACGCCGGCATTTGGGGCAAATGCGCCGCGCCCGACACACCGCTCACCGATGGCGACCGCATTGAGTTGTATCGCCCATTGATCGCGGACCCGAAAGCCGCCCGCAAGAAGCGCGCGACCGAGCAGGGGTACCGCTGGCAGGGCCGCACGCGACGGGCGGCGAAGCGGGGCGAATCCTGACGTAGCAGTCCGGCTGCTCGCGGCCGGGCAATGGCGCTATGCGGTTGCGCGCTGACGAATGAACGTACCGCGCTGAAAGTCCTGCATTGCCTGCATGATCTCATCGCGAGTGTTCATCACAAACGGGCCATAACCGGCGACCGGCTCGTCCAGCGGCTCGCCGTGCAGCACAAGCACTGTGGCGTCGCCACCCGCTGCTTCCAGCCGGGCGGCAGTGCCATCCCGCTCAAGCACCACCACGGCCGGCGACGCCACGTCCTGGCTGGTGTTGACGTTCACCTTGCCTTTCAGCACCGCGAACAATGTGGTGTAGCCCGCGTGCAGATCAAGATCAATGGCCTGCCCGGCGTTCAGCTGCACGTCCCAGACGTTGACTGGCGAGAACGTCATGGCCGGGCCGCGACTGGGGGCGCCCGACTCGCCACCGTTGAACTCGCCGGCAATCACCTGCACCCGCGCCCCACCGGGCGCCGTGACTGACGGAATCTGCGCCTTCAGGATCTCCTGATAGCGCGGTGCGGCCATCTTGTCCTTTGCCGGCAGGTTGACCCAAAGTTGCGCCATTTCCAGCGTGCCGCCCTTGGCGTTAAAGGCGGGTGACAGCCATTCTTCATGAATGATGCCCGACGCGGCGGTCATCCACTGCACGTCGCCCGGGCCGATCACGCCACGATTGCCCTCAGAGTCATGATGCTCGATTTCGCCCTGGTAGGCGACGGTCACCGTCTCAAAGCCGCGATGCGGGTGCTGCCCGACACCGCGGGGCTCTGTCGACGGCGGGAACACCCTGGGTGCACCGTAGTCCAGCATCAAAAACGGGCTGAACGTCTGTGCGTCCTGGGCATAAAAAAACAGGGAATTGACGTGAAAACCATTGCCAACCCAATGTGGGGCGGGCGCGCGTTGTATGCGGAGAATTTTTTTCATGATGAACCTCGAAGCACTATCTGGAGGCGATAGGGGCGGCTGCAAGCGGGACAGTACGACGTCGCCGCAGGCAGCATAATGCGACATCCGGGATCAAGCGTGGTGAAATCGCGCCATGCAAGCCCTCTCCCGCCCCGCCAGCACAGCCACTCGCGCCGCGCGCACTTTTTCACGTCTGCTGGTTGCAGGCTTGGTCTCGCTGTCGGCGATGCTGGCCCCTGTGGCGCGGGCGGCGCCGGTGAACGACGCCGGCGCGGTGCTCGACCGCTTCCACCTCGCGGCGTCAAAGGGGCAGTTCAACGACTATTTCGCCCTGTTCACTCCGGACGCCGTGTTCATTGGCACCGACGCCAGCGAGCGCTGGACCGTGGAACAGTTCAAGGCGTATGCCAAACCACACTTTGACAAAGGTCGCGGCTGGACCTACAGCAAGGTAGAACGCCACGTCAATGTCTCGGCTGATGGGCGCCACGCCTCGTTCGACGAGCTGCTCGACAACACGGCTTTGGGGCGGTGCCGGGGCACCGGTGTGCTGCGTCTGGTCGATGGCCAGTGGCGAATCGAGCAGTATCACCTGACGATCCCCGTGCCCAATGAGCTGGCCGACGAGCTGGTCAAACGCATTCGCAGCAAAAAGTGATTGCCGCCGCAGATGGGTGGCGAATGACACCGACCGGCGAGGACCTTCGGCCGCGCTGGCGTGTCATGTGGCGGGAGTTGACGGCCAATCCCGCACAGACAGCTGACATGACACTGCTTTCGGCGCTGCTCGCGGCCTATCGCGAACCCCAGCGCCACTATCACACGCTGCAGCACCTTGCCGAGTGTGTGGCGCAGTTCAATGCGCTGCGTCCGCTGGCCCAGCGCGCTGCCCAGGTGGAGTGTGCGCTATGGTTTCACGATGCAATCTACGATGTCCACGCCCACGACAATGAGCAACGCAGTGCCCGGTGGGCCAGTCAAGCGCTCGTAGCTGCCGGCGTCGACGCCGACACTGTGGCGCGCATCGAGGCCCTGATTCTGGCTACACGGCATACGGCACTGCCAGCGCCGGGCGACCAGCAATTGCTGGTGGACATTGATCTGGCGATCCTTGGCGCGGACCCAGCGCGCTTCGCGCAGTACGAAGCTCAGGTACGCGAGGAATACGCCTGGGTACCCGACTCGGTCTACCGCCAGAAACGCGCGGCGATTTTGCAGCAATTCCTGGGTCGCGACCGCATCTACGGGACCGTGGCGATGCAAGAACGCCTGGAGGACGCAGCGCGGTGCAACCTGGTCGGGTCGATCAAGGCGCTACAAACGGTAGTCGGCTAAACCGGGCTGAGAGGCTTGCGTAGCGTGAGGGTCCCGTCAGCGTCCTCAGCGTGAATGGCAAAGCCCTCAGACAAGTACATATCGAGGTGCCCGAAGTGGTTCTGCGCCTCGGTCTGGGCGTGCCGCAACGCTATGGCATGCGCATACGCCAGGCCCTGCGCGCGAAAGCCCTCGCACGCGGCGCGCAGCAGCGCTCGCGCGGTGCCACGGCGGCGCTGAGACTTTTCAACGACGAAGCAGCCAATCATCCCGATGCGGTCAGCATCCGGATCCGGTTCATCGTCAAACGAGTGCATGAACGGGCGCGGCGCAGCGTTGCACCACGCCACCGCGCGGCCGTCGACATAAGCGAGGTGGCCACGCATGCGGTCGGCACTCACGCGGTCGCAGGCGGCAGCGCGATTCTCGGTCAGCGACCGTGATTTCCAGTCAACGACGTTGTGGTCAACGTAAAGAAACTGGCAGTAACAAAACGCCCAGCGTGGATTGTCTGCAAACGCGTCAGTGTCGAAAAAGGTCAGGAAATCCGGCAGCGTTGTCGCGTCAAGGGGCCGCACCCGCAACAGCTCAAGGTGATGATCAGCGTGAACTGGGTCAACCATCGTTCATAACCCATTGATTGAATGAATGAAAGATCAATTTATCATCCAATCCGATCTGAAAAGGTCGACTTGTCGGCATTTTCGAGCGAGCGCCCAGTACAGATGCGGCTTTCAGCAAAAAGCTGCCTAGTCGATCCGACCTCGACGCACGCTGTATTGACCGGTGCGACGACACGCAAAGAAGTGCTCGAGAGCGGCCTTGACGGTGCGAAAGGCGAGCTCGTGCCAGGGAATTTCATGTTCCTCGAACAAGGCAATCTCGGTGCTCTCGGGCGTGGTTGCGAACTTTGGCTCGGCCATGGTGCCGAGGTACATCATGTGCACCTGCGAGATGTAGGGCACAGATAGCACCGTAAGCAGGGGCCCGAGCGTGACCGTGGCGGCGGCTTCTTCGAGCAGTTCGCGTTGAGCCCCCTCCTCGACCGATTCGCCGTTCTCCATGAATCCAGCTGGCAGCGTCCACTTTCCGTAACGTGGCTCGATGCCGCGGCGGCACAGCATCACGCGGTCTCCGAACACGGGAACGACGCCGCAAACGATCAGGGGATTCTTGTAGTGAATGGTGCCGCAGTTGCCGCACACGTAGCGTTCACGATGGTCACCCTCGGGAACGCGCAGGCCGATGTCGGCGCTGCCGCACGCGGAGCAGAACTTCAATCACCGCCTCCGGCCGTCAGTTCGTCACGTGCAGCGCCCGCGACTGGCGCGGCGTGTGGCAACCGAATGAAGTGGTCCCGGTAATGCTTGAGTTCATCAATGCTCTCGTAGACATCAGCCAGGGCCGTATGCCGCGTTTTCTTCTGAAAGCCCTTCTTCACCTCTGGTGCCCAGCGTGCGGCAAGCTCCTTCAGGGTACTGACGTCGAGATTGCGGTAGTGGAAATAGGCCTCCAGCCTGGGCATGTAGCGAACCATGAAGCGGCGATCCTGGTGCACGCTATTGCCGCACAGAGGACTGGCCCCTTTAGGCACATGATCAGCAAGAAAATCGATCATCTGAATGGCCGCCTCATCTTCGGTCAGCGTTGAGGCCTTGACCTTTTCGATTAAGCCCGAGCGGCCGTGGGTGTTCTTGTTCCAATCGTCCATGGCATCGAGCACGGCATCCGGCTGATGGATGACCAACACAGGGCCCTCGGCAACGGTGTTCAGATCCTTGTCGGTGATCACGATCGCCACCTCCAGGACCCGGCAGATTTCCGGGTCGAGGCCGGACATCTCCATGTCAAGCCAGATCAGGTGGTTTTGGTTTTGCGGCATGGCTGAGTGGTATCGGTGAGGGGCGGCAGGCCAGTCAACATGGAGTCGGGCCGGCGAAGGCGGGCACCGCACCCCAAAATCGTCAACAATTGCGACAGTTTCATTTTCCCACAGCGCATGCCCACCGACGCACTGGCTCCGGCCGCAACATCACCAGGCACTTTTGCCACCCTGGTCATCATCGCCTTGCTCGCGCACTACTTCATCGAACGGTGGCTGCTGAACCGCCATCTGGCACACGTGCTGGCCCACCGCAACGCGGTGCCCGCGCCATTTGATGCCAGCATCCCGCTGGCGGACCACCAGCGCGCAGCGGACTACACGCTGGCCAAGGGGCAGCTAGGCAAGATCGAGGCCGCGGTCGGCTTGATGGTCACCGCGCTGATCCTGTTCGGCGGTCTGAACCGGCTTTGGTCAATGACAGAGCCCCTCGCCGGCACCCCGATCGCCCGCGAGGTTGCGTTACTCGCATTGTTTTCCGCTGTCACCGGTTTGATCAGCATCCCGTTCAGTTACTACAGCACCTTCCGGATCGAGGAGAAATTCGGCTTTAACAAAACATCCCGGGCGACCTTCTGGGCCGATCTGGTCAAGGGTAGCCTGCTTTCCGCTGCCTTGATGCTGCCGCTGGCGGCTCTGGTGTTCTGGCTGATGCGCTCTGCCGGCCCGCTGTGGTGGCTGTACGCCTGGCTGGTGTTTATCAGCTTCCAGTTACTGATGCTGGCCATCTATCCAACCTTCATCGCGCCAATCTTCAACAAGTTTTCGCCGCTGGACGCTGGCGACACGCGCAGCGCAATCGAGGCGCTGTTGAAACGGACCGAGTTCACCAGCAACGGCTTGTTTGTGATGGATGGGTCCAAGCGCTCAGCGCACGGCAATGCCTATTTCACCGGCTTTGGTCGTGCCAAGCGGATTGTGTTCTTTGACACCCTGCTGGAGCGGCTCAGCACCAGCGAAATTGTCGCCGTGCTGGCCCATGAGCTCGGGCATTTCAAGCGCAAACACATCGTCAAGCGCATCATGTTCGTGGCACTGGCCAGCCTTGCCTTCATGGCAGCGCTGGCCTGGG
>Ga0116193_1002899_pt1 | contig 12675 bp, 10 predicted proteins | sample AD_UKC115_MetaG_FD_89892 | JGI IMG/M metagenome (GOLD analysis project Ga0116193, IMG submission 89892) | Active sludge microbial communities of municipal wastewater-treating anaerobic digesters from Hong Kong - AD_UKC115_MetaG | ecosystem: Engineered > Bioreactor > Anaerobic > Digestate... | reverse complement strand
TATTTCTAAATATGAGATGCGGCACCGGCTTAAAAGTCACAACGGCCTCAGCGACACGCTCAGGCATCCTTTTGCCGGCGACAAGATAAAACGGCACACCGGAAAAACGCCAATTATCGATAAAAAGCTTTATCGCGGCGAAAGTTTCGGTCCGCGAGCCCGGTGTTACTCCAGGTTCATCGAGATAGGAACTAACCGGCTTGCCGGCGGCATTCCCTTCGCCGTACTGACCGGCCACAATCTGAGACTCCGGATTTTGACAGTCAAACGGCCTGATCGCCGACAGCACCTTCAATTTTTCATTTCTCACATCCTCGGGCGCCATCGATATTGTAGGCTCCATCGCTAAAAGCGAGAGCATCTGCAGTGAATGGTTCTGGATAATATCGCGGATAATTCCGGTTTTGTCAAAATAATTAGCGCGCTTGCCTATTCCGCCCGATTCGTAAACCTTGATTTCAACATTGTCTATATACTTCTGGTTCCAGACCGGTTCGAAAATATTATTTAAAAACCTCAGCACCATTATATTTTGGACGGTTTCCTTTCCGAGATAATGGTCTATGCGGTACACCTGGTTTTCAGAAAATATCGAAAGTATTTTTTCGTTAAGATCGCGCGCCGAATTATAATCGTTTCCGTATGGTTTTTCAATGACAACGCGCACGAACGAACCGGCGCATGATATATCGAGAAAATCAGGCTTCGATAATCCGGAAGCGCCTATATTTGAAATTATTTCAATAAAATTTTGAGGCGGCGTTGACAGGTAATACAAGAAATTGCAAATTTTATGATCGACCGCTATTTTTTTCAGGCTTTCACGAATGAACGAATATGACTCGAGACGGCTGAAATCACACGGCAAATATGAGTTAAGCGATATGAATTCAGAACGCGTTCTTTCATTTATAAGACAAAAGCTGCGTTTTTCGGAGGCCGCCTCGATCGAAGCGTTCAAATATTCCGAATATTCGCCCGCTTCATACTGCCTGCGTCCGACACCGACAATATGAGTTTTTTCATTTAAAAGCCCCAGGCAATAAAGGTTATATATAGCAGGGATTATTTTTTTCTGCGCCAGGTCGCCTGTAATCCCGAATATCACAATTATGCAGGACGCGCCGGCTCCGGGCGTATATGAATTTTCATTCATTTCATTCTCGCAATCTTAAATTAACTTTTTTTATTTCACTTTTTCTGAAAAATCGGATACATAAAAAATCAAAAGACCTTATTGTTTCATTTTTTTACGGCATGCCCGCCGAATTCATTTCGCAGCGCGGCGATCACTTTCGCCGAAAACGACTCATCCTGCCTCGAGACAAACCTCGACAGCAGAGACATCGTGATTATCGGCGCAGGAACCGCTTTTTCGATAGCATCGAGGACAGTCCAGCGGCCTTCGCCTGAATCCTCGACAAATCCCTTAATTCCATCGAGATCGGGATTTTTTTTCAAGGCGTCCTCAAGAAGCTCAAGGAGCCACGAACGAACTACGCTGCCTTTATTCCACAGCGCCGCTATTTTATCAAGCTGCAAATCGAACCCCGAGCTTTTCATCAATTCAAAGCCCTCGCCGTACGCGGCAAGCATTCCATATTCTATTCCGTTATGCACCATTTTAACATAATGTCCGGCGCCGTGTTTTCCTGCGTAGATATATCCGTTTTTCGGCGCCAGAGCTTTAAAAACCGGATCCACATATTTAAAATCAGCCTCGTTTCCGCCGATCATGAGGCAAAAACCATTCTTATATCCCCATATCCCGCCGGAAGTGCCGCAATCCATATAAGAAAACCCTTGTTCTTCAACCTTTTTAGCGCGCGCCATCGTATCTTTATAATTCGAATTGCCGGCATCTATTATTATATCTCCGGGGTCGGCGCTCGCCGTTATCATTTCTATCGCATGGTCAACCGGTTCGCCAGCAGGCAGCATTATTATATAAATTCTTCTCTTAGCGAGATGGTTTTTTATTTTATCTATTGAAATTACGCCGCAAGCTCCAAATTTTTCGGCCTCGAGGATCTTTTCCGACGTCCTGTTCCAGCACACCGTTTTAATTCCGCCGTCACAAAGCCTGTGTGCCATATTCATTCCCATTCGCCCCAACCCGATTATAGCCGCTTCCATTAAAATCACCGCCCGTCGAATTTTTAAATTACAAATTATACTTTACAATATTAAATTTAAAATTACAAGACATTGATATTAAAAAAGTTAATAATAGTATTCAATTTTTATCCGATAAGAAATTTATAGAAATGGGCTTACCGCAAAAAAGCGCATTTCAATTTCGATTATGTATATTATTTATAAAAAATAAAGAGGTGCTTCAATGCTCGAAAAACTTTTTAAATTGCGTTTGATATTTATCATGACCGTTTTAATATCATTCGTTTCGTCCGTACTTATTCCGCTCGATCAGGCAGCCGCGGCAGCTATAGGCAAAAGAAAAAAAGGCGTCTCGAAAAAGGGTAAGGCGGCCGTCGCTGCCTCGGCCAAATCAGCCGCAAAATTTAATGCGCCGGCCCTCTCCGCAGCGGCAAAATCACCGGCATCCGCAAAAACTTTAAAAAAGAAAAAAGTTAAAACGCCGACGGCAAACCCTGATCTGTCATCGAAAATAAGAATCGAATCATCCGATAACGGCACCGATCCTGATGTTTCGGTAATAGAAGAAAAGGCTAAAATAAAAAAATCGGCGCCGGCATATACAAATTCGCTTGCCGCCAAAAGCACTGTCGCTCCGGCTAAAAGATATTCAGAACCCGCCGCGGTCGAAAGCGAAGCATACACAGAGCACTCAAAAGGAAACGGCGTATATAAGGACTCAAAATTCAAAAGAATGTTCAAAAAATATTGGGGCGACACGGATTCCCGCCTCAAGTGGATGCCGGGGCTTTATTTAACCATCGGCGCTAATTCTCTTGAAGACCCGGACATGAGAACACGCAAATTATGGACCAAGCTCGGCTTTATCCCCAGGTTTTCTTACGACAAACTAAGTTTCGCTTATGATCTTACATTTTATTTCGACGAAAATAATAACCTGCGCAAACGCGATTGGGATGATGTTTCAGACTATATAAGGAAAATATATTACATTTATTACGGCGGCCCGACAGACCGCTATCAGGTCAGAATCGAAATGCTCGACGACATAACATTAGGCTCAGGAGCTATTTTCAGAAATTACTGCGGCAACCTGCGTTATCCTTTGATGGACAAAAAAGTAGGCGGCCTTTTTAAATGGAATTCAGGTTATGACGATACAGTAAAACTTTTCATCGACGATGTGGCTTCGCCTGGAATATACGGCATTTCAGGAGAAATTATGCCGCATGATAATTTGCAGGTCGGAGCGCAATACATTTCAGACAATAAAGTGAACATGGGATTATATAACGATAATATAAGCGTATGGTCAGCGCACCTGGCTATTCCTATAGTCACTAAAGAAAATACTAAATTCAAAATCTACGAAGAAATAGGCTCGATTGACGGGTTCGGAAAAGGCATGCATACAGGCATCGTAACTGAGGTGAACGACCTCACATTTAAAAATGAATTCAGAATTATAGATTCGAATTATATCCCTAATTACTTCGATACGCTTTATGAAATGGAAAGGCATTACAAAGGGCGGGCACTTTTAAGACTCCGCAATACCGGCGACAAGTATTCCGGCTGGTTCAATGAAATAAAATTAAAAGTTAACGATTCGTACACGGTAAGAGCCTCATACGAGAAAGATTATGCGCCTAATCTCGTACCGCATCTTTCACTCGGCGTCGATTACACCGGACTTGAATATAACAAATTGAAATTATCATTCAATTACGACAGAAAAAATATTTATTACAGCTCGACACCTATGAACGGCGCAATTTATGGCATTAAAGCAAAATATGACATTTCGGATTCTTCATGCATGATTTACGAACTGCGCCACATTCCGGACAACTCGGCGCGCCTTGTCGACTCGATAAACATAGAAACCCAACTTAAATTTTAAAAGCTTTTTCACATAAAATAAATCAATTAAAAAAGGCTGTTCAGAAAGGTATCTTTCTAAACAGCCTTTTTTTATCATATATTTTTATTTTATATTACACTGCTTGCAGCCTGATTATTAATTTTATAAAAAGCGCGTTATCGTTTAAAATTTCATATTATTAAAGGTAGTTTCGGCAAGATATGAGCTTCTGACAAGCGCCGAAGAGGCGACTGCCTTAAAACCGAGCTTATATGCAATTTCTTCATATTTCTTGAATTGCTTTTCCGGAACATACTCGTAAATCGGATAGTGATGTATCGAAGGCGCAATATACTGCCCGATCGTTAATATATCGCAATCAACCGCACGAAGGTCTTTCATAAGCGCTGCCACTTCATCTTCATTTTCGCCCAGGCCGACCATTATTCCCGATTTTGAATATACTGATTTCGAAATGTATTTGACGTTTTCGATTACGTTAAGTGAACGTTTATAATCAGCGCCCTTTCTGACTTTCGAATATAACGAAGGCACGGTCTCGAGATTATGCGATAAAACGGTAAGACCCTGAGTTTTTACGACGGTTCTCAGCGAATCTATCGAACCGGCAAAATCAGGAATTAACGCCTCGATTTTCAAGTCAGGATTCATTTCGTTAAGGCGCATTATTATTTTTGAATAATGCTCGGCGCCTCCATCCTTAAGATCGTCGCGCGTCGGCGACGTTAAAATCACGTATTTCAGTTTTAATTCGCATACCGCCTTCGCTATATTTTCAATTTCATTATCGTCCGGCGGAAGCGGCTTTTGCCTGTCAACCGCGCAGAATGAGCATCCGCGCGTGCAATCTTTGCCCAGAATTAAAAAAGTCGCGACACGGTCTTTAAAACATTTTCCGCGGTTAGGACATAGCGCGCTTTCGCAAACAGTATTTAAGTTAAGAGTCTTTAAAATATCACGTGTAAATTTGCTGTCAACCGCATGGTAATTTTTTTTATTGCTGATTATCTGATTCTTTAATTCTTCCGGGATTCTGGCGTGCTCGCACTGCATTTATATTTCCTCACATTACTTAATGATTTTAATAAAAAAATGACACCAGCATTGAATATAATACTAATGTCACTTTTTTAATATAAATTTATTTAAATTTTATTATTCAACTGCCGGTTCTGCCGTAACTTCTTTATCTGCTTTTTTTGCTGCTTTCTTGGAAGTTTTCTTCTTATTTGTTTTTTTCTTCGCTTTTTTTACCGGTTTTGCCGCTTCTTCGTCGTCGGCGACTATTTCTTCAATCTTTTTGTCTTCTTTAACTGATTCTTCGGCTTTGGTATCAGCTTCAGGCAAAGCAATTTCCTTATTAGCGGTTTCTTTCGCTGCGCCGTCTTTTTTAGCCGCGCCAGTGATTTTCTGACGGCAGTCTTCGCATGCGTTTAATATTGACCATGCGATACATTTATCGCACAATTCCGAATAAGGCTTGCCTTTGCAATACTCGCAATTTTCGCTTGCGTGAACAACGGCTTTTGCCTTGCAAGTTTCGCAAAGAAGCGTCGTATCTTTAACGCCGCGGCGTTTTCCGCCTGCTCTTAAAGGAGTGCCGGTTTTGCCGGTTTCCTCCGGACCATATAATGCCTCGTTCAAAAGGCCGCCTTTCATTACATCGTAATTTACGGCTTCTTTAACCTTTGCGTCTTCCATATTATCAGTAGCCCTGACACGGTACGAAGGCTTATCCATTTTAAACTTAACGCCGGCTCCGAAAAATGAAGCTTTCGCTTCCTGCATATCATCCTGCGCGATAGCAAAATTATTGAATGCAAAAATCCCAAATAAAGCTATTAACGCAACAATTGAAAGTTTTTTCATAATCATAAACTCCCTGTATTTATTTTTTTGCGTATTATACACTAATTTTTTTTTAAAGTCAATCTTTCAGCTATCGTGAATTTATCACTATAAAAAATATTTACAAAAAAAACACTTTATATTGAAAAAAATATGTATTTAGTTTAAAATGATTTTATGTTAATAATTTATTACAGGAGCGTTTAATTATGATTACCAATCCTGCAAAAGAAGACATTAAAATTGCTGTAAAAACCGGTAATACCGAAAAATTGCAAACCGCCCTGCAAGAAATAAAAGATGAAAAATTTTTGTATGAACTCTTAAATCTTGCGGCACGTCATGGCAAAACCGATTCTATAAAATTGATTCTTGCCAAAGGGATCGACTTGAATTTCAAGGGCAAACACGGCTGGACAGTGCTTATGCGCGCTATTGAGGCCGGCCAGACAAAAGCCGCCGCGCTTCTTCTTGAAAACGGCGCGCGCGTCAATATCGAGGACAAATACGGAAACACTGCGTTAAATATAGCTTCATACGAAGGAAATATCGACGTAATAAAAATACTTTTAAAAAATCACGCCAGGGTAAATCATAAAAATAAATACCACTGGACAGCGCTTATGCGCGCTATCGAAGGCGGACATCCAGAAGCCGTCAAAATTCTGGTTGAAAACGGGGCCGACTTAAAAATCAAAGACAAACTCGGCAGAACCGCTTTAGAAATTGCCAGAAACAAAGAGAATAAGGAAATCATAGAATTTTTGTCATCAAAAAGCAATAAATAAAACTCATACAATATTAAGAATTTTTCAGGAGGATACTTTAAAATGTTCAAAAAAACCTTTATTTCTTCATTAACTGCCGCAGCAATATTATTGAGCTCGCAGCAATACGCTTTTTCAAAATCAGCCGAAACGGTTCCGGCAGTAAAACCGGGCGCGGCGATTGAAAAATTGCTCGAAGGTAATAATCGTTTCGTTTCAGGCCGGGTCGAGCACCCGAATCAAAGCGGAGAAAGAAGGACTGACGTATTTAAAAACGGGCAGCATCCTTATGCAGTAATATTGACATGTTCGGATTCGCGGGTGCCGCCGGAAGTGCTTTTCGATTGCGGCATAGGCGATATATTCGTAATCAGAACCGCGGGCAATGTAATCGATGACGTATCGATAGGCAGCATCGAATATGCGGTCGAACATTTAGGCACGCCGATTGTTATCGTCATGGGCCATAAAAAATGCGGCGCGGTTGACGCTACAATCGCAGGCGGCGAAATTCCAGGACATATAAAAAGCATTGCCGCGCAAATAAAACCGGCCGTATTAAAGGCTAAAGCATCAGGCGGCGAAGTATTAGACAATGCCGTAAAAAACAATGTCGAATTAATAGTCGAAAAATTGAAACACTCAAAACCCATAATTTCAGAATTCGCAGAAACTGGAAAAGTTCAAATTATCGGCGCTTATTATGATCTCGAAAACGGAAAAGTCGAATTATTAAAAAATAAAAACGAAAAAAAGGAAACCGGTTCTGAAAAAATCCTTGTTATTGAAAAGAAATAGCAAAACCAGGTGAAAGATGAAAAAAATATCAGAAAAAATCCTTTACGAAGGAAAATGGCTCGGACTAAAGGAGAGCGTTTTCGTTTGTAACGACGGCAGCACGGTCAAATGGGAAAGCATCGAAAAAAGAAATTATAAAACTGTGCTCGTAATAATAGCAAGATTGGTCCCGTCTGACAGGATTGTACTGATAAAGCAATTCCGCCCGCCGATAGCTAATTATATAATAAGCTTCCCGGCGGGTATTACCTCGCTCGACACACCGGAAATAGAAGCGATGCGCGAGCTTAAGGAAGAAACAGGATACACCGGAACGCGTGTAATTTCAATAAGCCCGGTCCTTAAAGTAAACCCCGGAATAATTAACGACAGCGTCCAGGTCATCGAAATTGAAATTGACGAAACAGCCGAAGAAAATAAAAATCCGGTCCAGCATCTCGAATCTTCAGAAGAAATAGAGGTTATATTAAAAAATAAGTCGGAAATAAAGGATTTTTTGATTGAGCAAAGCCGGCTCGGAATTGAAATCGGCGCCGGTGTATGGTATTCATTCTGCAATTAGCCGCCAAATATTTTATCAAGTATAATTTTAAGCGTAAGATTTTATGCAATTTTATTTTTTGAAGGATTAGCTATAAAAAATAATAATTCTTAAAACAAAACAATATTTTTAAGCCGGACTTTTTTTCCCGGCTTTTCTATCAAGGCATTTTTGTATCATATCATAAAGCAAATTAGTGTCTAACGGTTTCGAAATATATTCATCTGCGCCGGCCGCAATGCATTTTTCACGATCGCCTTTCATCGCATAAGCTGTAAGAGCAACAATCTGAACCTTTTCAGTTCCAGAAACGCCGTTTTCGCTTTCGATTCTTCTTATATGTGAAATCGCCTCATAACCGTCAAGTTCAGGCATCTGAATATCCATCAGAATAACCGAATACTGATTCTTTTTAAATAACTCGATCGCTTCCAGGCCGTTACCGGCGCAGTCGAATTCCCATTTTTTCACTTCCAAAAGCAGCTTTATAAGAAGCTGATTGGTCGTATCATCCTCTACTATTAATATCATTTTTTATCCTTCATAAAATACTCTATTACTTTAATTTACTTATTATTTTGATAAATATCTTTCAATAACCTGACAGGCCCTTTTTTAAATAGTATCAACGAGCCAAGCACTCCGGCAAGAGCTTGAAAAATATTACCGGGCAATGACATATAAGCTTTAGGACGGCCGTATACCAGAATATGAAAGCAAAAATAACCGGCTACCATAAATACCGCGCCGCAAATAACGGCTGCTAAAAACCTGACCGCGGCCGATAATTTTTCATCGGCTGAATTTTCGTTATTTAAAACGGCTTCGCCATTAAAATAGCGCGGCAAAGCGCCGGCGATTATACCCTCGATCCCTTTTATTATAAAGGTTACATAATAAAAAGGGTAGCCGCTTAAAATATCAGCTAACGCAGAACCGGCGCCGCCTATAAAAAATCCTGCTAACGGCCCCGCGTAATAAGAAGAAAATAAAATAACAATATCGCCGGCATTAATATAACCATTAGTTGCCGGCGAAGGAATTTGAATCATCCTGGTAACTACAGCCGTCAATGCCGCAAGCATTCCGGCCGCTACCATCTGCCTCAATTTCATTTTAATATATCTTTCCAGAATCTATAAAAAAACAAGATTATAGATTGTTATATTTGATCTTGAAACTTAAAACCGATATTTTATTATCGATTGCTTTTATTAAAAATCAAAATTATAAAACTATGTTAAAACATTATAACATATTTTTGGAATATTGCAATATAAATATATTATAATTGTTACATTTTTTTCAAATTTCAAAATAAAAAAAATGAACGCCGTTATCAAAAATGAACATCTAATCATGCCATGGCGCGCTTAATTTTTTAATCGATATTTTTTTATTGATTTTCTGAAATATGATGATATAATATAATGCAATATTTTAAATTAAGAATTAGGAGTACTAAAATGAACTTAACTTTTTTTAAAAAAACTAATCATACATGCGGCGGGGCAATAAGCATGATATGGATAATACCGGCGGCACTTTTTATAATCTTATTCTTGTTCATACCGGAAATCAAGTCTAAAATAATCCAAAATAGCGCGGGAAAACCGGGGTTCATATCAGCGACAGGCTACGGAAAAATCGACTCGGTTTTCATAAAAGCCGGCGATATAATAGAACCCGGAAAAGAAATATGCAGTTTTGTTTCTACGGATGAAAAAGGCCAGGTTCCAAAACAAAAAATAATCGAAGACGCAATAGATGTTACAGTACGAGAATTGAAAGGCGAAAAATTCGTGGATGCGATCGAATTGCCAGGAATAACCAGCCCGTACCTTGAAAATAATATTTCTGCCCAGGTATCCGGAAAAATTATAGAATTGCCTTATAAAGAAGGAACAAAGGTAAAAAAAGGAGATTTGATAGCGCTCATCGATAAAAGCGATTATAAGATAGCCCTCGAAAGAGCTCAGGCCGATTACGATTACACCAAAAGCGAATTCGAACGTTCAAGCCGCATGCTTGAAACAAAAGTCGCAACACCGGCAAGCCACGATCAAAAAGACAACGACCTCAAAATGAAAAAAGCCGCCTTAGATAACGCGAAATTATCATACGAACGCTGCGAAATACTTGCCCCGTTCGACGGCATTATCGATAAAAAATACGCCGAAGCCGGCGAAAACGTAGCTCCAGGGGAAAAAATAGCGAAAATTATAAATATATCGACAGTTAAAGTAAATATAGGAATTCCCGAGAAAGACGTAAATTACATAAAAAATTTAAACGAGATAAAATTTTATGTTCCTTCGCTAAATAACAAGGAATTTACAGGCACATTCAGTAACGTGGTGGTATCGATGAACGAAACGGTCAAGATATATCCTCTTATTATTGACGTTAATAATAAAGACAACGAGCTTCTTCCAGGGATGATAGTAAAAGCGAAAATTATAAGAAAAACTTATGACAGCGCAATACTGCTTCCTATTTTTTCAGTAATCCCGGGTGATGACGAATATTACACTTTTATAAGCCAAAACGGAACCGCGGTCAAAAAGGTTCTTGAGCTCGGCACATTCCAGGATAAATCCGTACATATAGTAAAAGGCCTCGAGCCCGGCGATAAAATCATAGATAAGGGCCTTAAACTTGTCAATGACGGAGTAAAAGTTAGAATAATTAATCAATAAAACCTTAAACCTTTTTAATTAAGGAGTATAACGTGTTTTTAGTAGATTCTTCAGTAAATAATAAAACCAGTATTTTTGTACTTACATTTATTCTGATAATATTCGGAATTTACTCATACGTAACGCTTCCGCGCGAAAGCGAGCCGGACGTAAAAATTCCATATGTATTCGTATCTACCTCCTATCGCGGCATAGCGCCAAACGATATAGAAACTACAATTACGACAAAAATCGAAGAAAAACTAAAAGGCCTTAAGAATGTTAAACAAATAAAATCTACTTCGTCGGAAGGTTCCAGCATGATCTCGATCGAGTTCATAACCGGGACTAATATAGAAGACGCGCTCAGGTGGGTTAAAGACAAAGTAGATACGGCCAAAAGAGAACTTCCGAGCGATCTCGAAGACGACCCGTCGGTATTCGAAGTAAATATTTCAGAAATGCCTATATTAGTGCTCGCACTATCCGGAAACTTAGGCCTGCGGGAACTGAAAGACATTTCAAAAAACTTGAAAGACGAAATAGAAGGAATTCCAGGTGTGCTCGAGGTCGAAGTCGCGGGCGGGCGAGAACGTGAAATACATATAGAACTCGATCCTGACCTTCTGGCCGGTTATCAGGTACCGTTCACAACGCTCTACACCGCGATATCATCCGAAAACCAGAACATATCCGGAGGAAATATAGCCATGGGCGACGGACGTTATCAGGTCAGAGTTCCCGGCGAATTTAAGACTATAGACGAGTTTAAAAATTTGATAATAGCGGTCATAAACGGTGCGCCTGTATATTTAAGCGATATCGCGGTCATAAAAGATTCTTATAAGGACGTCACGAGCGAATCACGATTCAACTTTAAAAACTCAGTTAACTTATATGTAAAAAAACGCGTTGGCGAAAATATAATAAGCGTAGTAGACAAAGTAAAGGAAGTTGTCGACAGGCATCAAAAAACCCTTCCAGCCGGCGTAAAAATAACCAAATTGATGGACCGCTCAAAAGAAGTGCGCCTTATGGTTGACGATCTTGAAAATAACATTTATACGGGCCTTGTTCTGGTTATTATAGTGCTTATGTTTTCGATGGGCCTCAGAAATTCAATACTCGTCAGCATTTCGATACCGCTTTCAATGCTGATGACATTTATAATATTGCAGGCAATAGGCATAACGCTTAATATGGTAACCCTGTTCAGCCTTATACTCGCTCTCGGCATGCTTGTGGATAACGCGATAGTCATCATCGAAAACATTTACAGGTTCATGCAGCAGGGCGTTCCGAAAAACCGCGCGGCAATGCTGGCTGCCGGCGAAGTGGCCGTACCGGTCATAATGTCTTCGCTTACGACAATAGCCGCTTTTATACCGCTTCTCTTCTGGCCTGGAATCATGGGAGAATTCATGAAATACCTGCCAATAACACTTATAGTTACGCTGATTTCATGCCTTTTTGTCGCGCTTGTAATTAATCCGGTATTCGGCGCGGTATTCATGAAAGCTAAAATCGAATCCGGCCACGATATAAAATCAGAGGAAGACTTTTTAAAGGCCGGCGAAAAACCGCTTCAGAACCCGGGAATTATACTCAGAACTTACGGATACATATTAAAATCGGCTTTGAACGCGAGAATTGCAACGCTGATTTCATCCGTTCTCATGCTTATACTTTGCTTTTGTTACTGGCTTTACCATACCGGAATCGAAAGGCCGATACAGTTTTTTCCGTCGCCCGACCCGGCCAACTGCTACGTCAATATAGACCCGCCAGAAGGAATGGACCTTGAATCGCTGAATCAAATAGCAAAGGAAATCGAAAATAGAATAATCTCTTACAACAACGTTCCTGAAAAATTCAGAAATGAAAAGGGCAAGCCGCTTACCCCGTCAAAAACAGAAATTGAAAAGCAGAAAAAATTCCTTGTTTCGGAAGGAATTGAAAAAGAGGAAAAGCTGAGCGACCTTCAAAACATAAGATTTTTATACACAAAATTATCAAGCCTTGGAAAATCAGGCGCCTCGT
>Ga0116193_1002898_pt1 | contig 12676 bp, 16 predicted proteins | sample AD_UKC115_MetaG_FD_89892 | JGI IMG/M metagenome (GOLD analysis project Ga0116193, IMG submission 89892) | Active sludge microbial communities of municipal wastewater-treating anaerobic digesters from Hong Kong - AD_UKC115_MetaG | ecosystem: Engineered > Bioreactor > Anaerobic > Digestate... | reverse complement strand
AGGAGATGAAAACAAGATAGGACCAGGAATAATACTTAAAGTAATGGCTGGTGATAAAATAAACATTAAAGTGAATAGTTGGTATGATGCTGGAGGAAGTTCGCCTGCTGGTAATAATAGTGTAGTGAATGATGTGATCAGTATCTTAACAAATCAAATACCTGCTGCTTCAGGTGGTAAAGTGGGCAGTGGAACGGTAAGTAATGCAACACTGCAAAATCCTATTGCAGCCTTTAGTGATATTGTTGGCAGTAGTGCTAATACGATTACTACTAAACCTAAAGCCCACCTGTGTTGGGTGTTGTTAAAAGAAAGTCAATTGACAAGTGTTGCGGAAGGTAGTGGTTGTAAGCAAGTTGGCGAGGATAAAACCACAACTGCACTAACCGGCTCAGTGGACGTTCCGGTAAACGGTTATTTATATATTTACACTTCTAATGAAACGCAAAATATACCTGTGTATTTTGATAATTTACAAGTAAGTGATGTGAGAGGGCCGCTATTGGAGGAGGATCATTATTATCCGGCAGGATTGATGATGGCTGGGATTAGCTCTCAAGCTGCTAAAGGAAATAATTATACATCTAATAAAAAGAAGTTTAATAATTATGAAAAAACAGCAGATTTTGATCTTAATATATATGAATCATTTTTTAGAATACATGACCCACAATTAGGTGGAAGGTTCTGGCAAATAGATCCAAAGCCAAATGAAATGCAAAGTCCTTATGTGGCTATGGATAATAATCCTATAAAGTATAATGATTTATTAGGAGACACGATAAAGCCTTATACTGCGATAGACATTAATAATGATTTAAGTTATAAAATGAAAGATGGAATATCTGGATTTAAAACAAGTACTATGTTAACTGCAATGACTAATACTAAGGAAGGTCGAAACTTTTTGGGTCAATTTGCTAATAAAGGAGATATAGTTGGAGGATATGAGTTTAAAGCAGAGGGGAAAAATAGTAAATATAATTTAAATATAATTGATGTTACAATGTCCGAATTAGAAGGGAATTTTCCAAGTAGTGCAGTTGGAGGGCTTACATTTGGGACCAGTAACTCAAAACCAGAATTTACAATGCAAGTAATGTCTTTCACTCAAAGCTTAGGAAATGTAATTGAAACTGCTGCACATGAATTTTTTATACATGGGTATAGAATTGGAAATATGTTAAAAGCTTATGAAACTAATGGATTAAAAGGCTATAAGAAAGATATGACAAATCAAGATGAAGAGCATAAAGCTTTGCGAGATAAAAACATTAATAATGAAGGTTTCAAGCAATATGAAAATTTTAAAAATGAACTAATTAAAGCATATCCTTTATTTAAAAGTTCCATTAATGATATTTTTGAAAACAATCATAAACTTTATTTGGAAAACTACAAAAACTTAAAATAATTATAGATGAAAATCATATTTACAATTTTGGGAAGTCTTCTTTTAATTATTTCTTGCTCAAAAAACGATAAGAAACAATTCTTTATAGTAGAAAATAAAAGAGAAAAAAAAATAGATACTCTCTATTATATAAATAAAGTAGAAAGAAAAAAAGATAGCTTAATAATCACAAATACCTTTTCTGCTATTACTGAGACGTTTTATTTAAACCTAAAAACAAATAGTGGAATTTATAAAGGGAATCCTATGAATGCTTCAAAAATTAGGGTCTTGCCATCTATATTATTACATACTTCTGATAGCACTTATTCGATAATGCCTATATTTTTATATGATCCTAAATCTGTCGATAAAAATTTAATTTATTATTGGAATGATTATTTGGGGCTGTTTTATTTTAAATCATTATCCTGGGGTAATTCTGGTTATGCATTGGGTGAAAATTCAGATAAAAATAATAAGATCATAAAAGCTAAAAATATACTTGATACTTTGAATTTTACAATACACAATATAATAGATAGCTTATAACATTAAGAAACATTATATTATTAAATAAAATATCTGGCTATTTATTAACAACTTGGGATGAAAATGAGGAATAAGAAAGCTATTATAATACTATGTCAATTGTAAAATCATTTATTTATTTAGTCTTTACTACAATATTAATTAGTTGTAAAGCTCAAACCAATGAAGAAAAGATTAGAGTGACCAGTAGCAAAATCATAGAAGCAATAAGAGCAGAAGATATTAATACTTTTAAGAAATTAATTGGAGTAAGTAGTTTAAAAGTTATAGGTAAAGATGATGAATCAGTAGAATATGATGTTAAAAAAATTCAAAATTTATATAATCAGTATTTAAAAGATAAAAAGCCTAAAATTATTATTACTAATGATTATAATAATCTGGGAGAGCGTAAAGTGGAAATACCTTTTTATCAAGGTAATGATAGTATAAATAATATATCTGAAGTAAAGTTAGAATTATATTTTGGACCTCCCCATCTTATTTCTCTGGATAAGTTATCAAATTACAAATTGATAGTAATCTATATCAAGCCACCATCAATGGTGATACCACCTTCTAAAAATTAATTATGTAAAACTTAAATTTGTAGGATCAAGTCAGATAAATGTTAAATCAATATAAAATAATTGTAAGGGAGATAAAATGGGTTATAAAAATATATTGCTGCTTATCTATATTTACTTTTTTAACTTTTATTTCCTGTAAAAGCCAGACTAACGAAGAGAAAATACAACAAACTACTTATCAATTAATTGATATATTAAAAGGCAATACAGAGGAAGATTTTTTAAATTTAATTGGAACAGATAGGAGACAAGATACAGAGTTAGTGCGCTTTGATTACATAAAAATTAAATCATATATTAACAAATATTTAAAAGAAGATAAGCCAGAAATATTGATAACTAACAAGTATACTGATCTTGGCCAAAGGTTAGTACAAGTACCCCTTTATAAAGGATATGATACCATAGCTAATATTAAAGAATTATATCTCAATTTGTATTTTGGCCCACCCGATATTATACCACTAAACAAAATATCTGGATATGCCTTAATTGTTATTGATAGTACAGGAATGAAATCTAAAAAACACTTTCCTACAACATGGGATGAGGAATAGAAACTCAATATACTATCATACAAATAATGAAGTTAATTATCTGTTTGAATTTTAGTGCTATTCTAAGTAGTCGTAAATCTCAAACCTATGAAGAAAAAATTTATAATACTGCAAATGAAATTATAAATGCAATATTGGATACGAATACTTCTAAGTTTATTTCTCTAATTGGAGTTGATGATTTAGGTGTTATCGGTAAAAACAAGGAGATGATAGACTTTGATATAAAAAAGTATCAAAGCCTATTTTTAAAATACTTAGGAAAAAGTAGGCCAAATATTCAGACAACTGAATTATGCAATAGTCTTGGGCAAAAGCTTGTAAGAATTCCCATTTATAAAAATAACGATACCATACCAAAACAGCAATTGGATTTACATATATTGTTTGGACCATCTTATATAGCTAAGCTTAATAAAATTACCGGTTATGAATTGATCACTAATAGTGATGATTCTTTAGATTTTCGTCCTTATTCTTATTGGCATAAGTCAAAATAATATAAATTATAAGCATTGTGGAAAATAAAATAGTATTTATTAAGCTTATAAACTATAATGGCTTAAGAAAATAAAAGAGCAATTAACATTGCTCTTTTTCATAGGATAGCAACGGCTTTAATAAAGCAGTTAGCAAAAATATATATATTCTTAAATATCATTTTAAAAAATGAATAAAAGCGATTACAACTGATGCAAAATTTTATCATAATAACTCCCTGTAGCACAATAATAGTATTGCCTTTACGGCCCGAATAGGAACACGACTGTTGTTTAATCACCCACCATTTCGCTAAGCCTATGTTAGCGGTTCGTTGTTATTGTCTGTCCACTGTATAATTCAGTTCAGTTACCCCAGAAGTAAATTGTCGAGTAGTTAATAGGTTTAATTTTATTTTCTCTTTGATGTCTACAAACAACGGAATGCCTCGTCCAAGAATAATTGGATTAACAAATAGCCAGTATCCGTCAAGTAAGTTCAATTGCATAAGTGAATGTGTTGCTGTCGGGCTACCAAAGAGAGTGATGTCTGAACCTGACTGTTGTTTTATTTCATTTATGCTATTTATAAGGTTGTCGCTAATAATTTCTGTGTTAGTTAAACCCATTTCTTTCATTGTTTTTGATAAAACAACTTTGTGAACTTTGTTATACCACTTTGAATGTTCGATGTCATGTTTGGATGCTCCAGGTTTATCTCCTGCATTAGGCCAGTAATTTTGCATCATCTCATAAGTTATTCGTCCATATAATGCAGTATCAGTTTTACTTATTCGTTTGCCAACATGATCAAAAATTTCTTCATCAACTTTAATCCAATTCATTTCTCCATTCAGTCCTGCTACAAAGCCGTCAAGCGATATGTGCATAAATGAAATTATTTTTCTCATAGTATTTATTTTTTAAGTTTCTCATTTAATTAATTTAATAAGTGCATTCCAAACCTCATTTATTTTCTTTTTAGTTTCATCATCTTTTAATATGCCCTTATCATTAAATTTATCTGCAACATTAGATAAATAAAATTCTGGCTGTTGCAAGGGTATCATATCCAAATACATTAAAACTTGTCTTAAATGGTTTTGGGCTCCAAATGCGCCTAAAGCATAAGGTGTACAACCTATAATGGCTACGGGCTTTTGCTTCCATTTATTTACTCCTTGAGGCCTTGAACCCCAATCAATAGCATTTTTTAAAACGGGCGAATAAGATCGATTATACTCAGGAGTAGCAAAAATAACTCCATCTGCTTTTTGGATAACAGCATGTAAGTTTTTAACGGATTGAGGTAAATTGTTTTCTACATCTTGATTAATAAATGGTAAATCACTAATATTTACAAATTCAAGATCAACATTTTCTGGAGCAAACATCTTAAATGCTTTAACCAATTTTGTGGTATAAGATTCTTTTCTTAAGCTTCCTGAAAAAGCGATGACTTTATATTTCATATATAGTTAATCTTTAAGTATTTGTAATAAAATAAAGTACAATATTTTTATATTGATGATCTGAAGAATTAAAAAAATCAACTAAAAAATAATACTAAATAAAATTACACAAATGCTCTGATTAAATAAGAATAAAGTGATCATTCAGTTAAAGCAAACCTTTTAGCTATACATATAATTAAATCATCGTAATTTGATTTACATTTTGTTTTATTTCGCTTTGTTATTTAAAAAACCTTCTTGCCCTTACCTGTAGTTATCAAACTGAATAAACTTTGCTGAATAAGTTGGCTCCATGCATTTGAACAAGCTTCATAACATTCAAATTTGGGGACTAAACCCTGATGGGTAAAACGAAGTTGCGTTTTGTTATTTATTTCAGAGATTTCAAAAATGATTTTTGTCTCTGTCCATTCGGTCGTATCTTTTACAAAATTCAGTTTGCTTTGTGTAACTAACCATACTACTTTTTCGTTAGGAATAACTTCCACTAATTTTTGTTTTGAAAAATGAAACTCCTCCATACGATAAGTAAACTCATCACCAAGTTTCGTTGTACTGCCTTTAATTTCTCCTTGCCACCAACTACTAACATTATTGATAGCGTTAAATACTTCGGATGGAGTTTGGTTTACCAAAATGGTAGTTGTAAAATCTGTTGTTGTCATTTTTTTATGATTTTGTTTTGTTATTTAAAATAGTTTCTAATTTTTTGAGTTTGCTTGTCCAGAATTTGTCAAAGTAATTAATGAAATCCTGCAATTCATTAAAGCCATCTTGCTTTAAAGTACAATAACGTTCCCTGCCAATATCTTTAATAGAAATAAAGCCTGCGTTATACATTATTTTTATATGTTTTGAAACTGCAGGTCTACTCATATCAAAGTTTTCGGCCAGTCCATTTATTGTCATACTTTCTTTTGAAAGCATTTGCATCATTTGCCTTCGACTGGGGTCAGCAATTACTTGAAATACATCAAGGGTTTGTGCTGTCATTTTTTGATGTTATTTAAAAGTTCAACAAATTTGTTTCCTAATGTTAACCAACCATTATTGTGTGCAATAAAGTCTTCTAATACTGTAAAACCATTATGCACTAATTGTAATTCTGTACCATCTGCTTTAGGTATAAGCGTCCATACCACTGTTGAATCAAAGCTTCTGCTTTTGTCTTGTGTGCTGCCATTCCACGAATAGGATAGTTTGGTAAATGGTTTTACTTCTAAAACTTGGCACTGAACAATACCTTCATATTGGCTACCAGGTTTTGATGTGAAGGTAAACCGGAATTTATGTCCTACAATTGGCTGAAAATCTGTTTTCATGAGCCATTGTTCTATCAGTTCAGGCTTAGTTAAATATTCCCAAACTTCTTTTGGCGATTGGTTAAAATGCCAGATGTGTTTAATTTCTTTTTGCATAATATGTAATTTTAAAGTTACGCAAATATATAGGTAACTTTTGAGTTACACAAATTTTTTTATAAAAACTGTCGATAACTAATAAAAGAAGGGATAAATATCTATGAATTGTTAGTTATATAATCTAAAGTATTACAACTTATCTAAAATATTATTATAATAACTTCCGGTAGAAACAATAATAGTAGAGCTTTTACGTTGAGAGTATGAACCATAGCGAGCAGCATCCATTGCATCATCTTTAAACTTTACCGGCTCATCTATAAATGCGCCATCTTTTTCCTTCCATTTATAATGTTGTAATTCTTTAATAAGGCCAGTGCTACTTTTAGTAATGTAGAGTTGATGCCGTTTGATAAAATCAATTCCATTCTTTACATCTTTATCTGCCTGCTTTACATTGAACCCGGCACGTTTTAAATCCTCTATAGCGTCAGGCCTGGCACTATCAGCATAAATAATCTTTTTACTAATATTTAATTCTTTCATTTGATAGATAAGATCGGATACTGTTAATTCAGTTTGATAAATTAACTCGTGCCAGTACAAGCGGTTATCCCATTTTCCTACTTCTATCAATGCAGATTTATGATTATATCCGAAGTCGAGTCCATAGCAGGTTTTAGGAAATTCGGGTATAGCATCACATAGCTGGTAATTGGTATAAATTAATCCATGTACTCTACCGGTTAATCCTCTTGCATATACTTTCCATAGTTCTTTATCTGCTATATTTTCAATTTCATTATGTTGTTCTACAGATAAAAACCCATTGTTTCGATGATCGCTAATAATCATTTGCGCATCCTTTTGGCCTAATAACTTTTCATGTACCCAAAAGCTGGCTGTAGAGTTGTAATCAATAAATATCCTTTTACGAGTACGAATGGAGAGTTGCCAGTATACATTATAGGAAATACCATTGGCTTCATTTATAAATAAATAATCTCGTTTACCGCTTTTAGCATCTTGCTCATCATCAAAGCTGGTAAACTCTATAATACTGCCATTTTTGAATTCAAAGATTCTATCTGTTTTATTGTAGTTATCTATAAATTGTTGTAAGGACTCACTTGCACTGAAAATGGTTTTAGCATCTCTTAATGCTCCTTTTTTAAGGTTCGGAATATCTTGTCCTACAACTGTAATAATAGTATTGGGTTTCTCAATGGCTAACATAAAAAGCACTTGAATAATGGCATACGTTTTTCCTGAAGAAGTGCCTCCTTGATTAATAGTAATTTTTGCTTTACTTATATAATTTTGTTCATATAGCTCATTGACCTTAAACATATCTTTTTGTATATCCTTACTAAACTGGCATCTATACTTTTTATTTTCCTAAATAAAGCTTCCAAAAAACATATAAGCTCTTTCTACTTCTTTATGTAATACATTCATATACCAATCCTGTTTAGCCTTTACACAAACAAAGCCCTGTTGTTCAAAACTTTGTATAACAATAAGAGAACTACAACGTTTAAACATATTATGTTTTACTCTACCCATGATATGACTGAAGCCCTCAAATAAGTATTTAAAGGTATTTGCTCCTCTCTTGGTATATAACTCATGTGATTTGGTAGGAAATAAAATGCCAATTAAGATTTGTATCTCTTCCACAGAAAAATTATGAGTGCTATCGGTTAAAAAAGACAGGCTGCTAAGTAGTGCTATTAATCTATCGCCTTCATTACAACCTCTTTTAGTCCATAGTTGAATTTCATAATTATTGCCCGGTGTTTGTTTATGTGCAGTTATCATAGGATGATTATTTTTTGATTAAAAGATAGCTATAGAATAACATCATCTTCAGAGTGTGCAAGTGGATGCCCGGTACGTACCACCTCAACGGTTAGTTTATAATTTTGTTTTGCTAATAAATTATTAGTAATTGATATAGGTGGTACTGCATTAAGACCTTCCAATTTAATAATTTCTTTTTCGATAATCATTAATGCTTGAATACCAGCAGGTGTACCTTTATATTCTGGTTTTAAATCCAATTTCATGTGTTCAAGTTGTACCAGTTTAATCATACGTTTTTCTTTAAGGTCTGACTCTGGAATTTCTGCCCATTGCGCTTTTGCTTTTTTTAGCAAGTGTTTGGCATTACGCTCATTACACCACCCGTTTTGAACTACCTTTTTTATGATAAAAGAGGAAGGTATACCTTGTATAATCCATCCCTGTACCGTAAATAGACGTTTCTGATACTCAATCTGACCTGTTTTATTTTTAGCCATAGGTTAATTTTTATACATAGTATACGGTTTAATGGTGTTGGCGCGAATAATTTTATAAAAAATCTTCTATATTAAGGTTCCCGTTTGAATGTGTAAATTGAAGAGGAATATGGTGTCTATTACAATAATTAATATAGCGTATAATTGCAGATTGCACATACTTAGGTTCTATTTCAGTGAACCTACCTTTACGTCCGGTTTGTTCACAAGCTATTAGACAAGTGCCACTTCCCAAAAACCAATCAATGACTATATCGCCTTTATGTGTAGTATCAAGAATAGCATCTGCTATCATAGCTACGGGTTTAGGCGTAGGGTGATTTTGAAGTTCTATTTTATCTGGATTGGAAAAACTTACTGCTGAAGGATACTGCCATACATTAGTACGCATGCGATTTCCAAGTCCTATATGAGATACATGTTTTTGTTTATTACCATTTTTAAATATAAAACACAGTTCATATTGTGAACGATAAAAATCTCCATTAGCCATCATATCCTTATACCATACACATACTTGTTTAGGTTCTCCTGATTTGTATATACTGCGAGCTGCTTCTGTGATATGCCATATATGTCTAAAATCCATAAATATATAATGAATAGCTCCTTGAACACTATGGTTTATAGACTGTTGTATAACAGCTGCTAAAAACGTTACAAACTCTTTATCAGTCATTTCTCCACCTGCTGAAGTAAAAGTTTCATGTTTAATTTTTCCTCTATGAACACATTTATTTATCAATACATTGTAAGGTGGATCGCAGTTTATTATACGAGCTTTTTCTCCTTGCATTAACTCATTTACTTTTTCTGTGTCCTCAAAACTGCTACAAACAATACGGTGGTTATTGAGTATAAATAAATCTCCGGCTTGTACAATAAGCTCTTTATCATCTATAGGAGATATTATTTCTTCTGCATCCTCTTGTTTAAACACATCAAATTGTTGTTCAAACCGAGGCATAGAGAAATCAGGTAAATCAATTTGTTCAGTAAGTTCATCAAAGTCCAACTCAAAGGCTTGCATAAAATCAAAAAGTCCTTGTCTGGCCACTCTGGCATAAATAGATGAGTATTGCAATACTAATTTAGAAGCTTCTTTTTTGTTTTTGCAATTAATAAAAGTAGCAGGTAATTTTTCTGGAACTTCTATACCTTCTGTTATCAATTCTTCTAAAATTACACTGCGGTGTTTACCGTCTAAACAATACAACTCTTTTGTTTTAGGGTCTTGCCATACGTAAAAAGGTTGGCTAAATTGATTAGCTAATAATGAGGTTTTTAGCTTCTGTTTGGAGGTGTCACTGAGGTCTTTAAAGTTGCCAGCTTGTAAAAACTGTAAAGAACGCCAAGCTATAGGCTCTGTCTTAATTACAGCGGATTGTAGTGTTTTCATAGTTTAAGGTTAGTTGTCCAAATGGTGTCTCGTAGTGTCGCAACATTTGGATAGTGAAATAATAAATTTACTCTTTCTTTTTTTGTTTTCTAAAGTTCCAAGGCTCTATAGGATTAGGCTGAGACCATAATCCTTTTTTAGCAGCTTTGGCATCATTTTCTAAATTATCCCATGCAGGATTGTTTTTCTCAAAATACACGTAATGCCATGCAAGTCCTGCCTTGAGCAGGGCTTCATTGACATTAATATGTTTATCAGTAAATACCATGCCAATGGTTCTACCGTACCGATCAATATCTTTTTGTTCTACTTCTACTTGTTTACCAAAAATTTGTTCACTCAGAAATTGTTTAGCTACCTGTCCAAAATCTTGTTTCTTTTCAGGGCAATCAATACCATATAATCTTACCTTAATTTGTTTATTATCAGCAGTAAGTAATTTAAACGTATCACCATCTATTACGCCTACTACTTTACCTTTAAGTTGTGCAAAAATTAATAGTGGTAAAATAGAAAGAAGTGTTACAAAAAAAATTTCATGTTGTATATATTTTCTGTTATGCAAGATAAAATAGAATTATTATTTGTCATACGCATAAGGCCATTCTAATTGAAAAGCTAATAAAGAAGAATATTTGGTTAAGGTTTTATAATAAAACACACAACCGGTCATTCGTCTGACCATATCTCCATTAGGCTGTTGTACAAAGCCATGTGCTTCTAATAATTTTACTATTGCACAGTAAGCGCAAGGACTTTTTGATAAAGTATTTTGCCTAAAAGGGTGTTTCTGTTTCATCATTATGTATATTGTTTTGTGTAATAGGATTAATAGGCGTTGCAGCAGAGATTTTATAAATTTCACCTCTACGTTCACTGAACTTCATTTTACGAGGTTCAAAATCAAGTTTTAAAATAAAGTTGGCATTCCCATTACGCCATTTACGAATAACCAAGTCTGCTTCAAATTCTGTACTACTACCCTCCTCATTTTTTTCTACACCCATCATCCAATCCCTATGTAAAAATATAACCACATCTGCGTCTTGTTCTAATGAACCACTTTCCCGTAAATCTGATAATTGTGGATGTCTGTTTTTCCCTGTTCGTTTTGTTACCTCTCGGTTTAATTGACAAAGCACAATGACAGGGATACCTATTTCTTTAGCCATAATCTTAGATTTGCGGCTGAGTTCTGCTACAGCGTTTTCTCTATTGCGATTGGCATAGTAAGGTGTTTCAATAAGCTGTAAATAATCAATAATTAAACATTTAATGCCGTATAAACGTTTCATTTTTTCTGCTTTCGCTCGAATCTCATTGATGTCCACGCCTGTTTTATCTGTGATATAAATAGGATAATTACTGGTACGATGACTAACAATTTCGTACATTCTTTGCCTGTCATGCTCATCTTTAAACAGTCCTCTATAAGTCGCATCAAAATCTAAGTCCGTATCGATAGCAGCTAAACGTCCTGCAATTTCATTATTGCTCATTTCTAAACTTACAATACCTACTGGTATTTTTTTAGCAGCCATATTTAAAGCGAGCTTACCAACAAAAGCAGATTTGCCAATAGAAGGTCTTGCACCCAGTACGATTAAGTCTCCTTTCTGAAAGCCACCATTTTGTTTATCCAGTCCATAAAATCCTGTTTCTACGCCTATACCGTCAGTGAGCTGCATTTGATCCTGATGCTTGTATAAGTTTACCATCAGTGTACTCATATCTACAATATCATCTATGCCGCTTTGTTGCTTGAGGGCAGATAATTTTTCCTGCAGGTGATTAATACGTTCAGTAGTGCTGCCTTCATGTTGCAAGCCACCCTGTGTAAGTGTTACTAATTCTCTTTCGATATACATGCTTTGTAGAATATGACAATGGTATTCTATATGTGCGGAGGAGCTTACTGCGTTGGTAAGACAAGTAATAAAGTAAGGAATACCTTCTCCTGCAAAATCATTAACACCTTTTGTACGCATGATATAATCTACTGCAGTAGCGATGTCGATAGGAATACTTTGTTCAAACATTTCGAGTAAATAACGATATAGCTGGGTATGATAGGGATTGTAAAAATGTTCTGGTTCTACTAATTTGTATGTTCTGCTAAAGGTGTGGCGTTCTAACAGGCAAGCACCTAATACTGCTTTTTCTAATTCCTTGCTATAATGCACATTTTCTGTTAGTGCAGGATAGAGTTGTATAAGCGGTTGTACACTTTTTTGATATGATTGTTTACGCTGTCTATTCATATTTTTACATTTTAGGTGTAGTGGTTAGATATGTAATTTTTCCAGTGGCTTTTCGATTGTTTCTATTTCAGCGTTGGCCAGTTTACGGCCTTTGCTTTTTTGCAAAGAGAGCCAACCGCCAAAGAGTTTTTTATATAGCTCCTCATTAAAATTGGGCATCGGATCATTGCATAGACTGGCGTTGAAAAGTGACATCCATCGTTTAAGTTGATTACTATCCTTATCCAGACCCTGACCGTAGTTGATGCTTTGTTTCCACTTCTGATCTTGCCAAGCTTTTGTGGCCATTTGAGTTACGACTTCAATTCCTAATGGCGGGATTTTGTT
>Ga0116193_1002895_pt1 | contig 12680 bp, 10 predicted proteins | sample AD_UKC115_MetaG_FD_89892 | JGI IMG/M metagenome (GOLD analysis project Ga0116193, IMG submission 89892) | Active sludge microbial communities of municipal wastewater-treating anaerobic digesters from Hong Kong - AD_UKC115_MetaG | ecosystem: Engineered > Bioreactor > Anaerobic > Digestate... | reverse complement strand
GCCATATTCGGACCGGTGATGATGATTATTTGCTGCTTTTCGCTGTCGAGCATCACATCATTGGCAATATAATGCTCTCCGGGTGGCATTTGGGTTTCGATGACCGGATGGCGTCCTTGCTTTATTTCAATGACGTCACTGTCTTCAATGACGGGACGCATGTATTTGTTCTCTTGCGCTGCAACAGTAAAAGAATACAAACAGTCCAACTTGGCTATCAGGTTGGCATTAATCTGTATGGCGGGAATAAATTCCGTGAGTGAAAGTACAAGGTCGTTATAAATCTTATTTTCCAAAATAAGAATTTTGTCTTCGGCTCCAAGAATCTTTTCTTCATATTCCTTAAGCTCTTGAGTAATATACCGCTCGGCATTGACAAGGGTTTGTTTTCTGATCCATTCTTCGGGAACTTTTTCCTTATGTGTGTTGCGGACTTCTATATAGTAACCAAAAACGTTGTTGTAAGCTATTTTAAGGCTTGGTATGCCAGTTTTTTCTATTTCACGCTGTTGTATCTGCATCAGATAGTCTTTGCCCGAAAATGCGATTTTGCGGAGCTCGTCCAACTCCTCATTGACTCCATCCTGAATGATGCCTCCTTTGTTTGCCAGAAGAGGAGGATCGTTCTTGATTTCCTTAGCAATCCGTTCCCGGACAGAAATGCAGAGATTGAGCTGCTCGCCGATACGTTTCAGGTTCTCATCTTTGGCCATCAGACAAGCTGTCTTGATGGGTTCAATAGCTTGCAAGGCTATTTTTAGTTGGACAACCTCACGGGGAGATACGCGTCCGACAGCTACTTTGGAAATGATGCGTTCCAAATCTCCGATGCAATGCAGCTGGTCTTCCAAAAGTTCTCTGAATTCAGGTTCGCGGAAGAAATATTCTACCATGTCTAGACGTTCGTTGATTGGCTTCACGTCTTTGAGAGGGAAAAGAATCCATCGTTTCAGCAGTCGAGCACCCATAGGGCTGACGGTTTTGTCTATTACATTCAGAAGACTGCATCCTCCTTCATTCATGCTGTTGAGGAGTTCCAGACTTCGGATGGTATATTTGTCTAGTCTCACGTAGCGGTCTTCCTCAATGCGGGCAAGAGAAGTAATGTGTCCGATATGAGTATGCTGGGTTATTTCGAGATATTGCAAGATAGCACCCGAAGCAATGATTCCGTTTTTGAGATGCTCAACACCGAATCCTTTCAAGTTTTTGGTTTCGAAATGCCTCAATAGTTTTTCACGTGCGGCAATTTCAGTGAATATCCAGTCGTCCAGTTCAAAGGTAAAGAACTTGCTGCCGAAATTGGCTTCGAAGATATCTCTCTTGCCTCTTTCGAAAAGTACTTCCTTGGGACTGAAGCTGTTCAAAAGTTTGTCCACATAATCAAAAGGTCCTTCTGCCGTAAGGAATTCTCCTGTTGAAATATCCAGAAACGATATTCCACAGGCTGTTTTTCCGAAATGTACGGCTGCCAGGAAGTTGTTCTCCTTGTTGTTGAGGACATTGTCATTGATGGAAACGCCCGGGGTAACCAGTTCCGTTATTCCACGTTTGACAAGTTTTTTGGTGGTTTTCGGGTCTTCGAGCTGGTCGCAGATAGCCACGCGTTTGCCTGCCCTGATGAGTTTGGGCAGATAAGTGTCCAACGCATGATAGGGAAATCCGGCCATTTCTACACCTTGGCATTGGCCGTTTGCCCGTTTGGTAAGTGTGATGCCAAGAATATCTGCTGCAATGACAGCATCCTGGGCATAAGTTTCATAGAAGTCACCGCAGCGGAATAGCATAATCGCATCCGGATGTTTGCTTTTCAAACTATAGAATTGCTTCATCATCGGAGTCAATTCCGTTTCATTTGCCATTGCTTTTTCTCCTTATATAGTTTTATTTTTCTGCAATTTTCTTCAACCAAGGGCCGCCTATCATGCAGGCAATGCCTAAGATGATGAAAGGGATACTTAGGATTTGACCCATATCGATGAGTAATCCTTGATCGAGTCCGCCTTGTTCTTCCTTAAGGAATTCCACCAGAAAGCGGAACGTAAAAATAGTGGCGATACAGTATCCGAAAAAGAATCCACTACCCACCTTTTCCTTATGTTTTTTATAGATATAATATCCGATGAAAAAGATGATGAGATAGGCGATAGCTTCATAAAGCTGGGCCGGATGGCGTGCGAAGTTCTCGCCGTTGCGCACAAAAATGAATCCCCATGCTACGTCAGTTGCTTTTCCTACAATCTCGGAATTCATCAGGTTTCCCAAGCGGATACAGCAGGCAGCTATAGGGGTGGCAATTGCTATGTTGTCGAGTACTCTCATCAGATTGATCTTTGTCTTCTTGACATACATCCACAAGGCAATCATGAGTCCGATGGTACCGCCATGGCTGGCAAGCCCTTCATAGCCAACATACCTCCAGTCCCAAGTGTTCTGGGCGAAATGGATCGGGAAAAATATCTCGATGAAATGTTTCAGACTGCCAAAGTAGTAGGCCGGATCATAGAAAAAGCAATGTCCCAGACGGGCTCCTACAAATATTCCCACAAGGCAGTATATGAAGAGAGGTTCAAAAAGAGATTCCTTGATTTTCTGGTCTTCATAGAGTTTCCGGACAATCAGGTAACCTAAAAAGAGGCCTATGCACCAGCAGAGGGAATAATACAGGATTGCTACGTGTCCAATTCGGAAGATTTCTTTATCCGGATTCCAGACAATGCTCAATAGTTGATCAATCATATTATCGGTATTAGTTTATACATTGAAACGGAAATGCATGATATCACCGTCCTGAACGATGTAGTCTTTGCCTTCTATGGCAAGTTTTCCTGCATCGCGGACAGCAGATTCAGAACCGTATTGGATGTAATCTTCGTATTTGATTACCTCAGCACGGATGAATCCCTTTTCGAAATCAGTGTGAATGACACCTGCACACTGAGGTGCTTTCCAGCCTTTGTGATAGGTCCACGCCTTTACTTCCATTTCACCGGCGGTGATAAAGGTTTCGAGATTCAACAATTTGAAGGCTGTCTTAATGAGACGATTGACTCCTGATTCTTTTAATCCCAATTCTTCCAGAAACATTTGGCGTTCATCGTAGTTATCGAATTCGGCTATCTCGGATTCCGTTTTGGCAGCAACAATCAGGAGTTCGGCATTCTCGCCTTTAATAGCTTCACGGACCTGGTCCACATATTTGTTTCCACTTCCGGCACTGGCTTCATCGACATTGCAGACATAAAGAATTGGCTTTGCAGTGAGCAGGAATAAGTCATGGGCTATTCTTTGCTCGTCTTTCGATTCGAAAGAAATCGTACGGGCCGATTTTCCCTGATCCAATGCTTCCTTGTATGTCTTTAATATGTTGTAGGTCAATTTGGCTTCTTTATCACCACCTGTCTCGGCTTGTTTCTGTACTTTGGAAATGCGGCTTTCTATTGTTTCCAAGTCCTTCAATTGGAGTTCTGTATCGATGATTTCCTTGTCGTGCACCGGATTGATGGTACCATCTACATGGACGACATTGTCGTCATCAAAACATCTCAGTACATGGATGATGGCATCAGTTTCTCTGATGTTGCCCAAAAACTTATTACCGAGACCTTCTCCTTTACTGGCACCTTTTACGAGGCCGGCTATATCTACAATTTCCACGGTTGCCGGAACGATTCTTCCCGGATGCACGATTTCTGCCAGTTTGTTCAGACGTTCGTCAGGAACGTTGATAACACCGACATTCGGTTCAATCGTACAAAAAGGGAAATTGGCTGCCTGTGCTTTTGAACTAGACAGACAGTTGAACAAAGTCGATTTGCCCACATTCGGCAATCCTACAATACCACATTGTAAACTCATATCTTATTTTAGTTTTTTCTTTTAATGTGCAAAGATAACGATTCCTTTTGAAAGTTTGTTCGTAGTTAACTTATTATTCGTAATTTTGCTTACGATTATGAAACAGGCATTTATAAAATTACATCTTTCTATTCTTTTGGCGGGGTGGACCGGAGTCTTCGGACGATTGATTTCTTTGAATGAAGGTTTACTCGTTTGGTACCGACTAATGCTGGCATCTCTTTTATTTTTCTTATTTCTTGGTGTGATAAAAAAATTACGTAAAGTACCAATCAGAGAAGCCTTGTTCATGGGTGCGACGGGTTTTCTGCTAGCCTTGCACTGGATCTTTTTTTATGGGAGTATTAAAGCTTCCAATGTTTCAATTGGCGTGATTTGTTTTTCTTCCATTGGCTTTTTTACAGCATTCTTGGAACCTATTTTCAATCATAAGAGAATATCTGTCAAGGAAGTTGCCTTTAGTCTTCTTACATTATTAGGAATTTCGCTTATTTTTAGTTTCGACACGCGTTACCGTATGGGTATAGGGCTCGGCATATTTTCCTCTTTGCTTTGTGCTCTTTATACTTTGGCCAACAAGAGGGTCTCCCAAGGGAAAACAGCTAGTACAGTGTTGCTATATCAATTTTCCGGCGGTTTCTTATGCGTTTCTTGTTTGTTGCCTTTCTATCTTCATTTTTTTCCCGTCAAGACTCTTTTACCAAATTCAGCAGATTGTTTTTATCTTTTCTTCTTTGTTGTATTCTGTACGCTTGTGATGTATATTCTTCAGATACAGGCTTTGAAGAAAATATCGGCATTTACCGTCAATCTCAGTTATAATCTTGAACCGGTGTATAGCATCATTATTGCGATGCTTTTGTTTAATGAAGCTAGAGATTTGAATGTTTCCTTTTATTTTGGAGTTTGTTTCATCATACTTTCCGTCCTGTTACAGAGTCTCAGTGTAATGAGTTTTTGGAGAAATAAGGCATAAAAAAAGCCTGCAATTCTGTTTTGAATGCAGGCTTTGAATGGTATCTTTAAAAATCAATAGCTTGAGATCTGCCTCATGGATAATTCGACAATTTTCATATCTCTGTCCAAACGGATTGTTGCGGAATAGTTGCCGAAAGTCATTTTGCCAACTTCAGAGCGGTCTATTTTTTCATCTACAGTGCAGTTGATGGAATAGCCGGCATCACCCGTTGCAGATTTTGTCCGTTGTATTGATGCGCCGTCGTTGACCGCAAATGTAATGCTGTTGATGTCTGCATCTTCATGCAGTTTGTTCATATAAATGATGACATCTGCCTTTGTGGCATTCTTTTTATTGAGGAATGAAGACATTACAGGAGCAATGTAGCTGGTCAGTTCGTCTTGGTTCTTATTGGCCAGGCAGGCAAAGAACGATTGTATATTCGAAACGGCTGCTGATTTTTCCGTGTCGCTGACTTTTTGATTGTTCAGTTTCGAAATCATATCTTGTGCCTCTCCCGCATGGCTTCCGTTAGGTACCTTTTCCAGATAGAGATTGTATAAATCCGCCTGATTCATTCTGACGGCTTGATCCCAAAGAAGGGAGTCTACTTTATTGGTAGCCAGTGTCTTTAAAGGACTGTCCGGATTATTCTGCACGTAATCCAAGAAAGTCTGATAATCTGTTGACGCTTCTATCGTGTTCCATTTTTCAAGGGCTTGCACGAGTTTTGTTCTCAATGTTTTTGCTTCCTCTGCATGTTGCCCATTAGGAAATTCTGATATGAAATGATCGAAATCGATAACATTTGTTGAAGTCTGTAACTGAGCCCAGGCAGCATTTTCCTGTTCCTTGACTGAGTTTGTGTGATAGATGAAATAGATTCCTCCTAAGATGATGATAAGGGAAGCTGCGACAATCGAGATTATAGTGATTCTTTTCTTTTTCTTTTTTTGTTCTTCTACTTTCTCGCCTTCTTCTTTAATCGGGAAACCACAAGTCGGACATTTATCCGCATTTTTAGGTACATCATTGCCGCATTCAGGACATTTTATGATATTTGCATGGATTGGATATCCACAATTAGGACATTGTTCGGCCATATCAGACACTGACTGGCCGCATTCAGGACATTTAATAATTGCCATATCTCTTTTATTTTTTGTTCTCTTTTGTAAAAGCTGTACAAACATAAATAATCTTTTGCAAATATCAAGCGTTTTGACACCGGTTTTTCATTATAAATGAAAATAATCGTTACCTTTGCTCCGCTTTTAATGCAAAAACCCCGTCATGAGATTGTTTAACGAAAAAGTATTGGTTTGCAGTTTGTTGTTCTTCACGATGTCACTGTTTGCACGTGCTCAAGATCCTGATCCATTGCCGCTGCCTTCTCTGCCTGAAGAGGTGATGAGCGATTCTTTACGTGCTTTAATCAACATTGATGTGGATTCTCTGACTAATAAAATCCTGGGACCGAACGTCCTTGAATTCTGTGGAAGTCCTGTAGATTTAGATAGGAGAGACCGCAATGCCAGACTGCGTAAGGAACTGGAGGTGATGTCTCGTTATTCTTCTGTTCTTATTGCACGTGCCAATTATTATTTTCCCCGCGTGGAACCAATCTTAAAAGCCAACAATATTCCTGACGATTTTAAGTATCTGATGGCAATTGAAAGTTTTATGGATCCGAATGCCGTTTCTCCTAAAGGAGCCGCCGGATTGTGGCAATTCATGCCTAAAACTGCCGAAAATTACGGTCTCGTAGTAAACGAACGAATAGATGAACGTTATCAGACAATTAAGGCTACAAATGCCGCCTGCCGCTATTTAAAGGCCGCTTATGAGAAATTTGGTGATTGGGTTGCCGTTGCGCAATCTTATAATATCGGTCAAGGTCGCATTGAAAACGAACTTGCCCGACAAGATGTTGATGATGCTATTGATTTGAAACTGGTAGAGGAGACCAATCGATACGTATACAGAATACTGGCTACCAAAATCATCTTTACCAACCCTTCTAATTTTGGGGTCAGTAATAATGCTTTGTACTACAAGAGGCTCCAGCAACTCATGCACCATCTGGTGTGGTAGCTTAATGTGCTTCCAGCCAGTTCTTTCCCCATCCGCAGTCAGCTAATAAAGGAACTCGCATTGATACGGCCTGCTCCATTTCTCCAATGACGATTTGTTGAACTTTTTCTTTTTCTTCGGGATATACGCTGAAGTTCAATTCGTCATGTACCTGCAATATCATTTTGGAGCGAATACCCTCTTTCATGAATCTGTCATAGATATGGATCATGGCAATCTTGATGATATCGGCAGCGCTTCCCTGAATGGGTGCATTGATGGCATTTCTTTCTGCATATCCTCTGACAACGGCATTGTGTGAATGAATGTCGGGCAGGTAGCAGCGCCTGTTGCAAATGGTTTCACTGTAACCTTTGTCTCTCACTTTTTGAATACTCTCATCCATATATGCCTTTACTTTTGGATATGTGGCGAAATAGCCGTCAATCAAATCTTTAGCTTCTTTTCTGTCAACGCCCATTCTTTCGGCAAGTCCGAACGGTGAAATACCGTATATAATGCCGAAATTGGCAGTTTTAGCTTTGCTCCTTTGTAGTTTGGTGACTTCTTCAATTTTCTCTTTATACACTTTAGCGGCAGTAGCTGCATGGATGTCCAGACCTTCCCTAAACGCTTCAATCATATTTTCATCACCACTCAGGTGGGCCATTATTCTGAGCTCTATTTGGGAATAGTCAGCTGAAAAGAATTCACATCCTTTTTCGGGAATGAAAGCCTTCCTTATTTCCTTTCCATCTTCGTCTCTGACAGGAATATTCTGCAGGTTGGGATTGCTGGAGCTTAGTCTACCCGTATTTGTTATTGTTTGGTTGAAAGATGTATGTATTTTGCCTGTTTCCGGATTAATCAACAGAGGGAGTGCATCAATGTATGTGCTAAGCAATTTTTTAAGACCTCTGTAATCCAAAATTTTCCCTACCACCGGGTGTTTGTTCCTCAGACTTTCCAAAACTTCTTCTGAAGTAACATATTGTCCTGTTTTGGTTTTCTTTGCCTTGTCCGCAATTTTTAATTTGTCGAAAAGAATTTCACCGACTTGTTTGGGCGATGATATGTTGAAGTCCGTACCGACCAGCTCTTTTATCTCTTGTTCTATTTCAAGCATTCTGGCCGTATAGAGTCTGGATGTTTCTTTAAGGGAATCTGTGTCAACCGTAACACCGTTTCTTTCCATGTTAGCCAATACTCTCACCAGAGGCATTTCTATATTGTAGAAAAGATTTTCGGCATTTCTTTCTTTCAGTTCTTTTTCAAAGACATTTTTCAATTTTAATGTAACGTCCGCATCTTCACAGGCATATTCATATACTGATTCTGGAGGTATATTTCTCATATTTTTTTGCGATTTCCCTTTCGGTCCAATTAGCTCTTCAATTTTTATGGTAGAGTAGTGAAGATATGCTTCTGCCATATAATCCATTCCGTGATGAAGTTCCGGCTGAAGCAAATAGTGGGCAATCATCGTATCGAACATCTCACCTTTGATATCGATACCATAATTTTTAAGGACCTGCAAGTCATATTTGATATTTTGTCCTACCTTAACAATATTTTCATTTTCATAAATAGGCTTAAATCTGTTTACAATATTTAAGGCTTTTTCATCATCACTTGGAATAGGAACATAATAAGCTTCATTTTCTTTGACAGAGAAACTCAAACCAACTAGTTTTGCCTTCAAAGCATCTGTACTAGTAGTTTCCGTGTCCAAACTCAAAATATGATTTGTCAAAATTATTTTAATCAAATCATCTATTTCCCTTTCATTATTAACCAGATAGTATTTATAATCTAACGATTTTAAATCTGTGAGACTTGAATAATTTTCAGGAGTCACACTCTCGTCCGGAAATAAGTCAAACAAAGTAGGCTCTTTTTTCTCCGTTTTTGGAGTTACAGAAATGTTTTTAAAGATTCGGTCACCCAAGCTACGGAATTCGAGTTCTTCAAAAATTTTTCTCAAACTGACTTCGTCCGGATTTTCTTTTTTAAGTTCATTCATGTTCAGAGTAATTGGAACATCAATTTTAATTGTAGCCAAAAATTTAGAAAATGAAATCATGTCCTTGTTCGACTCCACTTTTGTTTTCAATGAACCTTTCAGCTTATCGGTATTTTCCAATAGATTTTCTATGCTTCCGAATTCCTTTATAATTTTTTGTGCAGTTTTTTCACCGACACCCGGACATCCGGGTATATTGTCCGAAGCATCTCCCATTAGGCCAAGCATGTCAATTACTTGGAGAGGATTGTCAATATCGAATTTTCTCTTTACTCCTTCAATATCTAAAATTTCAAATTCCTTGTCACCATATTTCGGCCTGTAAATAAAAACATTATCTTTCACCAGTTGACCGTAATCCTTGTCAGGAGTCATCATGAACGTAGTGATGTTTTCATTTTTGCTTGCCTGATAGGAGAGGGTGCCTATAACATCGTCTGCTTCATAGCCCTCCACTTCTAATATTGGAATATGATAAGCCTGGATGATGTCTTTTATAATGGGTACTGACAATTTGATAGCTTCAGGCGTCTCTTCTCTTTGAGCTTTATACTGTTCAAAAGCTTTGTGTCTGAAAGTTGGACCCGATGGATCGAAAGCGATACCTATATGACTCGGTTTCTCTTTAGTCAGAACATCTTCAAGTGTATTGATAAATCCGAATATTGCAGAGGTGTTGAATCCCTTGGAATTGATCCTGGGATTCTTAATAAAAGCGTAATAAGCTCTATAAATCAAGGCATACGCATCGAGAAGGAATAATTTATCCATAATTTATATCAAATTTTAGTGTAAAAGTAATAAAAAATACGATATTAATTGTTTTATTATTAATTTTGTGCACAAATAAGAATGGGATATGGATTATTTATCACTTATAACAACGCCAATAGAGGAAGAATTAAGAGATCTAAGGAAAATCCTTGATAAGTCTTTTGAAAATTCTTCGCCTGCCTTGCAGAAAGTCTTAAGTTATATTCATGCAAGGAACGGGAAAATGATGCGTCCTATCTTGGTATTGTTGGTTTCTAAATCATTCCATACCGTGAATTATAGTACCCTTAATTCAGCAGCTACGATAGAGTTGCTTCATACGGCAAGTCTTGTACACGATGATGTGGTTGACGAGAGTTTGGAGAGGAGAGGACAAGCTTCTGCAAATGCTATTTATAATAACAAGGTATCTATTTTAATTGGCGATTATTTGCTGTCTACATCTTTACAGCATGCTTCACATACATCCGATATCCGTATTATATCCAAGGTTTCTGAATTGGGAAAAACGCTGGCTTCGGGTGAGATTATTCAATTGTCAGCTGTCAATGAGCAGCGAATTTCGGAAGAAATTTACTTTGAAATCATTAGCAAGAAAACTGCCATTCTTTTTGCAACTTGCGCTGAGATAGGAGCAATTAGTGCTGGAGCTCCCGAGAATCTAATTGACACCGCTAGATTATTTGGGCACTATCTTGGTATTTGTTTCCAGATAAAAGATGATATATTTGATTATTTTACAAATGCAGATATAGGAAAGCCGACTGGAAATGATATGATTGAAGGTAAACTGACACTTCCGGCCATACATGTTCTTAATTCTTACAATGATAAGGAAATGTTGGCTATTGCCTATAATATTAAAGCTTTAAAGGCTTCACATGAGGAAATTCAGAAGTTGGTACAATATGTCATTGAGAAAGGCGGAATAGATTACGCCGTTGAAGTTATGAATGATTATTACAGCCGGGCCAAGGAGTTAATTGATTATTTCCCTAATGAAACAATAAGACCGGCATTGACGGCTTATTTGGATTATGTAATAAATAGAACAAAATAAAGGCTGGAAATTAATCCAGCCTTTTTCTTTAAAAGAATTTGGTCTCTGCGCCTAAGATATCTGATAATAAAAGATTGGCCAATCTGCTGGTACCCAATCTGAAATATTTGTTGTTCAACCATTCTTTCCCCAGAATTTCTTTTACGACAGTATAGTAAATCAATGCATCTTTTACAGTATTGATGCCGCCCGCGGGTTTAAAGCCTACCATTCTTCCAGTTGTCTTATGGTATTCTTTTATTGCCTGACACATTACATAAGCTGCTTCCGGAGTGGCTGAAACACTTTCTTTTCCTGTGGAGGTTTTGATGAAGTCAGCACCCGAATACATGGCCAGAATGGATGCTTTCTTGATGTTGGAAGCAGATTTCAAAGCGCCTGTTTCAAGTATGACTTTCATCCTCTTATCACCGCAGACTTCTTTCAGTTCATCGATTTCATCACACATACCTTCATAATCACCATTTAGGAACTTGCCTACAGAAATTACTATGTCTATTTCTGTTGCACCTTCATGCAGTGCCATGGCGGTCTCAGCTACCTTTATTTCCTGAAAGGTCTGTGAAGAAGGAAAACCTGCCGATACACAAGTAACCCCCACTTCTTCTACCTCCAATGATTGACTGACTATTTGAGCAAAGCAAGGATAAACACAAATTGAAGCAACATTCTTCAAATCAGGATATTTATCTTCGAAATCATTTACTTTTTCCGTGAATTTTAAAACGCTGTCTTCGCTGTCTGTGCATTTTAATGTTGTTAGGTCAATACAGTTAAACAGAAGTTTTTTAACCTCTTCTGTATTGTTCTCTTCTACCTTCTCATCAATCAGTTTTCCAACTTTTTGCGCAATATCATCATCGGATAGTGAGGTATTGTATTTGTTGATGGCTTCAACATATTTGCTATGTTTGCCCTCGTAATCTTCTTCTTCAAAGTGTTGATTTTCCATGTTTACTTTAATTTGGGGTTATTAATATGTCTTTCTTTATCTCTTTTTGTTTTCTTATCCATGTTCTCAATAAAGGCTTCAGTCAGATTTACTCCAGTTTGATTGGCTATGCAAATCAAAACCCAGAGAACATCTGTAATTTCATCCTCCAAGTTGCATTTTTCGCCTTCTTTAAATGATTGGTCTCCATATTTCCTAGCCATTACCCTTGCCAGTTCACCTACTTCTTCAGTAAGTACTGTCATATTGGTTAGTTCGCTGAAATAGCGGACTCCATATTTTTTAATCCATTGATCTACCTGCTTTTGAGCCTCATTTAATGTTATTTCCGCCATCTTTATTCTTTATTTTTTGTATCCATACAAATTGTGACAGGACCATCATTCAAAAGATCGACTTTCATGTCAGCTCCGAATTCACCGGTCTCTACTTTTCTGCCTAGTGCCAAAGATAATTCATCACAAAATTTATTGTATAAGGGAATAGATATTTCGTGCTTTGCCGCTCTGATATACGACGGCCTATTTCCTTTCTTTGTTGATGCAAAAAGTGTAAATTGACTGATTACTAATATGTTACCGTCAATTTCCATAATGGACTTATTCATTATTCCTTGTTCATCATCAAAGATTCTGAGACCTATAATCTTTTTGCACAACCAAGCTATATCATCCTCATTATCAGACGATTCAATTCCTATAAGGATTAGCAATCCTTTTTGAACTGCCCCTTTTACAATGCTATTTATGGTGACAGAAGCATGACCAACTCTTTGAATTACTGCTCTCATTTGTTTTTCTTTTTTACAAAGATACTAAACTAAAAGCTTCGCTAATAAGTTTTCTTTGATTATTTTCGCTTTACTTTCTCCAACAATTCCAGCCAATTCTTCCTGCGAGGCTTCTTTAATGCGTTTTACACTTTTGAATTTTTGTAGAAGTGCTACCTTGCTCTTTTCGCCAATACCTTTTATTTCATCCAG
>Ga0116193_1002894_pt1 | contig 12681 bp, 14 predicted proteins | sample AD_UKC115_MetaG_FD_89892 | JGI IMG/M metagenome (GOLD analysis project Ga0116193, IMG submission 89892) | Active sludge microbial communities of municipal wastewater-treating anaerobic digesters from Hong Kong - AD_UKC115_MetaG | ecosystem: Engineered > Bioreactor > Anaerobic > Digestate... | reverse complement strand
ACATAGAAAAAAGCCGTTCGGCAGACATAGAAAAAAGCCGTTCCTTTCGGAACGGCTTTTTTCTTACGCCATGAATTATTGATTGAACCAGTCTGCCGGATAGCAGACATACATGAATCTGCAGTGATCCGGAGTGGAGAAACGGATCGGGCTGCCCTTCGGGATGTAGTTGATGTCGCCCGCGTGGGACTCAAGGTTGCCAACCGCGGTCTTAAGGGTCAGATTGCCCTCAATGACATATTCAGCTTCATCGTAGTTCAGGGTCCACGGGAATTCGCAGTGATCCATTTCCATAACGCCGATGCTGATTCTCGGAGTCTCTTCGAGGGTGGCTACGTCCAAAAGAGACGTGCCGTCCTGCGCATCACCGATGTCAAACGGGAACGGTCCGCATTTGACGGTATCGGTTTTGACAGAGAACATCCCGTTGCTGAGCATTTTGCGCTCAAACGGCATTTTGTTTTCAGTATCGAGGTTTTCGCAGACTTTGGCGACAATCTCTTTGATCAATTCTTCACTGATATTCATTGGATTTCGCCTTTCATTTTCAGAAATTTTTGTTATATGATTTTGGGTTGGAGCGCCTATCGCGGCAATAGGCGCTCCACATTTTCCCGACACCGCAAATTGTCGGGAAAAAAATCAACAACTTACTGGTTCATGGACTCTTCAGGAATCTTCTTCAGAAGGGCCGGAGCCATCCATTTGCCGAGGATCAGGGCGGTGATACCAGCGGTAAGTTTGCCGGCGATCATCGGGAAGATCATCTCAGGGCTGTTCGCGCCGGTGAAGCCAAGGTGGTCACCGAAGACGAAAGCGGCGGAGACGGCGAACGCGCAGTTCAGCAGTTTGCCCTGCGGGTTCATGTCGGAAAGGATGTTGAACATGGCAATGTTGTTGGCGAGGTTCGCGACCATACCAGTAGCGCCGGCGGCGTTCATGCCAAGGGCGGTACCGACTTTAGCAAGGGCTTTGCCGAAGGTGTCGGAAACGAACTTAACCATCGGATAAGCACCAGCCAAGGTGATCGCGATCTGTCCGCAGACGAGAAGACCACTTTCCAGCGGGGAACCACCGTCATAGTCGACCATGGTATCGAAGAGCGGGAAGCGGATGCCAGTGTTGTACTCAAAGATAGCGATAGCGGTAACGGCAGTGATGAAGATCGTGACGCCGTTGCCGAAAGCGTTGAATCCAGAGATCATCTTGGCCGGAGCAAACCAAAGGCCAATGGCGATCAGGCCGGCGATGATGATAACCGGGATGACGTTGACAAGGATCGTGCCGATGCCAATCTTATAAGGAGTGGTGTTCATGACAAGACCACCGACGACGCAGCCGAGCGGGATGGTGACCATACCGACCAGAGTACCAGCGCCAAGGAACGGTCTGTCAAGCGGGTTGATGATGCCAAGGGCAACCGGGATCGTGAAAACGATGGTCGGGCCCATCATGCTTCCGAGGATGATACCGGCATACTGACCAACCTCAGCGGTCTCAGCAAGCTGGAGGGCGAGCGGGTAGCCGCCCATATCGCAGGCAAGCAGGGTGGTGGCGAACATGGCCGGGTCAGCTCCGACAAGGCCATAGAGCGGTCCAATGATCGGTTTCAGAACCATGGCGAGCAGCGGAGCAACGGCGACGACGCCGGCCATAGCCATGGCCAGACCGCCCATCGCGTTAATTCCGTTTTCCCATTCAGTGCCGTAGCCATGTTTGTTTCCACAAATTCTATCGATGGCGCCCACGACCATGAAGATGGCCATGATCGCGACAACGACAGTGTTGATAGCAATATTGGAGACCCAATTGCCAAACGTCTCGGTAAAGACTGCAGGATTCCACGCAGCAGCTAATTCGCTAAAATCCATTATACTGACCTCCTAAAAAATTAGTTTTCTCAAACTATATTCATTAAAGGGAGTCAACTGACTTTCCTCTCAGGGAAGCAGCAAAGACAGCTGCATCACATAGGTTTTCCCCTGCAGGCTCTCAGGCAGACTCCTGCCTTAGCCGCAACGCCTGCAGAAAAACGATATGTATTCCCTGACATTCCAGTCAGGTTCCCTAAAATGACGGGATGCCTATTTCATGAGAGAAATAGTTTCTGAAACAGGATTTTTCAATGTGCATTCAGGATTATAACTGATCCTGAATATCTACGTCATCGATAACACCAACGATCGCGGCGTCAACAGGCACACGGGGGTCCCCAACGGCATAACGGGCCGGGTTCCCGGTTACCAGCAGAACTTTGTCGCCGATACCGGCATCCACGACGTCAGCCGCAACATAAGGTTCACGAGTTTCATTCCCGGTGAGCTTATAGTTGAGCGGTTTGACAACCATCATCTTAAGCCCCTCGAGCTTCGGTTCCTTTCTGGTCGCCCAGACACTGCCTATTACGACTCCTATTCTCATACGGTACCTCCGTTACAGTTGTACTGATCTTTTCAGATCAGTTCGATGCCGAGATCTCTCGCCGTATCGCGGGCAAGGCTCGTGATGACCGGGCGCTCAGGAAGTTTGATCTTCTTGAAATGCTGCGCCATGGCCTCACGGATGTCTCTCTCCGTGACGACACGTTTCTTGATCTCGTAGACGGATTCCGGATCCACAGATTTCTCTGTCACCGGAGTTTCTGCCTTAGCCGGTCCTCCTGCTTTCACAGCGGCGGCGCCTTCGCAGATCGCCGCTTTTACGTCATCCTCACCGATGAGGGTGACGCCGCTGTCGAGCAGAACCTGAAGATTCTTGTAGATATTATTGTAGATCGCCTTCGGAGCAGTATCCTTATATTTAAGGATCTCAACCTGCTCCTTTACCATCAAAACCCGTTTGCCCTTCAAAATCGCTTCAGCAGCAAGGGCCAGGAATTTGCTGTCCGTGCAGCCGTTGGCGATTTTGAACAAATTGCTGTTTGTCATGTCGTAGAGCACAACGGTGTCGAAGCAGTCAACGTCCACTTCATAGTTTTCTTTCAGCGCGCAGGTGACTTTGCACAGTTCGCTGTCATTTTTCTCAAGGGAGCAGACCGAATCACAGTGATCCTCGGTGAGAATCAGAGCGGTCCTTTTGGGGTCCTCCGCAACGGAGGGCGGAATGCTGCCCTCTTTCTCGAGGTAAGCCTTTACAGCTTTGACAGCCAGCTCTATTAACAAGTCCATATCCATAACTATCACCTTCTTTTTCAACAAGCTTTTTCCTGCTCCCTGAGGGGAGCATGTAAGCATGAAGCCATTGGAAAAGATATGGTCGCGCCTGTCAATTTTAGACCAGGCAGTTCATGGCTATACCCGCGGGTGTAACCAGGAACGGGTCTGCGGGTTTGACGGTAGGGATGCCAATCGTATCCTGAAAGATTTTCTCCATGCCGGTGAGGCAGCAAGTACCTCCGCAAAGATAGATGGTATCGATGTTATACCCGGACGTGAAATTCCTGACGATGGTTGCCATCTTCTCGATCACCGGCTTCACGATCGGAAGGATTTCCGCGTGGCGGCTGCGATCGATTTTGATCTTCTCGGCATCCTCAAAGGGAATATGGTAGTTCCCCGCAAGGACAAGGGACAGATGCGTCCCTCCGGTAGGCTCGTCAAACGTTGCGACAACCTTGCCCTCTTTGAAGATTGCGACGCCCGTAGTACCGCCGCCGATATCGACAACGGCTCCGTCTGTGATACCATAGATGGAATTTGCTGCGGTAGGTTCATCCAGGATATTGGTAACCTCGAAGCCGGCGCCTTCCACGCAATATTTATGTGTCCTTGTGCTGGATTCCGTTCCGGCAGGCATCGCGATCGCGGCTTCTTCCAGCTCGCGTCCGAGGCGCGCCTCAAGTTTCTTTTTCAGTTGCCTGACAATGGAAACGGCTCCGGCATAGTCGACAACCACGCCGTCTTTGAGCACCTGTGCAAATTGCTTTTCACAGGCGATGGGGTTATTGTCCTCGTCGAGCACCACAACCACGATATAAGCGGTGCCCAAGTCGACGCCTACCTTCAGCTTTTCGGAAACCGGCTTATTCACCACGTGCTCGGATTCCGTGATGCGGGCCATATACGCATCGATGGATTCAAGATCAAGCATAAAACAACGTCCTTATTTAATGATTCTGCCAAGGGTAAAGCCTGCAACATGTGCAGCGCAGCCCTCATCAACATCCACATGCATGCGGGTGCGGAATTTGGGGGAAACGCGGACAACCGTATCGTCAAAAATGACGGAACGGTCGGTCATGGCTTCCACTGCGACGATCTGGCCGTCGGTCAGGCCCATGAGTTCCGCATCTTCCGGCGTGATATGGATATGACGAAGCGCTACGATAACGCCTTCGTCGAGTTGGATCTCACCTTTCGGCCCTTTGAGCGTAATGCTGGCGGAGCCTTTGGTGTCACCAGACTGTCTGATTGGGGGGGTCACTCCAAGGATGAATGCGTCGCTGAAAGAGACCTCAACCTGCACGCTCTTTCTCGCGGGACCGAGCACGGCGACGTTCCGAAATGCCCCGGCGGGGCCGATGACGTCGACGCGCTCTTCCTCGAGATACTGGCCCGGCTGACTGAGCTCTCTCTTCGGGGTCAGCTCGTGGCCTTCCCCGAAGAGAGCGTCAATCGCAGCACGGTCCAGATGAACGTGTCTGGCGGAGACCTCCAGCTGAATCAGTCCTGCAGATTTTACCGCATTGATAACCTGCTCTACAACTTCGTCAACTGCCATGTGTCTCCTCCTGATTACTTATATTCACCTGCCAGATACATGCACATCATTACATGAAATGCGCTGGACAGGCGGTTGAGAGTCCTGATGATCTCAGGCTGTTGGACGTTTTTGCCGTCCACAAATGCATCCATAGCGGCGAGTTCCACTTCGCGTACTTTGGAGCGAAGCATGTTCAACTTGGCATAGTCGAATCCCATCGTGTAGTTGGGAAGCAACATCTGCTTGACGTTGAAGTATTTCTGCGGGTTGTGGGAACGGGCGCGCAGCTCTTCCGGGCTCAGGCCCAGAATGTTGGTGACGTCCATCTCCTCGTTCATGACCTCACAGTACATGATCCGGTTGAGCACCTTACCGATGTCGCCGAGATCATCGATGAGTTTCTGAGAGGAGCCCTCTGCAGCCATAGAAGCCTGCATCATGACGATGGTGCTGGTAAAGCTGTCGATTCTCCCGCGGAAAATGATCCTTGGATGATTTTTGTAGACCAATCGATTACCGAAAAGCTGACACATGTATTCCGGCTTAGAGACGTAGAATGCGCCGGTGATTTCATCGACGTATTTCGCTCCGATAGGAGTGTCGCTGATACCGGATGCAGAGGCTTTGGGTGCGGACTGTGCAGGAACTGCCGGCGGATCGCCGAATTCTACCTTTACCTTGAGCTGGTTCAGGTATTCCTTCGCCGCCGGAGAGAGAAGCTTATCCTTCGGTACATAATAGACCTCCGGATGGTCGCCCTTCAGCTCGTTGCGCAGTACCATCTCGGTAATGACTTTCACCTAAATCACCCCCATCTTCTAAAATTCAAACCGTACTCTTACTTCTCAAGATGCGGAAGAATGAACTCGAGCTCTTCATGAGGTCTCGGGATCACGTGAACAGATTTGAGTTCGCCAACGCGGTCCGCCGCAGCAGCACCGGCGTCGACAGCAGCTTTCGTTGCGCCGACATCGCCGCGAACAAACATGGTCACCAAACCTCCGCCGATCTGGACTTCACCGATGAGAGTGACATTGGCTGCTTTGACCATGGCATCCGCCGCCTCAATGGCAGCGACAAGGCCAACGGTCTCGATCATACCCAGTGCAAGTTTATCAGTCATCTTCAGTCCTCCTTAGCTTTCAAGAAGCTTACTTCTCGATGGACGGGAGGATGTATTCGAGTTCTTCGTGGGGTCTCGGAATGACGTGGACGGACTTCAGCTCGCCAACGCGGTCCGCAGCAGCGGCGCCGGCATCAACAGCAGCTTTGGTCGCGCCGACATCGCCGCGAACAAATACGGTAACAAGTCCGCCGCCGACATGGACCTTGCCAATGAGGGTGACGTTAGCAGCTTTGACCATGGCATCGGCAGCTTCAATGGCGCCGACAAGACCTTTAGTCTCGATCATGCCCAGTGCAAGTTTATCAGTCATTGTGTAGTACCTCCTTGAAAATTGGGGTCATACCCCTTTTATGGTTCGTACTGGTAACGGAAATGGAAATCTTACGCATCACATTTCTTTCAGGGCAGCAATCACCATTTTTGCGATGGCGTCAGTATCAACCTCTTTTTCACAGCAAGCGGCCGGCTGATCGTCCCAAGGATCCTTGGTACCATAAGCCACGCGGCGGATGTTAATGAGGTTGAGCGGAGAAACGTTATCGCTCGTCGCAGAGCCGCCGACAGATCCGCAGCCAAGCGTGAAGGACGGGAACAGATTGGTGGTTCCGCCGACAGCGCCCTGGGAGGACGGAGTGTTGACAAGCAGACGGGATACCGGTTTCTTGAGAGCGAACTGACGGATCACTTCTTCATCAGTGGAATGGATGACCAGCGTGTGGCCAACACCGCCAAAGGTCAGCAGCTGAATGCAGCGCTGGCAGGCGGCTTGCCAATCCTCTTCGAAGTAGATGCCGAGGCAAGGAGAAAGTTTCTCGAGGGAGAACGGATACTCGTTGCCGACACCTTTTTCCAGGTAGCAAAGGACTCTGGTGTCTGCGGGAACCGCAACGCCGGCCATGTCGGCGATCTTGGTCGCAGCACGTCCCACGATGCCAGGATTGATCTTGCCCGGGCCTCTGGTCAGGATTTTGCAAACCTTCGCATATTCCTCATCATTGAGGATATAGCCCTTTTCGGCCTTGACGGCGGCAAGCACCTGATCCTTGATGCAGTTCTCGGAAACGATGGACTGCTCAGAGGCGCAGATGACGCCGTAGTCAAACGTCTTGGAAGCAAACACTCTCTTGACAGCAAGCGCCACATCGGCGGTATGGTCAATGAACGCAGGGACATCGCCAGGTCCGACACCCAGTGCCGGGATACCAGAAGAATATGCGGCTTTCACCATATCCTTGCCACCAGTGGCGAGGATCATGTTGACGCCCGGATTGGTCATCAGTTCATGAGTTCCTGCAATATGTAGGGTCTCCATGACCTGAATCATGTTATCCGGCGCGCCGGCTTTTTTCGCAGCTTCGTTCACGATCTCGGCAGCCTTCGCGATGCAGTTTTTCGCGGTGGGATGCGGGCTGAAAATAATCGGATTTGCAGATTTCATGCAAATCATGGATTTGTAAATCGTGGTGGAGGTCGGGTTTGTGCAAGGAACAAGTCCGCACACGACGCCGACCGGCACTGCCACCTCGAAGATTTTCTTGTCAGGATATTCGTTGATTACGCCAACGGTTTTCATATCCTTGATGTGTTCGTACAGGGTCTTGGAAGCAATCTGGTTCTTGACCAGTTTGTCCTCCCATTTACCCATACCCGTCTCTTCGACGGCCATCTTGGCAAGCTCTTCCGCGTGGGCATATGCAGCGTCCGCCATTGCTTTGACGATCCTGTCAATCTGTTCCTGGGAAAACTCCTGAATGGTCGCAAACGCTGCACGAGCTTTTGCAACTTTATCGCGGACTTCCTGGATGGAAAGAAGGTCGCGGTCTTGCAGCATAGTCTACGCTCCTTTACCTGTTATTTTCTTGAGCCTCAAGAATGGCCTTAATTAAAGGTTCTTTCTTGGAGTCTCTGATTTCAATCCGCGTGAGCGGGATATTCGGGATGCCGCGGGCCAGCTTGCGGAGATCGGTTGTCTTGATCTCCCGGAGCTCTTCCTCGGTATATCCGGCGTGTTCCGAAGCGGCCGCTTTGGCTTTGGGCCCATTGGCTTTTTTCGGTTCACTGGCGGGAGCAGGTTTCGCTTCCGGTTTTATGGCCGGAGCAGCAGCCTTTTCCACGACCGGTTCAGGGATAACCTTGCTCACTGGAGCAGATTCCGGGACGGATTGTTGTTCAGGCTTCGGGGCCGATTCCGACTTGGTGCGAGGTTTGGCGGGGAAATCGCGGCGGTGAATACCGGTTGAGCGTTTTCTTCCGCCGGGCCTCTCGGTGAGAGACGAGATTTGAGTCGTGCTCTCAGCGGGCCTCGGGATTACCAGAGAGGAGATGACCTTTCCCACTTTTTTCGCGGCAACTTCGCCGGCTGCGATGGCGGCTTTGCATGCGCCGACATCGCCGGTAACAAAGAAGGTAACAAGACCTCCCGTTACGTATTTGAATCCGGATAAGGTGACGTTAGCGGCTTTCAGAGCTGAATCGAGCCCTTCAATCGCGGCGATCAGGCCATAGGTCTCCAGCATTCCCAGTGCGCCTATACTCATAATCCGTCACCTCCTGATATCTTCAGTAAATTTTTACACCCTCAGATATAAGAGGCAATCAGTATTTCAAAGGATTGGCGTTGCAATAGATAACCGCGTCCGCAAATGCATCGCAGGCAGCTTTGCAGGCAGACTGAGTACCAGTAAGATAACCACCACCGAAGTTCGTCTCAGACGGCGGCTCGAAGTAGCAGCACATTCTGACGTCGGCAGCTTTGAGGGCGGCATCCATGCCATACTGGGCTTCCATCGGCGGGGCGATCAGATAAGCGATCGGGGTGCCTTCCGGAACACCACCGCACTCGGACAGATAAGAGCCGGTACGGGAAATGGTGAATGCATAGTAAGCAGTGGAGTCGTCATCGTTGGCAGAATAGAAGGTCGCATCGCCATTGATCAGATCGAAGGCAGCGGCCAGGCCGGCTTTGACTTCAGCAGGGTTCGGGCCAGAAAGGATACCAATGAACTCACCGGCATATTTCTGGGTGGCGTTCGGGGCGCCGGCATACATGGATTTCGCAAGAACGACTTTGACGTCAGCCTTTTTGGTGGCCTCATCAACGGAGGTGTAGCCGACATCATCGCAGTCCGTGGAGAAGAAGCCGACAGAGCGATGGCCTTCCGGCATATTCCATTGTTTCTGGAGGTCAGGGGCAACGTTCGGGATAACCTTGATCATCAGTACAGTAGTTCTTAATTCGTCGTAAATCACGAAAATGTACCTCCTTCATAGATATAAGGTAGTAGAAAATCTTTGTGCGTCACACAAAAATGCAAAAATGTGATCAGTCGCTGGACTTACAGCTTCAGATCCAGACCGGAAGCTTTCTGCTTGAACATCTGGTCGATAATATCGGCGATGTGAGCGCCAGCTTCGGCGGCCGGGGTTCCGGCGTTATGGATGTTGGAGACGACGGTACGTCTGGATTCGGACATACCAATCGTGCCATGCCAAGTGAGGTAAGCGGACATGGACTCGGCAGTAGCCAGACCAGGTCTCTCACCGATCAAAACGCAGCAGGCGTCGCATCCGGTGATCTCAGAAACTTCATCCTGAGCACCAACACGGCCATATCTGACGAAGAAAGGCTCGCAGGCATCATAGCCGTAAGCTTTCAGTCCGTTCATGATAGCCGGGATCACGATGTCGTAGTTGGCCTCGATCGCAGTGCCGGACAGACCGTCGGAAGCATAGACGACGACCTGCGGTTTTTTGCTGACGAAAGCCTTCAGGGCTTTGGCGGCATCCTCACTAAGTCTTCTGCCAAGGTCCGGTCTGGTCAGGTAAATATCCTTGCAGTCGCAGCGAGTTGCAAATTCTTTGATTCCGCGCTGCTCAAGGAATTCGGCCGGGAACTCATTGAAAACAGCGTCCTGAGCAGCAGCATGGTCCGCACGGAAACGGAGCATGGTGTTGGTCATTTCACGAGCGCCGCAGTGCCAGACACCCAGACGAGCGGGGGTCAGCAGCTTCAGGCGACGGTACTCAGCTTCGTTATGAGCATTCGGAACCTGATACCACTCGTTCAGTTTGTATGCTGTGAGGTCCTCGAGGCTATCATCCGAAACGTTTTCACCGCAGCAGGTCTTGCCGGCTTTGGGGGCCTTCGCTGCGGGAGCGTCTTTCATCATTTCACCGACGACCTGAGCAATAATCTCTTTCAGTTTGTCATCAGATACCATTATCGGTTAATCCTCCCGTCATAAAATAGTATTCGCTCGGTAGGAGCTCTACCAGAAATCCGAGAATCAAAGAAATACGGAACCGTCGCCGGCGTTCGGGCCGAGGGTAAGTCCGTCTTCTTCAAGGAAGCCCATCTTCTGGCACCATTTCTCGAATTCCGGAAGCGGCTTTTTGTGAACGGCCTGACGAGTCGCATGGTCATCGTGATAACCAGTGGACTGATACATCAGCATGCAGTCATCCGCGCACGGAACGCCCATAAAGAAGTTGCATCCGGCCGCAGAGAGCAGGATCTCAAGGTTCTCGTTGTCGTTCTGGTCGCATTTCATGTGGTTGGTGTAGCAAGCGTCGCAGCCCATGGAGATGCCGAGCAGTTTGCCCATGAAGTGGTCTTCCATACCGGCACGGGCGACCTGTTTGGCGTCATACAGATACTCCGGTCCGATGAAGCCGACAACGGAGTCGACCAGATACGGATGGTATCTCTTGGCAAGGCCATAGCAGCGGGCTTCCATCGTCAGCTGGTCGGCGCCCCAATGGCCGTCGGCAGACAGCTCGGAACCTTCACCAGTCTCGAAGTACAGAACATCCGGACCGGCGCCGGTGCCCTGATGATGCATCAGGTCCTCGGCTTCGTCGAGCATGGCAATGTTGACACCGAAAGCATCGTTGGCGATCTGGGATCCGGCGATGGACTGGAAGATCATATCGGCCGGAGCGCCGTCTTTGATGCAGGCCATCTGGGTGGTGACGTGGGCAAGGCAGCAAACCTGAGTCGGGATTTCCCATTTGCGGGCAAATTCCCAATGGTCTCTCAGAACACGGTCGACGTTGGCGACAGTGTCATCAACCGGGTTCATGCCGAACAGAGCATCGCCGACGCAGTAGGAGAAACCTTCCATGTAGGTGATTCTCATGGCGTCGATATCATCGGTGGTGTGGTTCGGCTGCAGACGGAAGGAAAGGCGATCCGGATAGCCGCAGGTGGTAACGCAGGTCTTGTAAACCGGCAGTTTCTGAGCACCAATCATCAGGTCGATGGAGGACATCAGTTTGGTGACGGCGGAGGCAACCTCTGCAGAGAGACCAATGGAGATGTCACGAACCTGGGCCGTGGTGGTGTGGTCATCAAGGATGAATTCACGGAGCTGAGCAAGCGTCCAGTTTTTGCATCTTTCATAAGCTTTGAAGTTGATGCCGTCCTGGATGCAGCGGGTGACTTCGTCTTCTTCATACGGAGCAACAGGGTTCTCATAGATGTCTTTAACGGTCAGGTTGGCGAGGCACGCTTTAGCAGCAATGCGCTCCTGAACGGTTTCGGCAGCGACACCAGCAAGCTGGTCGCCGGACTTCAGTTCGTTCGCTTTCCCGAGAACATCTTTTACATCTTTGAACTCATAGACTTTTCCGAACAATTTGCTTTTCAGAATCAAAAATGTTCACTCCTTTGTTGAATTTGAATGCCGGGTTTTTGCCGGAATGAAAGACGGTGGTTCCTCCTTCCTGAAACCTTATTTGGTAACGACTTTGCGTCTTTTTATTATTCATTTATTTAATATGTACCGGGAAGGCACACCGAAAGGCAGTGCCTCTCCCCTTCCCGGCCGCGGAATCCTCAGTTGAAGACCAGCGTCTTGACGACGACCGGCAGGATTCTGCCGCGCATCAGCGGCGCGCCGATGTCGATATAGTCCCCCTGATTGACGTCGACGCTGTCGATGCAGATCAGATCCTTGTCCCTGCCGAGCTTGACCATCAGATTCTGGCCAAGGCATTTGGCCATATCCTCGCGGAGGATCACGATCAGCGGCTGTTTGCTCTTGATGATCGGCTGCATGCCGGCGATAATCATGTCGGCGTAGCGCTCCACCTCTTTAAACAGCGGGCAGTTCGCGCCGACAAGGGCAAGCGCGCAGAGCTGCTGGCCTTCGTCCGGGTCGCTGTACCACTGAACCATCGGAATCAGTTTCTTCGCGAACTCCTCCGCGGAGAGCTGCTCATCCGACGGGGCGAGCTTGATGATCGGGATGGTCTTGATCGGGAGCTTGATATCCGGGGTGTAGGAGATGGTGGATCCGGAGAGCTCGGTGGAATACATGCCGGCGCCGATGACGGTGGCGCGGATGGTCTCCAGAGGCTCGCGGATTCTATCTTTGAAGGGGGCGAAAACTTCGTTGATCGCTTTTGCGAGCACGATGCCGATATCGCCGAAAGCGAAGTCGCCCTTCGCGGACTGGTCGTGATAGATGCAGTTGCCGACGCCGCCGGAGAAGGTCACGAATTCGATTTTCTCCGTCGTGCTCAGCGGATGGTCGGTGACCATGATATTGAGGTCGTCCTCATCATATTTCGCAAAGCCGAGCGTCGTGGCCAGAACCTGGGCCATCAGGATGCAGGCTTTGTAGCATTCCTTGTAATCAATCTTTTTGCCGACCTGGATGTCGATGTGGTGTTTGGCACAGAGCTTGCCAAGATGGTCGGAAATATAGGTCACGACGTTGTTGCCGTCGAGTTTGACGAGACGCCCGCCGATGTCGAAGCAGCCGGTGCAGACGGCATGATTCTCTTTGAAGACGGCGAGGTTGGAAGTGCCGCCGCCGATATCGCAGTTCGCGGTGACAACATGCTCTTTT
>Ga0116193_1002893_pt1 | contig 12682 bp, 13 predicted proteins | sample AD_UKC115_MetaG_FD_89892 | JGI IMG/M metagenome (GOLD analysis project Ga0116193, IMG submission 89892) | Active sludge microbial communities of municipal wastewater-treating anaerobic digesters from Hong Kong - AD_UKC115_MetaG | ecosystem: Engineered > Bioreactor > Anaerobic > Digestate... | reverse complement strand
TTTGAAACTTTTTTGAAAAATTTTTGAACTTTTTTGGTATGGTCATTTGACGCTACTTTTCGAACATAATTTCGACACTTTCGCTTTATTTTATTGGGTTTTCTTCGAATTCTTGTTCTATTTGTTTATCATAAACTTTATCAATAATGATATTAATGTCTTTATTGGGTATTGTTATTGTTTATCATAAATGAATAAAAACGAAAAACATAGGTTATAGTAATGTTATTGAAACAATTAATATAAAGTTTCGATAAAGTTTAAAAATTTAATACACGATTATTTAACAATAGTTTTTCAAAATGTTTGACAAAACTTTTTAAAGAATTTTGAAAGAATTCATGAAATACTCGGAGGAGAGTAAAATGATTAAAAATGTTTTAAAGATTATGATCGCTGGTGTAATAGTCAGCATGTCTGGTTTCATTTTTGCGCCAGCTGCTAATGCTGTAGCATCAGGCGATGAGCTTATGATAACTGGTTATTCTGATGGGTGGGATTCTTTGGGCCCATGGAATAGCGGCCTTTCAATTCAACTTTCAACTAAAAATGGAGCAGAACCTCCAGCTGACACGCGGTATAATATCTCTTTTTCCCCTGCTTGCGGCAAAACGCCAACGGTAACGAATGTTATTTCAACAAACAAAGGGTTGATCTCCTGGTTTGCTCAAGATTTAAATTCACCGTGGGGACCGTCAATTAGTTTCACCATTACCCCGTATGATAGCGATCCAAACAATGGAACCAATAATGTTTACACGCCAATTTCTGGTTCAAGGAATCTGTATCTTCAATACCCATGCGGCTATATGAACTCTTTTCAACAAAAGTTGGCCAACGGATCAGTTCCAATTCCTCCTGGTAGTGGCGTAGTTACTGGCCCTCAACTTGTTTGGTCAACTAAATCATCTGGACCGGCGCGGGTTGGTGGAGTTGTTTCCGTGACTCCCACGACTGCTCCCGGCGGCGCTTCTTACACTTGGAAAGTTGGTAAACGAGTTGTTGCTCGTAACACAACCGCCATCCAACTGAAGAAGAAATGGCGCGGCAAACCAGTTAAAGTTATCATCGTTACTCCACATAATGGACGCCAAGTTATTGGGTTCGGTAGAGTTAAGCGGTAATAACTTTAGATAAAATTTTTCTCCTCCAGAAAAACGAAAACAGATACCATTTTGGTTAGAAAATCATTTTGGTATCTGTTTTCGATATTACAGTATAAATATTTTTCTTTTTGGAGAGAAAATGAATTCTTTGTCTAAAGCTATTTTGAAGCTATTGATGGCTTCTTTATTGTGCACTTTTATTACTTTTGTGGCCACCCCAGCTGCAATTGCAGGTGACGACGGCGGAACCGCTGGAGGCGGAGGCACTGGCGGATCTAGTAGTGACGGCTGTTATCTTTACGGATGGAATGTCGTTAGTAACATTAATCAAATTCCATGGAGATACGACGCTGGCGGAAAAGCATGTGGAAATAGCGCTTATGTTAATCGTAGAACGGCTTTGTTTAATACTAATGTTCCTACGCCTGGTGGAAACTGCACAGTAGGCGCGCCTAACTCTTGTGTCGGAGCATGGACGCCAGCTAACGCTCCGCTTTATAGAGCGTTAATTAGAGTTGGGGCCCAAACATGCTTAGATAATGCCGATAAAACTTTTGCGGTCTGGTATCTGCAAGATGCACCTGTTACTGGAAATCCTTCATCATGGACATCTTTTGGTATTAATGCTACTGGTCCAGTTCCTCCAAACGCCCCGCGCTTGGATTTAGACTACGCCCGAAACTTATGGGCTCTTTGGGGCGCTATTGATCCCCCTAATTCATATGGCGGATTCAATTGGACGCCGTACGGAAATGGAACTAATAGTATTGACTGGTGGAGATCTGTGGCTGCTCAAATGGGCGGTGGAGTTCAAAATAATTTAAATTTTTGGGCAAGTCTTGGTTCTTACGATCAAGGCCTCACTTATGAAGCTCAAAAATTAAGACAAGAGACTGCATTGAAAGCCGGTAATTACACAGGAAACGCTCCAGTAGTTTACTGTTTATACAAGGGCCAATCTAACCCAAATCTTAAATGCGGAGACACACCTGGATATTACAATTATCAAGCTGCTCTGGGAACTGACGCTAATTCAGTTACTCCCAATGTAGCCGATTGCTTCCTAAAGTGTCCACCAGTTGGAAGTTCCCCATATGAAAGAAACCCTGGAATGCCTATTCCAGCAACAGAAAACTCCGACCAAAAACGCGGCCAATATTGTTTCTACCGTTCTGAAACAGTAACAGAAAACAATGTGCTACAAACTGCTGACCCGTTAAAGTTTATTCCATACTACTGGATTACTAAAGTAATGGATGGAGTGTCGGTACACCCAGCTGGAAAACCAACCGCTTTCGCACCGCAATCCAAAACCACGCTAACTCCATATGGCGCTCTGCTTAACAGTAAAGTTGGCGATGATCCAAATGGAAACGGCAATCTACAACTGCCAACCAAGGATGAAATCGACAAAGCATTGGATAAACAAGAGACTATCGCCCACGGTACAGTTAATTTAACATCTACCAACAAGAAAGCGCTAGCCGAGGGAATGGTGATGAATGTTACTGACAGCGTTATTCGTTATCCGTTGATTGTTCAACGCAAATGGAATTATCAGTGTACTCACACGAGAACATACAGTTTTGATTTCAATGTTTGGAGTAGTGGAAACTGGACTAGTGGCGGCGCACCAAATGCTTGGGATATTCCATGTGACCCCGCCACAGCACCGAACGCACCATGGACTCTTTCAAAAACTTGGATTTCCAAAATTGCTACTGATGCTCTCCAAGCTCAAACTCCAGAAGTCGTTGGTTTCTGGCAGAATTTAAGTTCACACTGTAACTCTACTGGTTTCAACAGTGAGAAGAACAAAGATTCCGCCAACAAGAACATTGCCAATAATGATCCACGTAAAGCTTGGTCTGGTTCAGCCGTTACTAAGAAATATAACGACACTAACACGGCGCAATGGGGCGTATTGAACGCTTCTAATCCGATTTCCAACACTAAAGGTTTCTACAACAAGATTTGTGCTTTCGATGGGCAATTGAAGACCGCTGATAACACTAAAGGCTTATGGTCAATGTTCCGTGATAATGAATTGCGTAACTTCACTCCCGCTCATTACACTCCAGTCGCTGGTCCAGTTGTTCAATACAATGGAACCGATCAAGCTGTCAGAACTTTAGTAACGCGTTGGAAGGATGGAACACCAGCGCCTCTTGGTGTGACCGACAAGGGTGTGTTTAGGTTCTTGTCTGAAGATGGTTCAAAAACTTTCTTCAACAGTGGAACAACCGCTTCTACTCCGTTGACTCAGTGGAACACTGGAGAACAAGCTAACCAGACTTTTGGAGCGGTTAAAAACGAGCAGAAGAATTTCAAGACTGCTGCTAACTGGCCTTCTACAACAAGAATGCCGGAAGTTATGGCGGTTCGTTGGGAATATGCTCCAAATGTGGCGAACACTCTTCCAGTGACTAATGTTGGTTTCGGTAACATTGTTGGTGGTCAGTCATACAACACTGGAACGGTTGCTGTTCCAATTCAGGGCCATGTGTTCTCCCGTTGGGACAATTCCGCTTTGTCTCCCGCTTGGTTCCCACAATTGGAGGCTTCGACTGGTGATAGCGCAACTAATCCGGGTTGGAACGATACTTTACCGGCTGGAACCGCGTTGGATGGGTCTAACAAGTGGGTTGGTTCGCCTCAGGATAAGTCTCCAGTTTATCAAGTGTTGACTTTTGTTCGGGCCACAACTGAGTAACACCAACAACTGAGTAACACCACGAAAACTTAATAACAATTTAAAATCAAAACAGTAACCCTGGAATGGTATTCATATGCTAATCTGGGGTTGCTGTTTTTGGAGAACGATTCCACCGTTTTTGGTGTTTAAATAATTAATAGCGGGGATTTTAGGCCCTCATCCACTGGGAAACGGGATTGTTTTTGCTAAGTTGTCTAATATCGCCGCGCTGGAGGCCCGGGAACCGCCTTCTCCCGGGTTTATAGGGCTTAATGGTGAGATTATGTGACTGTCTGGATTATTCCGTAGGAACCCGTTTAAAACGGTTTGAAAGAATGTTTGGTTTTTCAAGTAAGATATTGACTGGTGGTATTTAAAACTCCGCGTTATATTATAATTCTTCAAAATGATGGGAAAATGATGACCAAAATTAGACCAGTTCTTGTAAAATCAATACCAATTATTGTAAGTTTGGCTATTCTTGTCGGGTTGGTGTTCTTTGTTAAGCTTGGCTCCACTACATCTGAAATGGGACAAACTAACTACCCGAAAGAATTCACTAAACTTTCTCACCCGGCCAATAGTGGTCTTCCACCAGAAGTGTCCCCAAACAAGAACAACTCTGAACTATCTTGGGAGAAGATCGCGGAGAAAGTCGGTCCATCTGTTGTTTCAATTAGTGTTGCGAGCGTGAGAACCGCTGGTGTTGGTAGTGGCATGATTCTTGATACTCGTGGTCGAGTGTTGACTAATAACCATGTTGTTGAGAATTTTACCAAAACAGGTGAAATCAAAATAGTATTGAATGATTCTTCGGTTTATGACGCAAAAATCATCAAAACCGACCCAACTCTTGATTTAGCAGTGTTACAGATGGACAGCCCACCAAAGAATCTTGTTCCAGTTTCTTTTGCTGATTCAAGTTTTTTGAAATCTGGCGATCCAGTTATTGCGTTTGGTAGTCCTCTTGGTCTTGCTGGAACTGTAACAACTGGAATCATTAGTGCTGTTAATAGGCCCGTTACTACTAAGAAAACTGCCGATAACAAGAACACGAGTCATATTATTAACGCTTTACAGACGAATGCGGCGATCAATCCGGGGAACTCTGGTGGGCCATTAGTTGACGCTGCTGGGAATGTAGTTGGAGTTAACACGGCTATTGCGACTGATGGTGTAAGTCAGGGTAATCTTGGTATTGGTTTCGCTGTTCCTTCCGAAACTGTTAATCGCGCTTTGCCGTTTCTTCTTGAAGGTCGTGAATTTCCACATGGGCGGTTGGGTATTTCTGTCTCTGCTGGTGTGGCCGAGCTTGATAATGGTAAGTTTCTTGGTTCTGAGGTTGAGGAAATTGTTCCAGACAGCGCTGCTAATCAAGCTGGTTTGAAGACTGGCGATGTGATTGTGAGTGTTGGGAATGTTAGGGTATCAAGTCAGGACGGACTTGTTGCTGTTGTTAATTCTTATTCGGCTGGGAGTAAACTTGATTTGAAGATTGTCCGCGATGGCTCCGAGTTGACTATTGGAGCTATTTTGAGAAATGTTGAATAATTCTTTGAGGGGATTGGTTGGGTTGAGTATTAGAGAAGTGGTTTGTACTGAGTCAAAAGTTTTGTTTATGGTTGGGTTCAAAACTGGAATGTATACAACTGGTTGGTTTTTTGGGAAAGCTGTGCGTTCGGTTGATTATGTCGTGTCTCAAGTCCACAATGTAAAAACTTTTTCAAAAAACTTTAAAGCCGACACTCGTGATTGAAGCGGCGGATAATTTGGGTAGGATGCTGTTGAAACTGTTTTTGTATTAAAAATACAATAATTTTTGTTGATAGTGAGTTTCAACGGCGAGGTGTTCAGTAATGATTGAGTCTTTCAAGATGTCAGACAACAATATGATAAACACTGGATTGGGGTTCGATGATTCAATGTTTTCTGTTGCCGATCTGAACGGGTTTATCGCCGCGTGGAATTCTTTGCGGTCTTATTTTAATAATGAGCGGAACAATGAGCGGAACATTGATAATTCTTTTACCGGTAATACCGATGATAAAGAAACAAAAAAGAAAATCCCTGGGTCAAGATTGTTCACCACTGTTGGACCAAAGATTAGAAACTCTAATACTGTTGACTCCTGGAATAATGTTGACAACAATACCAGTAACAATACCAGTAACAATACCAGCAATGAGAATAACAATACTACCAATAGGAATCTCATTCAACCGCCATCGATAATTAAGTCTTCCTCAAACTCTAATAAGCCTAGTATTAATAATGGCGCTAATAATGACACTGAAGGTTTTTCCTCAACTGATGATTGTAGTGTTTTTGTTACTTATATTTCTTTGCTCAAGTATAGACATATTGATTTTTCTTTGCGGAATTTTTTTGGTCCCTCTTCTGTGAACACAATTACTCTTACTGAGGACATTATTAACATTTCGAGCCCCTGTTGTTCGAATTTAATTCTGAGCTGGACGGAGGCGGAGCGTTTTTATAATACGAATGATTCGAAAGTTTGGGCTTGTTTGTCTTGTCAGAAACAAATATGTAAAAGCTACGACTTTTCTCCATCGGTGGGTTTAAACCACTTTCTTAATGATTCAAAGTATTCTCTTTCTTGGTTTGAAAATGTTTTCAAAGTTGATCCGCTTTCAGCAATGGTTCAGTCTGACATTTTTTTGGAAATGGTTGATTTCATTACTTTTCTTTTAAATAATCCTCGGTTCGATTTTGATAATTTTGCGGAGCAATGGAACAAATGTGATAATGGGTTGTATTTTCGTAATGTAACAAAACTGAATGACATTCATCCATCACCGAACTTTTGATTAACCCCCATAGTGTTCAGTCATACACTGACAGTCATAAACGGACAGTGTAATACATCTATTCTGAATGATTATTTTGTTACACCTTTTTAACAACAAAGGAGGCGGTAGTTCTCTCCAACATTCTCTAAAGAGTTAATTTATCTCACTTTTTAGCATTAAAAAACACTTTTCGAGATGTAACATACGATACAAAACCGATATTTACGACATCATATTAACAAAATGTTAACAAAATGTTAAAATTTTGATACAATCATAATGTGATAAAAATAGATAACAATTCCGGTATTGGTGAAAAAATGAACTCGAGAAATAATACTAACCTCAAAAAAACAACAACAATTGCGTTCCTCACAATAATTGTGTTTGTACTTTCGCTTCTTACATTTGAGCCATTTTTAAACAATTCAACTGCCGAAGCTAATACCAACAATAATTTTTCCAATACAATAAACAGCTCAAACACAGTGACTAATTCTTCTACATTGGAACAAAACTCCACTCAAGTTCTCGCAAAGAAGAAAAAGAAAAAAGCTAAGAAAGCCAAAAAGGTTAAAAAAACAAAAGTTATTAAATGCACTAAAAAACAAATCGCGCGTAAACTGAAAAAATGTCAAAAAGTTTTACCACCAAACAACAGCCGGACATTAAACGCCAATACTCAGGGAATACCAGGTCGAGCGGTTGGAACATACAACCCAATGGACATTCAATCAATCAATGCCGGTTATTGGAATCATTACAATGCAGCTCGGAATGTTCCCACTGGATGGAACGGTAATGAAGAAACTTGTAATGTTGGCACCATTACTCAACAAAGTCGAAACGCGACATTGAACGCCCTAAATTATGCGAGAAATCTCGCTGGGTTGAACAATGCTTATCTTGACAGTAGGTTAAACTATAACGCTTCTCAAGCTGCTTTAATGATGGGCGCAAACAAGACCGTTTCACACAGCCCAGGATCAAACTGGAAATGTTACACTGCTGCGGGTTACGATGGCGCCTCTCACGGTAATCTGATTCATACTTATGGAACCATTAATTCGGGCAACCAACTTGACTTATACCTTTCAGAACCAGGTGGAAATAACGAAGCTGTTGGTCACCGCCGCTGGATATTAAATCCAAACATGGGACCAATTGGCTTAGGTTCAACCACTCACGGTAATAGTATGTATGTAACTGGACCACAGAATTACTCGAACGCTAATCCAAGTTTTGTTTCTTGGCCCACCGCGGGTTACTTCCCAATCAAGATTCTTCAGAGTGTGGGGAGATGGTCTTTCTCTTCGGGTGATGACTCAACAGTTTTCAACAATGCGAATGTTTCAATTGTAGGTCCAAATGGTCCAGTTAATCTACAGGTTCTTCCAGTTCATGATGGTTACGCTAAACCCACTCTTGTATGGCAGATGCCGGGAATTCTACCCGCGGGCGATTATAATATAACAGTTTCTGGTATTAACGGCGGTTCATATTCTACGGTAATTTACACGGTTAAGCTTTTTAACCCGTTCTGATTATTCGTTTAATTCTTTTCCTTTTATAAAAAGCAAAACTTTGAAATCCTTACATTAAACATTCAAACTCCACCGCGGGTTTAAACCTGATTTATTAAGAACGGTTATGTTTTGTTACTCAATACTTGACTTCTGTTGAAAATCATGTATCATGTAGAAACAAATACAAACAACACTGTTTAATAACAAGGCGGGAAACAATAATGAGCAGGAAAGACAATAGCGCCGCTGCTAAAGATAATAATTCTGTATCATTTGTTTAAATTTTCATTATTGTGTTCATTAGTTTAATCACACTGATTTTATTTCCCCCGAATTCAAAGCACACGCCGAGCGCAAACACAAATCAAGCAGATTCTTCAGATACTAAATATAGTGCCCATCATAGAACCAATTCCGCTAGCTTATCAACTTCTGAAGTTTTGAGCCCCGGAGCAATTACAAAAACAGTTAACAAGAAGGCCAAGAAACACAAACTGCAACCCAAGAAATGCCTAAAAAAGAAATGGGCCAAAAAACACCGTAAATACTGCCGAAAATTACGGAACAATAACAACAATCCACCAACTGTCACTAACCCTAATCTAATCACTGCTCCCGCAATTGGTTCTTTTGATCCTAACGATTTGAATAGTATCAATTCTGGTTTCCATCGTGAGTATGCACCCGCGCGATCAACTTTTGTTACTTGGACTGGTGATACGGCAACTTGTGATCCTGGAACGACTGGTGCGACTAATCTGTATGCCACTTTGGCGGCTTTGAATTATGTGAGGAAACTGTCTGGGCTCTCTCAAGTCAATGTGAATGACATTCTGAATAAGAAGGCTCAAGCCGCAGCTTTAATTCTCGAGGCAAACAGGCGCGGCTCACATTATCCAGACTCTTCATGGTTATGTTATACCCAGGATGGTTACGAAGCCTCCAGCCGAGGCTTATTGGAATTGTTACCGAACCCCACTCGGTCCAGCAGTTCGGTTGATTTGTATTTGGATGAGCCGGGAGCTGATAACATTATTGTAGGCCATCGGCGATGGTTGACTTATCCGTTTCTTGGTGCAATTGGTATTGGTGCAACTATTCATGCTAATTCAATTTATGTTCAGGGGTCAATCAATCAATCGGCCGCTAATCCAGAGTTTGTGTCTTGGCCTACTCGAGGTTGGTTCCCATCATCGCTTTTGGGAACAGCTGGGTTATGGTCTTTCTCTTCTGGTTTTACAACTGCTAATTTTGATAATGCTTCAGTAAAAGTTTATAATTCGAGTGGTTTTCAATTGAATAGTGGTGTCAAAGCGAGAGTTTATGATTCTCTTACGATGCCTACTCTTGTTTGGCAGATGCCGGGTTCATTACCAGTTGGTGAATATAATGTGCAAATAATGGGAATAACGGGCATTTCGCAGTCGTCATACGATTATACGGTTAGAGTTTTTGATCCGTTTTGATGGTGTTATGAATTACGCAAGGCTGGACCTTCGCTACGCATAACTGAAATATACTTCCCAGTTATGCGTAGAGTCAACAGGCCTCGGGGTTCGCCATCACGCGACATCCTGCGGCAACAACTGAGGAGCATTTCGTTTTCTCAGTTAAATCTATAAAATTATAAAAGCCCTGCTCAAAACGGCGCGACTAAAGATCGCGCCGTAGTTCAATAATGTCTCAAACTTCGCTAAATCAACTAAAACGAAACGATATTGGCCGTTAATAATTGACCATTAATAATTCTGATGCCTTCAAGAAAAGTTGTTAAAGTGAAAATCATTATCCCGAATAACGATGGTGTTCCCAGTACATCTGGTCTCCCACGTTTTGACGGCGGCGATTGTTTAGATTCCCATACAACAAACACTACTGAAGAAATTGACAAGAATCTTTTGAGTTTTTTGGAGATTTTACATAACGCGAGTCCAATTGATACAGATTCTCGTGATTTCAGGAACTATTGTGACTGTTTGGGTGTACTCTTATTAAGATTGGGTGTCGATTTGTCTTTGGTTCCACCAAGACTAATTATTGAAATTTCTTTAATGGATTCTGCTTTCGTGTCCGACATTCTGGAACCCGAAGTTATAACTAAACTTCATAAGATTAATTCTAATATTGAAATTGTTGAAATGGTTTCTATTCTTTTGGATGAATTTTCTCGTATTTTTCAGGTTCAGTATCGCAAATCCATAATGAAAAACGGTACAGTGGGAACAAGAATGTTTTCTGTCGACCGGCGCCGGACGCTCGATTTTTGGTTAAACGACTCTTTAGAAGTTAGGGAGAAAATTTTGGATGAGTTCTTTTCCACTCTGGTAGATATTCCCGGGTTGTTCCCAGAGTGGTGTATTGAGACAATTGATTTTAAACCATTACATAAAGTTAAGATTCTTTTCTGAACCTTTTTAGAACATTCATTTAGAAGAGTTATTGGGGTTCGCCGCTGCCGATTTCGATATTATGGGTTAATAGTCTTTTTTGGGAGAATTTGTACGTTCTAAAAGTTTTAGAAGAATAATTTCGATTTGTTTCTTCACTACATTATTGTTGTCGATCTTTTCCCTACTGTCGGCCTCTGCTTTAGCTCTAACTGGTGCTTCTGTTTCAACTGATGTTCAACTAACGGAAATCATGGATGGCAAAACTGGAACATGTGTCAGTTCTGGTGATCAGAAAGTCGACTGCGCGTTTGACATTTATGGCGGGAATATGAATCACTCTCCAGGCTCTGTTTGGAGTAGCAAGGTCTCTATGAAGAACACTGGAAAATCTGATGGAGTTTTTAATCTAACTCCATCAGTGTGTTCAGAAACAGTTGATGGGAATTCTGCTGATCCTGTTTCAGCTGACACTTTATGTAATTATATGAATATTGCTATTGTTCAAAATGGAACACCATTATGGTCAGGCACTGCCACCGAATTAGGATCAGTTGGCGTTTTGAATTTAACTCCATTGAACATTTCAGCTTCAAGTGATTTTGTTTTTAATCTTTCAGTAGCGCCTAATGTTCCAGACGGGATCCAAGGCTCATCAATTTCTCAACCGTTAGTTTGGAGCCTCACTGCCGCCTACATTCTCGCCAATATGGCCCCACCGCTACACAAGACCGCGGCCACCAAACTCCTCAACCACGCCGACATCCAGCGCAAGGCCATCGGCAGGCGCGTCTTGATTTGGCTGCCAGACGTAATCACCGTCCACAACCTCGAGCGCGTCAACCGCGAACACGCCTAACAGTGTGCTACCCTTCAAGAGCTGCGATCCCCTAGCGCGTGCTCTGCATCGGGCAGCCGCGCCCAAAACATGGAGGCGTCATGTGGGACACCGCCGGTAGGAAACTCCCAGACAACTGGGCCAGCATCCGAGACACCATCCTTGCCCGCGACCCGCGATGCCGGCTCGGCTACCCAGACGTTTGGGTCACAGCCAAAGGCATGACCGCGTGCAGCGGCCGCGCCACCGAAGTTGACCACATCGGCGACCCAAACGACCACACGCCAGCCAACCTGCGAGGCGCGTGCAAACCGTGCCACCGACGGCGCACCGAACAACAAGCCAAAGACGCAGCGAAAGTGCAGCAGAGTAAGAGCGTCCACCCTGCTGCACACGCCACACATCCAGCGTTGCGGTAACTAACCGTCGCGCAAAAAATGGAGCAACAGTAGCGCCACGCACGCGGCCAGCGTCACCAGCAAAAAGACCGGACTAGCAACACAAGCCACAGCCGCCAGCCACAAGCAGACGCCTAGTTTGATCGCCATCAGAACCCCTCCTCGCTGCCGACCTTGATGAAGGCCGTGTTACGAGAGTGAGGGGCGCGGCGCGCCCGCTTAAAGAGCACGTCAAATGACACGCCAGCAGCCATCGTACGGGCACGCTCGACCTGCTCGACCGAAGTCCCGAGCAGGTGCAACTCACGCTTACCACGAGTAAGGATTAGTCCACATGGACCATTCCTGACGACAGTTTGGGCATTCATATCTGACTCCCAACTAAGCCGCGGGCCTGCCTGATGCTTCCCGACGAGTGGGCGCCAGGGCCTCGAACCCTGGTGGCTGCCAGTCACCCTTGCTGCGTACTTGGTTCACTCAGCGGCCAGCTCCTCCACAGCGTCAGCGATCTGAGACTGAGCCCAGCGCTCAGCCTGGAACTCATCGGCGGTGGCATCCACCATCAGGAAGGGACGATCGTCCGAGTCCCGGAGAGCGACGTGCCACTTGCGGTCGGAGCTGCTGGCCAAGATCCAGGGGTTTGCGCCGGAGAGATTCCAGCTGGGATCCTCCTGGCGGGCGACAGTGATGGTCGCGCCGGCGAGGTTGGCGAGAGCTTCGGTGGCTGCGTAGGTATTCATTTTGCTTCTCCTTAGTGAGTTCAGGCCTGCCGTTTGCTTCCTGATGGCATAAATGTATGCCGCGCGCAGGTTCATGTCAACACATGGACTAGACCAGGAGATGCTCTGACCGCCGGCCCCGAACGAACTCAATCAGGCCACCTCTTCAAACGAGGGGCCAACGAGCTGCGATTTTCCCAAAG
>Ga0116193_1002889_pt1 | contig 12686 bp, 10 predicted proteins | sample AD_UKC115_MetaG_FD_89892 | JGI IMG/M metagenome (GOLD analysis project Ga0116193, IMG submission 89892) | Active sludge microbial communities of municipal wastewater-treating anaerobic digesters from Hong Kong - AD_UKC115_MetaG | ecosystem: Engineered > Bioreactor > Anaerobic > Digestate... | reverse complement strand
TGCTATATTCACCTACCAATAATCCATCTCTGCTAAGGGAACGATTAAAGCCGTTTACTTTTTCTTGCAATGATTGAACTTTAGAGAGGGCTTCATCAAATCCTTTACTACCAATAGTAATGTTTTTTAGTTCTGCTTTAGCTATCTTAAGTTCAGCGGCTAATTTGTTATAACTACCCGCTTCCGCTTCTATATCGCCAGTTTTCTTTTTTCTTTCATTAGCTTGCGATTTATTGTAGGCATCGATTACTTTAGCTTCAGCATCTGCCTGCTTTTTAGCTGTGGTAGCTTTAAGTAAAGCACGCTCTGCTTCTTCTAAAGCAGTTTTTTCTTGTTTAATTTTTTCTGGATCAACAATGAGGTTAGCATTTTTAAGTGCATTATTTTGTAGCGTTTGCACCAGCTTTTTTGCTTTATCAAACTCACTGTTAACAGACTGTATGTTTTTCAAAACCGCATCTGCACCGAGCAGTCTAATATCATAGACTTTTTTTATTGTACTATCCATAGGCGGCCTCCCCAAACCCCTCCAAAGGAGGGGATTTAGAACGTTTAGTTTTTTAATTATTTATAAAATATTGTTGCATTTAATCATTGCTAATTGTATTTGTAGGAATTCTTATTTCCTCCCTTTGGGAGGGTTAGGGAGGGCCTGGTATATCGGTGCTTAAACACACCAGCCTTGCATATTTCATATCAAAACTTGTATTACTGATTTTATCACTGACTACGCTACTGCTGGAAGGAAAAGTTGCATCCTCATCTATTTTACTAACCGGCCAATGTCTGCGAAGTGTACACTCCGTAGATTCTTCTTGCAAGGGTTTGTAATCTTTAATTTCAATTAGTTCATAACGCTGACCATTAATTACAATATACTCTCTATGCATGCCATTACTGATATCATAATTGTTCAATCTGAAATGGGTAGTATACCACTGGCCATTGCGCATAATAGCAAGCCGCTGATGAAAAAAACGTTTGAGTAATCCTTTGCCTTGTGTGTATCCGCTGAGCTCATTTCCAATTTTTTCATCGGAGTAAGAGAGTATAGGATCATTTGCACCACCGGGTTTGTAGTTTACCGCAAATAGATATGGATAATCTCCTCTTGCTGTACCATCCCAACGCCATCCACCTACACCAGTGACTACACCTTTGTACCATGCGAGCTTAGGTAAAAATGTATTTTCTGCTTCTCCACTGGAAGTGTTGCTGATATTTTCGGGAACAATACAAATCATTTGAGGAGCAGTACCGGTAATCGTTTTCAATTCATCTACTTCGTAGTGCATGGTAGCTGAGAAGAAACGATTTTCATGTTCTTTATTTCCTGCCTTAAAGCGGTCAGGAAAAATATATTTTCCAGTAGCCAGCTTATTTAGATTTCTATCCTGTACGAGTTTAAAAATACCATCGTTGCTATCTTCTTTAAATTTAAAGGTTAGTTCTCTTTCATAATCACTATATAAGGTTTGTGTAGATACTTTACTCATATCTTGTTTGGTTGACCAATCATAATAATCATCTACGAAATAGCCCGTTTGTTTTTTACTGAGGTCATTAGTTGTGCTATAGGCATGAGTAGGTTCAATCACTACTACTTTATTTACAGCATCAGTTTGAACAGATAAATTAAATGAGTCTACTACACCTCTAAACAAATCAAGGAATTTATGTTTTTGAAACCCTAAATAATTATCAAAGAAGATTTGACCACCCAATGGGATACGTATAAAATCCAGTTTGAATTGCACTACACTGCATACGTTGTTTGCTCTCCCCAGTTTACTTTCAAACATGTGCGTGAAAAGTTTTACACTTACATAATCTCCCGGGCCTACTTGTGTTAAAAAATTGGCTTCTTTAATACCTACATCATCTCTTCTCCCTACAACTGGTGCAGAAATACCTACTATTTGATTTACTTGCATAAGTATTGGTGAAGCGTCTGTTGTTCTCTTTCTGTACCAATGCACAAAAAGGCCTACATCACTATTAGCACTAACAGTAGCATTTACTGATACCATCAAATTAAAACTGGTTTCCAGTACTCCGAAAGGCTGATTGGTTTTATATGTCCAGCGCATTTCTTGATTACCAGCTATATATTGATAATCATCGTTGTTGTCAAAGGCCCCATTGTTATAATCATTGGTTACACTTAAATCCAAGTAACGATCTTGTTTGCCTTCTATCCAATAGTCCCTTGTGCTTTTAGCCAAAAATTTATGCACGTCATATTTTGTGCCTTCACTGCTCAGAAATGTTCCCCATGTCCAAGGCATCACCAGCCTTCTGAAATAAGGTGTGTTAAAAAAAGTAGATTGTATTTTATACCCAACTGATTTAAATCCCCAATAGAGTATCCAATATACCGATAGCGAAGGACGCATGTAAGCAGGCAGGTAATTACCATCATTATTTTTGTCTTTATCGGTAGGCCTACCATAACGAATAGGGGCAAATACATAAGGTAGGGCTTCACTGGTACCATCATAACTCCATGAAGCTTCAATAACTGCTTTACTAAAAATAAATTTGACTTGTTTTATAAAATCATAAAGGGTTGCTTCTTTTAAATCAATCATCCAATCTGCATTATCTCCATAGCAATTAATTTCATAAGAGAGCGGTTTATCATCATGCGTCGCTTTAATTAAAAAACTTTTACCGACTAATAACTCACAGCCTTCTGCTTCTATAATGCAAGGACGAGGATTTTTAAAAGCTTCATCTGGTGTAGTATCACTGATAGCAGGATTGTAAAAACTGTTGAAAATTTTATTGTTGTTAAGGGTTGCAGGTAAAGTAATGTTGAAAGATTCACTGGACTTCTTCTTTTGAAAATCTTCTTTATCTTCCAATTGATAACTAATAGCAATAGGCACTTCTTCTACACTATGTACATCAACTAAATTACTATCAATAAGCAGCTTAAAATATTTACTCATACGGCCTCCCCAAACCCCTCCAAAGGAGGGGATTTAAAATTTCATTTTAGTTTTTAATTCCACTTCGTTCATTGCTGAGTTTAAATGCTATTTGTATTTCATAGACATATCTTTCTTCTACTTTGCGAGTAATCAGTTTTGCATCACTAATGACTATAGGTATATGGTCATCTGTTTGTTCTTCTGATCCTTTCCATTGCAGCCAAGCAAGTGGTGAGCTAAGGAGTTCTTTTATCCAAACCATATCTTCTTCTTTGTAGCAAGCACTAATGCCTTTGTAGGTAGAATTTGCTTTAATATTATATCGGTAGTTTCCTCCAATAGGTTTTTCTAATGGATAGCGAAGTGGCTTTTCGTAAGCATCGGATTTGGTTTCAAATTCTTCTTCTATTTTAATTAGGCTAATACCATCTACGGTACCCAGTGTATTTACAAATGAAATCCTGATTTTTTTATTTTCATCATTACAGCAGCCTATTTTGTTAAGTGGTGTAGTTAGAAGTTGAGTACCATTATCATCATAGAGTTCTAAATAATAATCTTCTACTTCTTCCCATTTAACTGTAGGAAACAAGGGCTTTAAATTTTTAGGCCCATCAGGTAATCCATATATCGTTTTGTTGCTCACTTCTTATTATTTTAAATTTTAAATGTTGAATTTTATATTATTATTTTTCATTCTTGTATCTCTTATTGATATATTAATAAACTACTTCTGGATCAAAGCGAGAAGGATAGCGTATCTCTGTAGTGATATCTGTTCCACTGCTAATTAAGGTATATATCGGTGTGCCATAACCTTTGGCTCTTATCGCGTTTACTAATTTTTGTGCAATCGTAATGGGCGTATCGCCTGCAACGGCTACCACAACAGTATCGTTTCCCGGTGCAAAACTGGGCTTAAGTTTATAGGTATAACCCGTATATACATAAGGCCCTACTCTAAAAACTTGTCTTCTTCTACGAGAAAAAATTCCACCTGTTATGGTATCACTAATCAGTGTTAACGTTGGTGCACCTTGTACTAAAAAGCTATCAGAGAATTTTATTTTATTAGCCCCTCCGCAATTGATAATTTCTAAGTCTACTTTTACTGGTGTGGCAGATATATCTGCTACAGTAGGTGTGCCACTAAATGCAATGGTTGTAGGCCCGATAGTTATGCTCAACCATGGGGGCAGTGGAGGTGCGGTTATAGAAAACGGCAGGTCGATTAGTAAATTCAAAATATATAAGTACGGTTTACCTGCATAGGCTGTAGGTAACTTGGGCGTTCCAACGATACTTCCCTCGCATGGTTTTACAATTACCACTGTATCCTTAAAAGAAATATAATTGCTATCATTACAATTTACAATTGTTATATTAACATTCACAGGTGTTGGTGAAATATCTGCTCTTGCAGGCGTGCCGCTAAAACTAATTTTAGTAGTTGTAGCGGTAATAGTCATCCATGCAGGCTTAGTATTAATTACTAAAGAAAGTGGTGCATCTATTTTAGCAGTTATTTCATAGAGGTAAGGCTTAGTAGCAATAGCATCAGGCAATTTATATGTCCCTATGATGCGACCTGTGCATCTACAGAACTGATCGGTTTGATAAGTTGTTTTTCCTTTTGTTTTGTAATAAAGTTTTATACATTTTAATTCTGAATCACCTTTATATACAAAAGGATAATAATCACTATCGCTTAATCCTACATAATATAACTTAGGACGGTGTGATGCCGGATATGCATCCGTCATTGACCAAGGGCCATTTGTTTTATCTTTTATATATTTTAAATGCGTATTAAGGTTTTGGTTATGCTCATGTTGTAAAGCCATGTTTAAAATAAAAAAGGTATTGGTTTGTTTACCTGTACCTGCTACTGGTGGTTTGCTTCCTGTTCTTTGCACAGGTGCAGTGTCTTCACTTACAATAAAACCACTGCTGTTATACCCACTACTTCTAAATCTGCAATATGCAGCAGTCATACTTTTAAACGTTTCATAGATAAAAAGATAACCCCCATTAGGTGGAAGTTCTGCTCTTAAATATTCTTGTGCAGCATCTTGTATATCAAATTCATAAGTTGGTGTAATACCAGTTGCAAAATCTGGATTATTAGAGCTTTGTGTTTTAGTAAGGGTTTTATAAAACAGTCCATTAAAATAAATATCACAATACACTACCGGTGGAACAAAAGCTGTAGCACTAACAGGAAGCGTATGCAAGGCTGAACAATAGAGCATAATAGGTCTATAGGCCGCATTTAAGCTGCTTGCATCCGGTTGCTTATATATAGAAACGATCGGCACTGCCTTTTATTTTGAATTAGGATTTTATTATTTTTTTATTGCTTATTATTTATTTGTTATTCTTCTAAATAATTTCAGACTGTTGTTTAGTAAATAGTTTTTCAACAGCATGATCCATTTCTTCTGATACTATAGTATCTACCGTATTTGAAATGCTAATAGCTGTTCTTTCTATAAAAAGTTTACGCTCATTGTTTTTTGCATAGCTGTATGAATTACGAGTTGGCATACCTTCTTTTTTTTGCACCTTGGCTGTAGCAAAGGCAGCTTGTTTAGCTTCTTTTTCACTAAGACCTTTTAGCTTAAAATAGTTAATCAGGCCACTGATATACTTACTACTCTTTGCACCACTGTTTTCCTGATAAGGTATTTTAGCTGGTGTAGTGCCAGTATTTACTATAAATCCATAATCAGCCATACTGCCTTCTAAACTCGCACCGTTAGAAATATTTTTAATTTCTCCTTGTATAGAACGCTCCAGTCCACCAGTTAAATAATGGCCTTGGGATTTAAGTTCTTTAGTCAGTGATTTTTTAATTGCCTTATCTACTTTTTCTAATATGTTTTGTTCGGCCTTCATAGTTTTTGTAAAAGCTGATATTCATTTTCTAAGCGTATTAAATCTTGTTTTAATGCCCTGAAATTTTCTAAAATGTTTGCTAAACAAATACCGCAATACATACGTTCTTTATGCGGTTCTATAAACGTGTACCAGATTTCAGCAAGCAGCATCATTTGAGGATTGCTACTACTGGCTATTGCTTGTGCTATGGGATCAGTTTCTGTAAGCAGACGTTTTGCTCTTATAATATCTGGTATGCGTTTAGCGATGGTGTAACTGTTCATAGAATATATTTTTTTTAAAGCGGTAGTGGGAATGTTAGGTAATCTTGCACGCTGCAAGGCATGAAAATTTCTGCGTCAAATTGAAGTGATATCCCAGTAAGCCTGTCGTTATTTTTGAGTGATACTCTATTATATATATCTGTGCTGTGTTGTACTTCTCTGACTTTATCTAATAGATTATATTTTCGGATATAATTATTAAACATGCGTCTGAAATCACCAGCAACAGAGCGCATATCTTTCCAGTTGTTGCAAATAGGATAACTACTATTATTATTTAATGCATTGATACGGCTGCTATCTAAAGCCGAATTATTATCATAAAAGGTAGTAGTTAAAAAATAAAGATTGAGCTTGAAAGTACTCCATCCTGAAGTATCTGGATTTTCATAACTGCTTACCATTTCAGTAGGGGGAAGGATAACAGTCAGTGGATATTTCTGAAGTGTGGTAATACTGCCTAAGCTGTCAGCAATAATTTCTGCGAGATTATTTGTATTGAGGTCATTGCCGTAGCCTTCCGCTACAATACACCTACCTTCTATAGTAGTAGAGTATTTTAATATGTGTTGTATCAACTGATACAAGTCCAGTTCGTTCATCTTACTAAACTTTTATTCTTCTTATTGAATTAATTCCTATCTATAAACTTCCTTTTTCTATTTCCCTCCTTTGGAGTCCCGAGAATTCGGGATTAAGGGAGGCTGCTATTTCTTATATAACCTATCTTGATATGCTGCTATCGCAGTTTCGTAATCGCTCCGTTCATCTGCCCATACCAGTACATCATATAGTTTAGCTGCTTTAGTGTTTTCCAGTTTCGTTTTACCATTCCCAGTTTTGTCAAATATTCCTTTTTCAGTTACATACGTTAAAAAACTAATCCATCCCCATTTCTGAAAATGAGCGTTTAGTTCTGTAATCCCTCCTCGGCTTGCTTTGAATATAGTGAAGGTTTCTGATAGATGCTGCTCGAAGCGTTCAAAAAAAAAGCTACGCTAAGCGCTATATCCATTGGTAACTCACGCATCAGTTTGAAACGTTCACTATCTTCTGTAGCAAAGCTCTCATCAAAGGCTTCACTTTTTTTCCTAAGAAATATTGCACATAAATATTGTAGTGCTGTCCAATTATCTTTACTTAAATCGTATAGTGATTTTATAATTTGTTTAGCGGTTACAAATTCTCCAAAGGTGATTGCAGATTTATAATTAAGCTCTGGACTCGCTAATTCCCACACTTCATCCTTGAAATAATAAGTGCTTTGTAAAGTGATTTGTTCTTGCTGTTCAAATAGCCCCTGAAAGCAGGGTAAGAAGAGTTCGATAATTTGATAAATATTGACTTCTTCTTTTACAGTATGAATATCAATACCACTAAAAAAAGAAAATGAAATACAAAAAATATACATGTAATGGTCTGCTCTTTCTAAATCACGTTCAATTTTATCTTCTATAGCGTTAATAAGTGCTTCACGCTTAGCTATTTCTTCGCCGTACTGTTCTTGAAAGTTTATACGCTGACCGAGTGTGATTTCTGAAAGGCTGGTAGGAATAGTATAGGTATTATCTTTAAAAATAAATTGCATAATTTATTTTTTAACGCTTCCTTTTTTAATAGCGGGTTTTGTTTTAGGTAATGTAGAAATGGCTGAGTCATTTGGTTGCTTTGCTTCTTCTGCTTTTTCCTCTTGAACTAATAACTCTTCTTTCTTTTTTTGCTGATCTTCTTTTTTAGTGATGGCTTCTTTAATAGCATTGATAAAGCTATGATCTATTTGCTCGGGATGGTTCGTAGGATCAATCCCAGCCAGCTTAGCTACTGCTCTGATTTCCAGTGCATTACAAGCCTCTAAAATATCTTTATTTTCTCGCTGCCTAAAATGATGATAGAGTTCTGTTGCATTTCTGCGAAGTTTATCTACTTCTTCTTCTGGAGTTTCTACTACAGCAGGTAATGAGGTAATAATAGTTTGCTCTGTAGATTTACCCTCATAAAATTGAATTAGAGGAGTAGTATCAAAGCCGCCTGTAACTGCCTGAGGAGTAAGTTCTGCACGCTGGGTAACAAAAATAAGCCCATCAATTACGCTGGTGAGTAAATGGTCAGTAGGTAAATGTAAAGCAGAATTGGATTGGAGAAGTTCGTTTACTTCTTTTTGAGTGTTTTGTAATAAGGCAATAGCCTTTTTCACAGGTGTAGTGTTCATCATACATTCGTCTTTTAGTCATTAAATAAATCTGTTAATCTTATCCTACAAAAGAATTGATTAGCTATAAATCCTTTTGCTTACGCAAAGCTATTATATTTAATTATTTTTTACAAAAAATATAATAGACTTTCTAACAATTGTGGATTAAAAAATATTCTTATGTTTTTATTAAACATTAATTTTATATAACTGTGTTTTTAAGTATAATTTTTTATACTTATATAATTACTTATACAGTGATCTTTATCTAAACAATTTTTATTGCGATCCTTACTTTACATATTTAGAGTTACTTCAATATGAAAGAAGAAAATGATTCTAAAAAAAAGAAATAAGTAAGTTTAAATAATAGAGATGTTTAAGTAATAAATTAATTATTGCTCGATGTTTGTTTAAACAGTTCTAACCATTTAAGTGCTTTTTCTTTATCAGTAAAAACTTTGGTAGGGATTTTAGGGCGGCTTAGAGAAATATAAAAGTTAGCCACTAATTTGGAAACTCTATTATGGACCAGCAGTGCTGTAGCATTTAAGTATTTCATAGCATCACCAGTAGCCATGTATTCTTTTGCTTCTTCATTTATGCCTTTAGCATTACAAGTATCAATGAATACTGGTCTTGATATACCATTAGATACTATTAAGCGATCGTGTACCATTTTCTTAGCTACCTCAATATCAATACTTCTAAGATGAGGCTTATATACAACATATATAACTCCATCTTGCAACCATATTTCTGTGCAATCATTTTCTATGTAAGAAGTTCGCATAATATGAAAATTTCATATTAATAAAATAGTATATATTTCTTGTAGCTAAATATATTATTCGTTCATTGACAAAATTAAATATATGAAAACAAACACACTTAATCTCATCTATGAAATTTCAACAACAGCTAAAACAAGAGGCATTGCAAAGTTAATTACTGACGATCATAATTATGATGGTCGGCTTATCATTATTAACGGCAAACAGCTTATTAATTTTGGCTCTTATTCCTATTTAGGTTTAGAGGTTGATCCTCGGTTAAAAGAAGCTGCTAAAGATGCTATAGATGCCTATGGTATACAATACCCCTCTTCCAGAAGTTATGTTTCTTGCTCTTTATATTCAGCAGTAGAAAGCCGTTTAATGAAAATGTTTAGCGCACCTGTAGTGGTTGTTCCTACTACAACACTCGGACATCAGGCAACTATACCTGTTTTAGTAAGTGAAGGTGATACTATTATTATGGATCAGCAAGTACATAGTAGTGTGCAATATGCAGCATCACATATGAAACTCTATGGAGTTAATGTAACTATTGTAAGACATAATCATTTAGAGCAATTAGAAAAACAAATACAAGAACTATCTATCAACAATAAAAAAATATGGTATGCCTGTGATGGAGTGTATTCGATGTATGGAGATTGTGCTCCACTTAAAGAGTTAGTTATTCTACTCAATAAATATAAAAACTTTTACTTGTATGTAGATGATGCTCATGGAATGAGTTGGGCTGGTAAAAATGGAACAGGGTACGCACTCAGCCAAGTACCATTACATCCTAAAATGGTATTAGCTACCTCTTTAAATAAGGCATTTGCTGCAGGAGGAAGTGTATTTGTTTTTGGAGATGAAGCGTTATGTGATAAAGTAACGCATGTAGGAGGTCCTTTAATTTTTGCAGGGCAACATCAAAATGCTGCTTTGGGTGCTACTATTGCTTGCGCCGATATCCATCTTTCATCAGAAATTTATACTCTACAACAAGATATTGCTCAAAAAATAAAATATTGTCAACAACAATTAGAAAACTATGGATTACCTATAGTTTCAGATCCTTCCACACCAATATTTTTTGTGGCTTTAGGCTTAACAAGAGTAGGATATAACTTATTAAATAGACTTAAAAAAGCAGGCTTTTTAGCTAATCTTGCGATATTTCCGGCCGTTCCTGAAGCTTGCACCGGCGTAAGATTCACTATAACTTGCCATCATAGCTTGCAAGATATAGAACGTTTTTGTGGTGCTTTAGCATATCATTTTACAGAAGCTTTACAAGAAGAAGGAAGAACCTTAGAAGATGTGTATAGAGCATTTAAAAAAGTAGCACACTTTAAAGAAAATAAAGAAGAAAAGAGTATCAATAAGAAGTTATATGTCTCTCTTCTTCCTTTAGATACCAATGCTATCAAAAATCCAGAAGTTGTAAAACCTCTATTTCAATTGCAATATGAAAACACTATAAAATCTATCCCACAGCAGCTTTGGGATGATGCGATGAAGGGTAATGGTGTGTTTGACCATAAAGGAATGCAATTTTTAGAAACGACTTATCAAAACAATACTAATAAGGAACATAATTGGAAATTTCACTATTATATAATTAAAGATGAGCAAGGCGAATTACTACTATCTACTTTTTTCATTGAAGCATGGATAAAAGAGGATGTACTTGAGCCTGGTAATGTATCTGAACAAATAGAAGCTAAACGCATATATGATCCTTATCATTTAACATGTAAAGCTTTTATGATGGGTTCTCCTATAACAGAGGGACAACATCTATTTATAGATCGTTCAAATCCTGCATGGAAAGAAGCATTGATGTTTTTGTTAGATAATGTTTGGAAAAAACAGGAAGAAACTAAATCTAATGCTTTATATATGAGGGATTTTAATGCTGAAGATAAGGATATGAGAGATTTTTTTATGGATCAAGGATTTATAAAAATAAATATTCCTGATGCACATATTGTAGATAATACAACTTGGAAAAACAGAGATGAATTTTTAGCCATCTTAGATGCTAAGAAACGTTATAAAGTAAAAAATGAAATTTTGAACTATGAGGACAATTTTGAAATGAAGATTGCTAAAAATCCTTCTGATAAAAAAATAAAACATTGGTACGCTCTATATGAGAATGTAAAAGCCAATAACTATGCTATTAATGATTTTAAACTTCCTATATCCTTTTTTTATAATATGTCTAAAGCTGAATCAAATATTGAAGTAGTAGAATTGTATTTGAAATCAAATCAAGAAATATCAGAACTTCCTGTAGCTGTTGGATTCTGTTTTAAAACAGCGAAAAGTTATTCTCCTTTATTTATCGGTATGGATTACAGTTATTTAAAATCGCACAATTTATATAAACAAACTATTTATCAGCTTATTATGCGAGGTAATCAATTAGGATTATCCAAAACATATTTGGGTTTAACTGCATCTACTGTAAAACGTAGTCTTAGTGCTAAAAATATTCAGCAAGTATGCTATATACAATTAAAAGATAATTATAATGCTCTTCTAATAAATAATATGCACAATGATATTTTATCACATAAGAAAAATAGTAACAACATAAAAGAGAGAGTAGAATTAGCTCCTGTATTGGGATAGTATTACATAAATAAAATAGCCAACCACTAACATAAATGATAAAAGGGTTGGCTATTTTCTTAATTATTTCAATTACTATTTTACACTATTCATAGAAGGAATATTTAAAATAAATCTTGTGCCTATATTTAATTTACTTTCTACTTTAATATCTCCATTAATTTCATGTAAGTATTTTGAAATACTATATAAACCAAAACCATATCCTTCAGCATTTTGGTCAACTTGATATCCTCTATCAAATAATTTTTTCTTTTCTTCCTCTTTCATTCCAATACCAGTGTCTTGAACAATTAATTGTATACCATTAGAAATATCTGTTGCTGTTACATTTATATTAGTTCGCTCATTTGGCTTTCTATATTTTATTGCATTGACGATCAGATTTTGTATAATAGATTCTATAAATCTTCTATTATTAAAAAATGCTTCTATACTATCTACCTTTACAGAAATGTCAACTTGATCTCTACCTTCCAGAAAATGAAATTGATTAATCGTTTTGTTGATTACATCTTGTAGATAAATACCTTCAACCATAGAGCTTTTGCCTTTATCGGCACGCATGATTGTTCTTGCTTTCTGTAGAGTATTATTATTACATGCTCTAATACTTTCCATCAATTCACCAAATTCTTCATATTTGTCAAACATTAAATCCAGTATTGTATATATTGATGTTGAAGGAGAGATTAAATCATGCGCCATACTTTTTATTTTAAACTCATCAGCATTAGCGCTCTCCTGTTTTAAAACATATACTATACCTTCTATATCTCCTAATCGATTAACACCCACAGTAACATCTAAAAAAATAGATGCAAATGTGCTTTTGCCTTTAGTAATATCAAAGACTGCTGCATGTGCAGGATAATCTTGTAATTGGCCTTTTTCCTTTAGTTTTTCTTTAATAGTTGTTTTATAGTCTTTCAAAACACTACCAATAGATTTCTTCATTAGTATTTCTGGCATTATACCC